>Ga0070729_10002357_pt1 | contig 24740 bp, 19 predicted proteins | sample tdDd472_FD_66725 | JGI IMG/M metagenome (GOLD analysis project Ga0070729, IMG submission 66725) | Marine sediment microbial communities from the Atlantic coast under amendment with organic carbon and nitrate - tdDd47.2 | ecosystem: Environmental > Aquatic > Marine > Coastal > Sediment | place... | reverse complement strand
CCCCAGGCCCAGATCTGCGGCGCAATGAGCCAGAAAACGGGGATGCCCAGCTTCCGGGCCTTGCCGGCAACTCGAGTATTGAAACCGGGAAAATCGAGGGGAACGACCAGATCCGGCCGCTCGGATTCCAGGAAGCGCCAGATCCGGCGTCTCGCCTTCATGATCGCAGGCAGTGCACCGATGACCTCGGAGAAGCCCATGACGGCCAGGTCGCCGGCGTCTTGGACTATCTCCGCACCGGCGGCATCCAATGCTCGTCCACCCAGAGCGGTGATGCGAACGTCCGGGTCAATAGACCGCAGAGCGGCCGTCAAAGCCGCTCCGTATCGGTCCCCGCTGGCCTCGCCGCAGGAAATAAAGATGTGTCGCACCGCCGCTGGGGCCACCGGCGTCCTTTCTGCGCTGCGGGCAACCGGTCAGGGTGAACCCGCCTCCCGGATCACCGCACGATCCCCCGGTCGGACCGCCGTATAAAGGCCATCAAATCTTCGATGTGGGTGGATAGCTGGCACTCGGCCGCAATGCGTTCCAGGGCCTGGGTCACATTCAAACCCGACCGATACAGCAGTCGGTAGGCCTTCTTGACGTTGCCCAGGTCCTTGTCGTTGAACCCATTGCGTTTGAGACCGATACTGTTGATCCCTGCGACTTCTACCGGATTGCCGGCCACCTTGATGAACGGCGGCACATCCTGCGGCAGTCGACTCCCGCCGCCCACAAAGGCATAGGCGCCGACCCTGACAAATTGGTGTACCGGCGTCATGCCGCCGATGGTCGCGTGACTCGCGACTTCCACATGGCCCGCCAGGTTCACGGCGTTGGCAAGTACGCAATGGTCGTGAATGTGGCAATTGTGGGCGATATGCACGTAGGCCATCAGCAGGTTGTTATTGCCGATGCGCGTCATGTCGCCTTCGCCGGTAGCCAGGTGAACGGTCACGAATTCGCGGAAGTCGTTGTTGTCGCCGATCTCCACGAAACTGGTCTCGCCGACATACTTCTTGTCCTGGGGCTCGCTGCCAATGGCCGCTCCGTGAAAGAAGCGGTTGTTGCGTCCAATTGTGGTCCTACCTTCGATCAGCACCGAGGTGCCGACGACGCAATCGGGACCTATCACCACATTCGGTCCGATGACCGAGTGAGGTCCAACTTTGACGTTGTGGCCGAGGCGAGCAGAGGGATGCACCACCGCAGTGGGGTGAATCTCTGCCTCGCGCAATGGCCTCGGTCCAACGACCTTGTTGATTTTCATGGGGTCCACTTGACTCCTCCTTAAGGCGGCGGACTAGCTGTCCACGATGGTGGACATCAGATTTGCCTCGGCGACCTTCGTGTCACCGACCCACGCTGTTCCACTCATTTTACAAATCGGTCCCCGCAATTTGACCAGCTCCAGTTCGAAACGGAGTTGATCGCCGGGGGTCACGGGTTGCCGGAATCGAGCTTCGTCGATGCCGCTGAAATAGACCAGCTTCCCGCGAGAGTCCTCTACACTGCTCATCAACAAAACCCCGCCGACCTGGGCCATCGCCTCAATGATCAACACCGCGGGCATGATCGGGTGCCCGGGAAAATGCCCAGAGAAGAAGGGTTCGTTGATGGTCACGTTCTTGATTCCCACAACCCGTTTGCCTGGTTGCAGATCGGTGATTCGATCCACCAGCAGGAACGGGTACCTATGGGGCAATATCTCCATGATGGAGCCTATGTCCCAGTGCTCCGGCCGCCGGGCCGGATAGATGCGCGGCTGTTTGCGCTCGCTGCGCGCCAGAAGACGCGTGAACTCGACGTTGGATGCGTGACCCGAAAGCCTCGCAGTGATGTGTCCCTGGATGGGCATGCCCAGCAAGGTCAGGTCGCCCAGCAGATCCAGGATCTTGTGCCGGACGCACTCGTCGGGAAAACGCAGAACCTGACCATCACCCAGCTTGCCGTCGTCGAAGACCAGGGCGTTTTCCAGGGAGCCGCCCAGGGCCAGTCCCATTTCCTGCAGCTTGGCCACGTCCCGCATCATAGCAAAAGTGCGGGCCGGTGCGATCTCGTCGCGGTAGATGCTGGGACGGATCTCAAAGGTGGCTGCCTGGGTGCCGATGGCCGGATCCTCATACTCGATGTGAAAGCTGAGAATGAAGTGATCCGCAGGCTCGGCGCGGAGCTCCACGTCCCCATCGTGCCAGATCGTAGGCCGATTCACCTTGTAGTAGACGGCGGGCATGCCCTGGTCCTTGACCCCGGCCTGCTCGATCATGTCCAAATAGGTCAGCGCGCTGGCGCAGTCGGGAACCGGCGGTTCGCCACCCTCGAGATGGATCTCGCAATTCGTGATTCCCATTCCAGCCAGGGCCGAAAGTACGTGCTCCACGGTGTGGATCTTGACGCCGTTCTTCTCCAGGGTGGTCGCCCGCACCAGATCCCTGGTATCGACGGCATTCTCGACGATCGCCTCGATGGTCACGTCACCCTCGGGTCCCGATACGATGAAGACCAGACCCGTATTGAGGTCTGCGGGTGACAGGGTCATCTTCGCCGGTTCACCGGAATGCAGACCGGTGCCCTCGACGGTCACGGACTTCTTGATGGTCTTCTGCAGCCAGATCACCGCGAACTACTCCTGACTGGGGTCTCGGTCCCCAAGCTTCTTCTCCAGCTCGCTCACGCGTTTGAGCAATCCCGGCAACTTGCGCAGGGATCCGACGACCCGAAACGCCTCTACTGCCTCCAGGGCCGGGTATCCGAATACCGAGGCACCGTCCGGAACATCCTTGGCGATGCCGGACTTGGCGCCGATACGGACACCCGATCCGATCTTGATGTGATCCCCGACTCCTACCTGACCGCCGAACGTCACACCGTCGCCGATGACACAACTACCGGAAACCCCGGTCTGGGCACTGACGGCGCAATGCCGTCCCACCCGAACATTGTGCCCGATCTGAACTTGATTGTCGATCTTCGATCCCTGTCCCACCACCGTCTGACCGGTGGTGGCGCGATCGACACAAACCCCGGCACCCAACTCCACGTCATCCTCGATGATCACGACCCCTACCTGGGGGATCTTACGCAATCCCGATTCACCGGGCAGGTAACCGAAACCGTCACTGCCGATACACGCCGAGGCGTGGATGATCACGCGGTCGCCCACGACACAGTGTTCCCGGATCGTGACCTGCGCGTAGACCATGCACTGGCGACCAACGGTCGCATCCGGCCCCAGGGTCACGTGGGGTCCCAAGCGCGATCCCTCTCCCACGACTGCTCCGGGGCCGATCACGCAGAAAGGTCCGATGGAGGCAGCGGCGGAGACATCGGCACTCTCATCAACCACGGCCGACGGATGCACTCCCGGCGGAAAGACGCGGTCCGGGTCAGCTTGCAGGCCCGTAAGGAAAGTCGCAAATGCCTCGTAAGGATTCGCCACCTCGATCGCCGGCAGATTCGATTCCATCCCCGGGGCGAGCAATACGCCGCCGGCTTGGCAGTTCGCCAATCTGGCCAGGAGCTTCGGACGGGCCACGAAGGTCAGGTCGTTGGGCCCGGCATCTTCGATACCTGCGGCGCCGGTGATGACCGGATCCTCCTGGCCTATCAACTTGCCCCCGAGCAGGGCCGCGATCTCGCTCAAGTGCTGGGCCTTCATCTGCCTTCCCGGGTTATGCAACCGCCCCCCATCGTATGACCGATGGGGGGCATAGAAGCGTGAGTTGAATTTAACGTAAATTTCACGGTGCGGCGCCTACCTGTCAACAAAAATAAGCCTATTTTGAGCCTCTTTGAACACAGCTCATCAATAGCGATTTGTCGACTTTTAAGGCTCCCTAGTCGTCGCCCCGGGCCAAAGCGGCCAGCACGTCGTTTGTCAGATCGAAGTCGGCATCGATGTAAAGTACCGACAGGGCAGCAGAATCCAGGATCAGGCCGTAGCCCTTTTCCTTGCCAATCCGCTCGACGATCGTCCGGACCTGGTCCAGGATCGGCTTGATGCGATCGGTGTACTCCTGCTCGGCCCGCTGGTCGATTCCCTCACGAAACTGGAAGTACTCAGCCCGCTGCTGCTCGAACTGCTGCATCTTCGTGGCCAGGGCGTCCTCCCCCAGCAGCATCTTCTGGCTCTCGATCTCCTCCGCCAGCGCCGTCAACTGCTTCTCGCGATCGGCAACTTCGAGTTCCAGTTCCCGAAGGAACTTCTGGTACTGCTCCTGGGCATCACGGGCAGCGTCGTATTCCTCGGCGATGCGCTGGGAATCAATCACCGCGAGCGGCTTGTCACCGGCCGCCAGAGCCGGCTCGGTCACCACGGCGCCGGTCAGCAATACGGCTGCCACCAGGCCGAAACACAGTCGAATGGCGTTCACTCTGGTCATCATAATCCTCCGGCCCCTGGGGCCAGGCTCGGCCGTTTCACGGCATTCGGTACGAACACCTAGAAGAAACTGCCTATGGTGAAATGGGGTTCCCAAGCCGGGCCGCCCACTCTGTCGAATCCGTAACCATAATCGAAACCGATGGTGCCCATCATCGGCACTTCAACCCGCAATCCGAAGCCTGCGCCCTTGCGCAGATTGGCGATGTCCGCCTGACTGAAGCTGTTCCAAACGTCGCCCATATCCAGGAAGGTCAGTAGCTGGATGGCCCGAGTCAGAGGATACAGGACCTCGGTGTTGAAGATAGTGAAATATCGCCCACCAATGAAGCTGGGATTGCCGGCCGGCACGACCTCCAGATCCTTGTAGCCGCGCAACGGATAGCGACGGTTGCCACCGAGGCGATAGCGCTCCCAATCCGGGACGTTGTCCGCACCATTTAGCCCGTGCAGGAAACCGAAGAAGCCGCGCAAATGCAATGCGAAGCCTCCGGGCAACCGTTGATAGTAGGAATGGGACAGCATGTGTTCCTGGAACTCGATCTGCCCACCCAGCGGCCCCCCGGCAAACTCCAGGCTGTAACTCGTCTTCGAGCCCCCGGTGGGGAAGAACGGGTTGTCCGTCGAGTTGCGATTCAACGAGACCCTGATACTGCTCTTGGTCTGAGGCCAAGCGATCTCGTCCAGCCGCTGGTACTCCAGATCGCTGGTTCCCAGGGATTCTTCCAGATTGTCCAGATACCTGATGTAGGCCAGGCTGAAATTGGACAGCCGCGTTTCGGAGAGCTCGTAGCGCAGGCCGATCCGGCTGAACCGGGTCCCCGGAATCCGCCGGCCCAGGCGCACGCTGAAACCCCGGATCCGGCTCTCGTAGAAATCGTCGTAATTGTACTGGTAACGATCAAAGATGTCCGCACCCACCAGGGTGGGAGTCCCCAGGAACCAGGGTTCGGTGAAGCTCAGGTCCACGTACCGTCGCCGGCTACCGAACTGCCAGGTCACACCGATGTTCTGGCCCTTGCCACGGAAGTTCGTCTCGGCAACCTGGATGAAACCGCTGGCCGAGGACTCGGCGCTGTAAGCCATACCGAACATGAACTGACCGGTTTGCTTCTCCTTCACCTTCATGACCATGTCCACGTCACCGTTCTGCACGGGACGGATATCCGGCTGGATGTCCTCGAAGAAGCCGGTCTGGAACACGTCGCGAATGGAGTTCTGGATACGGGTATTGCTGAACTTGTCCCCAGGGAAGATCCGCATCTCCCGCAGGATCACCTTGTCGTAGGTCTTGATGTTGCCGCTGATCTGAATGTCATGGATCTTGGCCGGCTGCCCTTCGATGAACGTGAAGTTCACGCTGACGGTCTGACCCTGGATCTCCCGTTGGGGCTCGACGGTGATGTAGATATAGCCCTGGTCGGCATACATCTGCTGGAGGTTCTCCAGGGTGAACAGGTACTCGTCATCCTTGAAGACCGCACCTTTCTCCAGCCAGATCTGGTCGGCGATGTAGAGGTCGTCGAATACCGTGTTGCCCTGCCACGTGATGTCGCCGGTGTAATAGCGCTGTCCCTCGGTCACGTTCAGGACGAGATCCAGTTCCTCTCGGTTCTCCCGGAAATTGAGTTCCACATCGTCGACCGAGGCATCCAGGTAGCCCTGGTTGCGGCAATAGGTGACAATGAGATCCCGGTCCTCTTCGAACTGCTGCTTCTTGAACGTGCCGCTGCGCAAGAAGCCGGTGGTGCCCTGCTTCATGGCCCCCCGGAGATCCCCCTCATCCAGCTGCTCGACCCCGGTAAAGGTGATGGTCTTGACCTTGACCTTCTTGCCTTCCACGATGGTGACGACCAGATCCTCCATGTTGTTGGCGTCGACCACCGTCGAGTCGGTGTGGATGGAGACGTTGTAGTAGCCCTTCTCGTAGTAGACCTCGCGCAAGGGTTGCAGGTCCCGGTTGATGGCCGCCGGGTTGGCGAACTGGCCGACGTGCACGGCGAACGCGTCGCGCAGGTCCTTCTCCTTGACCTTGCGCTGGCCCTGGAAGGTGATACTGCGGATCCGTGGGAATTCCTGGAGATTGATGATGAGCTTGACACCGTCGGCGGTGTCCTGGGCGTAGATGAAGACGTCGGAGAATTTCTTGGTATTGAACAGGTTGCGAATGGCCAGGGACGCCAGATCACGGGTCAAGGGCTTGCCTGGCTCCAGTCCCGACCATGCGAGTACCTGTCGCGACCCCACGGTCAGGGCGCCGACAACCTCGATTTCGCTGATGGTGGCAGGACCAACGCCCTGCGCCTGTGCACTTGTGGCACAGAGCAACATGGCGACGAACCAGAGTCGCGCGTGGCGTATCATTTCCTGAAACGGGCTCCCCCGCTGAGGTGGCAATTGGGACGAAAACCGCGGCATCCTAGCATCCATGCTGCGGTGCGGCAACGGATATCCCGACCGGCGGGACCGGAATCAAACGAAAACCGGGCAGCCCGCCCGGCAGCTCCGACAATTTGCTCGTACCCTTGGTCGCCGGGGAAGTTCCCTGACCCGGGGACCAAAGGTCTTCTGCACGCCCCAAGAATAGGAAAACCTGCCCCGGAAGGGAAGTTGAACTTGCAGGAAGGGGCCCGACAAACAAAATGAGGGCCCCGCACAGCGGCGGGGCCCAACTTCAGGGCCGAGAAGAATCTCGCGTAGATCGATCGATCAGGTCTTGATTTCTTCCTTGGGTTCAGCCGAGAAAGTGAGCTTCCCGCCGTCAAACCCGATGACCAGCCGGCTCTTGCTGGCTATGTCACCACGCAGCAGTTTCTCGCTCAGGGGATCCTCTACGTGCTTCTGGATCGCCCTGCGCAAGGGTCGTGCTCCCATCTTGGGATCGTAACCCACATCGCACAGGAAGTCCTTGCACTCGCTGGTGAAGTCGAATTCGATCTCCAGGTTGCGTAGACGTCCGCTGACGTCAGCCAGCAGGATATCCACGATCCGGGTGATATCCAGCTTGTTCAGGGCGTTGAACATGATGATCTCGTCGATGCGGTTCAGGAACTCCGGGCTGAAGGTCTTGCGCAGATCCGAGTCGATATTCGCAGTGACCCTTTGCTGGTTATGATCGACCTCGTCGGAACCGAATCCGACCCCGCGAACCTCGTGAGTCTTGCGACTGCCCACGTTGCTGGTCATGATCAAAACCGCATTACGGAAGTCAACAGTTCGCCCGAAACTGTCGGTCAGCTGACCGTCATCCAGCACCTGCAACAGGATATTGAACACGTCGGGATGGGCTTTCTCGATCTCATCCAGCAGGATCACGGAGTAGGGTTTGCGGCGGACCTTCTCGGTGAGCATGCCGCCTTCGTCGTACCCCACATACCCCGGAGGGGCGCCCACCAGACGGCTGACCGAGTGCTTCTCCATGTACTCCGACATGTCGACCCGGATCAGCGAAGTCTGGTCTCCGAACAGGAATTCCGTCAAGCGACGGGCCACCTCGGTCTTGCCCACGCCGCTGGGGCCCAGGAAAATGAACGAACCGATGGGCCGCCGCGGATCGCGAAGCCCCGCCCGGTTGCGGCGGATGGCCTTGGACACGGCGCCCAGAGCCTCATGCTGCCCGATGACCCATTTGCCCATTTCCTCCTCCATGCGCAGCAACTTGTCGGTCTCTTCTTCCTCGACCTCGGAGACGGGAATGCCCGTGATATCGGCAATGACCATACAGACGAGGCGCTCGTCCACCTTGGTCTGAGGATCGCTCTTTTCCGAGTTCCAGTTCTTTTTCAGATCCTGAAGCTGCTTCTTGAGCTCCTTTTCCTCGTCCCGGAAGGCGGCTGCCTTCTCGAACTCCTGGGCCTGGATGGAGGATTCCTTCTCGGTGATGACCTCCTCGATCCGCTTCTCGAGTTCCCGCAGATCCGGAGGCACCACGGTCATGCTCAAGCGGGCGCGACTGCCGGCTTCGTCGATGATGTCAATGGCCTTGTCAGGCAGCGCCCGGCCGGAAATGTATCGATTGGAGAGGTACACCGCCGACTTGATAGCGTCGTCGTCGAATTTCACACGGTGGTGGGCCTCGTACTTGTCCCGCAGACCGAAGAGGATCTCCACCGTCTCTTCCTCGGAAGGTGGATTGACCATCACCGGCTGGAACCGACGTTCCAGGGCTCCGTCCTTCTCGATGAACTTGCGGTACTCGTCCATGGTCGTCGCGCCCACACACTGGATCTCGCCCCGACTCAGGGCCGGCTTCAGCATGTTGGAAGCGTCGATGGCACCCTCGGCACCGCCAGCGCCCACGATGGTGTGCAATTCATCGATGAAAAGGATGACGTCCGGGTTCTCCCGGATCTCGGCCATGATCTGCTTCAGCCGCTCCTCGAACTGTCCGCGGTACTTGGTGCCGGCCACGACACTGGCCAGGTCCAGCGTCACGATTTCCTTGTCCCTGAGCAGTGCCGGCACATTGCCGTCGACGATCTTCGAGGCGAACCCTTCCACGATGGCGGTCTTGCCCACGCCGGGCTCGCCGATCAGGACGGGATTGTTCTTCTTGCGTCGGCTCAGGATCTGAATGCAGCGATCTATTTCACGGGTCCGGCCGATGGTCGGATCCAGCTTCCCCTCCCGGGCCATGTCGGTCATGTTGCGACCGAACTGCTCCAGGACCGAGTTCTCTTTCTTCTGCTTCTGGCGCTTGCGGCCGGCATCTTTGCCCGTGCCCTCGCCGCCGCCCAGGGATTTCATGATCTCGCGTTTGACCCGCTCATGGTCCGCACCCAACTCGCCCAAAACCCGCGCTGCGACACCCTCACCCTCACGGATCAGCGCCAGCAGCAGGTGCTCGGTTCCCACGTAGTTGTGGTTGTGGAGACGGGCCTCGTCGATGGAAAGTTCGAGTACCTTTTTGGCCCGAGGCGTGAAAGGAATCTCGCCGATGCTCACGGGCCCCATGGGCGCGGTGACCGAATCTTCGACGGCCTTCTGGATCCGGTCGAAGTCGATGGTCAACCGGCGCAGGACGTTGGCGGCGACACCCTCGCCTTCGCGGATGATCCCCAGCAACAGATGCTCCGTGCCGATGTAGTCGTGCTGCAGCCTGCCAGCCTCGTCCCTGGCCAGAAACAGGACTTTACGCACTCGCTGAGTAAACCGGTCGTTCATTACGACGCGCCTCCATTCGCATTACTATCGGGTCGCGATTCCTCTTCAACCCTGCGGCGCCCGAATACTTATCGGTGAGTCATCTCATGCGCCACCCATGACTTGAATATACTGGAGCCGGGACCAGGACGCTACATCCGGCTCCCGAGTCTCCCGGGGACTACGGCAGGCGATCCCACCGGTCCCCAAACTGTTTTCGCCTATATTTCCCTGCACTTTAGTCGCTGAGTGGATCCGGTCGGAGCGGCGGGAACTACTCCAGCAGGTCCCGGTACAGGCGGGCTGTCACTTCGGTCACTCGATCCCAGGAATAGTCCTCGATGGCGTGCAACTGGGCGGCAGCACCCAGAGTGTCGCGACGGCCAGGATCGGCCAGCAACTCCACGAGACGGGCCTTGAGATGGGCCGCGTCACCGCTGCGGAACAGGACCGCGCAGTCTCCGGCGGCTTCAACGTTGGGGGGAATATCGCTGACCAGACAGCAACGCGCGTAACTCATCCCTTCAAGCAATGTTATCGAAAGGCCTTCGAGGGTCGATGGCAGGACGACGAGGGACGAGTTGGTATACAGCTCGTCCAGGATCGGTCCGTGCACATATCCCAGAAAATCGACGCCGGCCGGCGCCGCGCTGCGGAGCTGTTCCACATACCCGGGCGTGAAACCTGCGTCGCCGGCAATGACCAGACGGTACTCCTGTCGCAACGAGCTGGGCAGCCTGTTCCAGGCTTCCAACAGCAAATGGCAGCCCTTCTCCGGCACCAGACGCCCCACGAACAGCACGAAGGGACCGTCGATGCCACGTTGCCGGATCAGATCGGGCTCCCGGTACACCGGCGGAGTGATGCCGTTGGGAATGTAGTCGGTACCGCGCCGGTGTTGTTTCAGGTAGTGCTCACGCAAGGCCTTCGACACGACAATGGTTCGGTTGGGCAGAACCGCACTGGCCGACTCGCCGACCCGCAGGATCCGACTGGCGACGGTCCCCCACTTATCTCGCTGCCAATCCAGTCCATGAACGGTCACCACGGTAGGTCGGCGACGTAGCCAGCGGGGAATGCCGGCCAGCAATCCCGGTCCCAGGGCGTGGTAGTGCACGATATCCACGTCCCGGAACAGCACATGGGTCGTCGAGAGGATCGTGTGGGTGATGGCATCGAGGTGCTTGGTGGGGATGCTTGGCAGGCGCAGGACACGGACCTGGTCAAGGTCCACCGCTCCGCTCGCCTCGCTGTAGTGCGGTCGACTGTAGATGTCGACGCCTATACCATGCCGTCCCATCCGAGCAGCCAGCTCGGCCACGTGCTTCTCGATTCCGCCGTGTATCGGCGGAAACCCTTTCTGGCCAATCATGGCCACGCGGATGGGACGGCTCGTCAACAGGGCCTCCAGGACGGGTTAGTCGCTGAATTCCAGGTCGAACGGGCGGCCGTCTTCCTTGATCGACTGGCAGGCCTTCTCCAGAACCTTGACCACTTTCCAGCCGTGATAGCCGCTGCTCAACGGCGCAACGTTGCCCTTGATCAGGTCCACAAAGTGCGCCGTTTCGTTCTTCAGGGGTTCCAGCGTATCGAGGCGCGGAACGAAGATGTCGCCCGAGCGGTAAAGCAGCTGGAACTCGCCGAAGTTATCGTAGTGGGGCTGCACGTCAACGCCCTTGTCGAAGACCCTGATCTTTTCCGACGGCGAGACGTCGTCGTAAACCAGCATCTTGCGGCTGCCCACGAAGGTGCACTTGCGAATCTTGTTGGGGTCCAGCCAGCTCACATGGATATGAGCCAGACGACCTCCGGGGTACTCCAGGGTCAAGAATGCCACGTCCTCGATGCCCTTGTCCCGCTGGACATAGCAGCGACCGGTGGCGCTGACCCGCTGAGGATCGGACTGGAACAGATAGTTCAGCATGGCAACATCGTGGGGCGCCAGATCCCAGACCACGTTGGCGTCCTGCTGGAAGATGCCCAGGTTGACCCGAGAAATATCGACGTAGTAGATATCCCCCAATTCACCGCTGTCGATCAGCGACTTGATCTTGCTGACGGCCGGCGTGTAGATGAAAGTGTGCCCAACCATCAGTTGCAGGTCGCGAGCTGCTGCCAGTTGGTTCAACTTGCGGCAGTCTTCGCTGGTGGTGGCCATGGGCTTTTCCAGGAACAGGTGTTTCCCTGATTTCAGGACCTCTGAACCCAGCGGGAAGTGGGTGGACATTGGAGTTGCGACGACCACGGCATCGATATCGGGATCGTTGATGATCTCCTTGTAGTCCTTGGTCTTCTTCGTGTTGGGATAGAGCAAGCCCACGTGGTGCAAGCGCTGTTCGTCGAGGTCCGAGATCGCGACGATTTCGACATCGGGTTGACCGTTGAAGTTCCGGATCAAGTTGGGTCCCCAGTAACCGCAACCGATGACGCCCATTCTGATCATTTCCAGCTCACTTTCGTTGTACTCGCAACAGAATACGTCGATCCGCCAGCGCGGACCGTCCCCGGGTTTCTCGTCAGACAAACATTGCTTGAACTCACTTGAGGATGCCTCCCGGGGGTCCCGGGGTCAAGAAATACCGGTGCGCCGGCGCTCGCCGGCGCACCGTCAGGAATCTAGTAGCCGCCAGTACCCTTCAGGACTACCGGGACCGTTTTCAGGAGGATGAACAGATCCTTCCAGATGGACCAATCGTTGATGTAACGAATGTCCATGCGGACCATGTCGTCGAACGACACGCTGCTGCGCCCGCTGACCTGCCACAGACCCGTCAGGCCGGGCACGGCCTTCAGCCGTTCCATGTGCCAGGGCTGGTAATTCTCGATCTCGTAGGAAATCGGCGGCCGGGGCCCGACGAGAGACATCTCGCCCTTGAGGATGTTGAAGAGCTGCGGTAGCTCATCGAGGGAGGTCTTCCGCAACCAGGCGCCGATGGCGGTGACACGGGGGTCCTGCTTCATCTTGAAGACCGGGTCGCCGTCATTGGTGCCGGAGCAGCCATCGTCGTCGCCATTGATGAACATGGCGGCGAACTGGCGATGAATGGCGTCATCGCTGTTGTGCTGCATCGAGCGGAACTTGTAAAAATCGAACGGTCTGCCATCCCGCCCCAAGCGCTGTTGCACGAACAGCACCGGACCGGGTCCAGACCGCTTGACCAGCAACGCGATGATGACCATCAGCGGTGCCCCGACCAACAGCATCACGGACGCACAGACGATGTCTACGGCACGTTTGAGACGGGCCTGGCCACCGAAGTAGCGTGTGGTGTCAGCGGGAATGAATAGCCTGGGCGTCGCAATGGCGTAGTCGCCATCAACAACCGCAAAAGCTGCCGCGTCTTCCTTCATGGTGCACATTCTCCCTTTGCGTGAGCAAAGTTGATGTTTCTGGAACCCTAAAGATGTTGAACGCGTTAGCTTTGGGTCATTCAAATCCTTCCGGATTGCGACAAGAGTGTCAGCCATGTGCTTGACTTGAACATGAATTATAGCACATGATCAAATTCTACGTCCACTCTTTTCCGGAAAAACTTGAGGCCCCCCAACCCCAAAGCAACAGGTATTTTATCATAAAACACGGCGAATGTCCACTGTTGGCGAGGAAAATCCCATTCTATGATGCTCATCAGGCGTAAATCAGACTCGAATTGCCCGATTAGGCGTTGGTTACGCCAAACATTTCTTTTGCCTTCTATAGCGGGGACTCCTATCCTGTCCTCAGACTTATGCCATGAGGGCGAATCAATCCGAGAGGAGCTAGAATAATGGCTGACAAACTGCAGATCCAGCCGGCCAGCGGTAAGTTGGGAGTCCTGACTCCCGGTATGGGCGCCGTTGCATCCACCTTCATAGCCGGTGTCGAAGCGGTACGGCAGGGCCTTCGGCTACCGATCGGCAGCTTCACCCAGATGAGTCACATCCGGCTGGGCAAGCGCACCGATGAACGACAGCCGCTGGTGAGGAACTTCGTTCCCCTGTCCGATTTGGACAATCTGGTGTTCGGCGGCTGGGATATCTTCGAGGACTCCGTTTATGACGCCGCCATCAAGTGCGGCGTTCTGGAGAAGGAACTGCTCGACCAGATCAAGCCACAGCTCGAGAAGATCAAGCCCATGAAAGCTGTATTCGACAACTATTACGTCAAGAAGCTCGAAGGGACTCACGTCAAGTCCGCCGCGACGAAAATGGACCTGGCCGAAGCCCTGATGCAGGACATGGAAACCTTCAAGAAGGAAAACGGCTGTGACCGGCTGGTCATGGTCTGGTGCGGCTCCACCGAGATCTTCTTGAAACCGTCGCCGGTCCACCAGACGGTGGCCGCATTCGAAAAGGGTCTGCGGGACAACGACCAAGCCATCCCGCCGAGCATGATCTATGCCTACGCCGCCATCAAGATGGGCGTCCCCTACGCCAACGGCGCACCGAACCTCAGCGCTGACGTACCGGCTCTCTACGAGCTGGCCAAGGAAACGCGCGCACCGCTGACCGGCAAGGATTTCAAGACGGGCCAGACCCTCATGAAGACCATCCTGGCTCCCGGTTTCAAGGCTCGCCAACTGGGCATTGCCGGCTGGTTCTCCACCAACATCCTGGGCAACCGGGATGGCGAGGTTCTGGACGATCCCGAGTCTTTCAAGACCAAGGAAGAATCCAAGCTGAGCGTGCTGGACACGATCCTGCAGCCGGACCTGTATCCGGATCTCTACGAGAACCTGTATCACAAGGTGCGGATCAACTACTACCCGCCTCGCGGTGACAACAAGGAGGGGTGGGACAACATCGACATCTTCGGATGGTGCGGTCGTCCCATGCAGATCAAGATCGATTTCCTGTGCCGGGACTCGATCCTCGCCGCGCCGCTGGTCCTGGACCTGGCCCTGCTGCTGGATCTGGCCAAGCGGGCGGACATGCCCGGCGGCATCCAGGAATGGCTGTCCTTCTACTTCAAGAGCCCGGTCATGCCCGAAGGCCTGGAAGCCGAGCACGACCTGTTCATTCAGCAGACCAAGTTGAAGAATACTTTGCGTTGGATGATGGGTGAGGAAGCCATCACTCACCTGGGCCGCGAATACTACGACGGCTGAGAACTACCACGCAGAACCGGTTGACCCGGTTCGCTCCCTGACCAGGCACCAGGGGCCGGTTGCTGAACCGGCCCCTGGGCATTTGGGGAACCTGCCCGAACGAGTGGGCGGCACCAGGGACAAAAAGAGGCAGGCCATGAACTGGAATCTGGACGTTTTACCCGTGGGCCCCTTGCAGATGAACGCGGTGATCCTGACCGGCGAAGGCTCTTCCGGCCCCGAGGCCATCATCGTCGATCCCGGTGCCGAACCCGAGCGACTGCTGGCGCGAGTCGAGAATGCGGGCGCTACCTTGGTGGCGCTGATTGCCACGCACGGCCACTTCGACCATGTGGGAGCTGCTGCAGCCATCCAGGAACACACCGACCTGCCTCTGCGCTGTCATGCCGACGACGTTCCGCTGATCGAGAACATGCCCGAGATCCAGGCCGCCTACGGATTCGCGCCCACGGCCATCCCCCGTTGCCAACCCGATCTGGCCGACGGCGGCACCATTGCCTTTGCCGGGCTGGAGATCGGCGTGCGACACGTCCCCGGGCACTCCCCGGGACAGGTCATGTTCACCCTGCCAGGTCATGCCCTGGTGGGAGATTGCCTCTTTGCCGGTTCCATCGGCAGAACTGACCTTCCCGGCGGCGATTTTGCCACCCTGGAAAAAAGCATCCGGGAACGCATCTACACGCTCCCGGATGATACTGTCGTCGTTTCTGGTCACGGTCCCGATACGACCGTGGGTCGCGAAAAGGCCACCAATCCCTTCGTGCGATCCTGAGCAAGCGTGGGATTCGCTACTCGGCAGCTTCCTGCCCGAGTTCGGCGGCTTCCCGCTTCTCGACCTTCTTCTTTTCGAGCTTCTGATGCCGCTTCAGGAATTCCTTCTTGATCCAATCCCGGTATAGGGACGCGCCCAGGCAGCCTGAATCGTAGGCGTAGATACTCTGGGAATTGGCCGGGGCCTCTTCGATCTTGATGTTGGTGGTGATGATCGTCTTGAAGATGTCCGCGGCCGGGAAAACCTGTCCCAGTTCACGCCGGATCGGCTTCTGCAATGGTGTGCGCCCGTCCTTCTGGGTGATCAGCACACCCATGAGTTGCAACCAGACATTCTGCCGTTCCTGCACCTTTTCGATGAGGGTCTTCATTTGCCCCAGAGGCGGTACGGCCAGCCCGCTGCACTGGGTGGGGATCAGCGCATAGTCCGCTGCAACGAGTGCGTTCTGGGTCAGAACACCCAGATTCGGCGGCGTATCTATGATGATCCAGCCGTAGGACGTAGCCAGGGAACCGACCACCTTCGACAGACGGTCGACGATCTGGGTCTTGGCCATGCTTTCAAGGGATGGGTTGGCCGGAATGATGTCGATATTCTCATCATAGATCGTCGAAGTGATGCCGTCCTGGGGTGTGATGGCCCGGCGCAACACGTCGAAAATGCTCCGTGCCGGCGGTTCGCCGTCCATCTTGCCCAGCAAGGTGCTGGTTGCGCTACCGTGGGGATCCATGTCGATCACCAGGCAGGAGGAGGTCACATCGCTGTAGCGGGTCAGACCGGCGGCCAAATTGATGGCCGTGGTGGTCTTACCGGTTCCACCCTTGTGATTGACAACGGCGATCACATTGCTCATGGAGGCATCCCTTGTGTGGTTTCAGAGTCCCTGGAGGGGAATTACGCAATCGTGTAATATAGGCGCGAACCGTCCGCCAGGGAAGGAAAAACCCAATTCCTCGGGTTTTTGTCCACTTTCCAGGACACTATAGCCGCCGATTTTTACAGTTCAATCTCCAAACCTAGGAAAATCTCAAAAAGGTAGAGTCGATCTTCCACGGTCATCTCGTACTCGGTATCCCCGGGAAGCGAATCCGTGGGCTGGAAATCACCGATGGTAAACCCGGTGCGAACGAGGCGGGCCTCCGCACGGGCGGACCACGTGTCACCAACGGCTTGCACCCAACCCAATCCCAGACGCGCGCCCAGTTGAGTCTGCTTGAGCTCCAGTTTTGCATCTGGAGACAGCTTGACCAGAGCCAGTTGTCCGCTGACAAAGGGGTGGGAACGCCCTTTGGTCAAGGCGGCCTCCACTCCGATGCCTCCGGTGACGACCATGAATCGATCGTAGAGAAAGACCGCTCCCGACTGGCCCTGCAGGGCCTCGGCGGCCACATCCATCTTGGACCAGCCGAAATCCGCCCGAATCCGCCAGTGGTGGCCAAAATCCCGGGCCACGAAGAGGCCCATGCCGAGGTTCGTGTCCAGAGAGGTCGAAAATCGCGAAGAATGGAATCCCGTGCCCGCGATCGTTTCCCACGGCAACACCGTGCCGTCGAGGACCTTGACCTGAAACAGGTCCGAGCCGCCCTGCACGCCGGCCAAGGCGCCGACCACCCAACCGGAGCGGCCGGTCTCCTCCGGCTCGGTATCCGATTCTTCCGGCGGCGGCGGCGGTGGCTGATGGCGGCCCGTATCCGAACGGGTCTGGGCCTCAGCGGCGGACGCAACCAGCAGGGCGAGCAGCGTAGAAAGCAGATACGTTCTCAAGCTGTTTGTCATGGGCCAACCAGTCATTCCAGGGATCCAGGTTTCAAGGTTGAGGTTGCTGGGTCGAGAAGGTAGAAGCAACGGCATTCATCTGGCGGAAGAACTGCATCTTGTCCATGCCGGGGGCATACACCAGCAGGTCGACGCAGAACACGCGTCCGCTCTGGGCATCGGGAATGAAGTAGGTCCAGAAGGCTCCGCCCCCGGCGAACTTGCGGCTATTCCAGGCGCCTTCCAGCTTCACACAGGCGGTCCCGCCGATCTCGGCCTCGCTCCAGAAAACCGACTCGGGCACGACGTCCTCATTGTGCAGCTTCCGCCCCATCTCCTGCCGCATCATCAGCAGGGCCTCCTGCTCGGCCAGCAGCCAGGCCGGGTCGTCAGTCTCCAGCCACGATACGGATATGCCCCGAGACGGCGCATTGCGCATCATCTCCAGACCGGGGAACCCTCCTGGTTGCAGCTGGTTCTGGGCGTATTGGCCGGGAACCTCCATGAAGAATCCAAAGCGGTCCCAATTGGCATTGATCAGAAGCGTGTTCAGGCCCTCGTAACGGTTGCGGCGCAGGATACGCTCGCGGTTGCTCTGCTCGAACAGATCCCGGATCCGTTCGGTGTTGTTGGCCAGGATGCTGCCCAGACTGTTCCGATCCCGAGAGGCGACGACGATGGCCAGCTGATAGGAGGACCACGGATCGTTGAGCTGAACGATACCCCCTCCACCGCTCTTGAGCTTTTCCCACGCCTCCTTGGATATGTGCTTGCGGGCGGCTTTCTCCGCATCGCCGCCATCACCTATCCGGATGATGAACAAGGAGTTCTTGTAGCCCTTGGCAAGATCCGAGTTGGCCGGGGTGAACACGTCGGGATTGAAGTGGGGCTCTTCCTTGATGATGAAGGTCGAGGTGATATTGAAGCCGGCCAGGAAGCGGTCCGCTATCGGTCGTATTTCGTCACTGGAAACGACGACCGCCAGATCCCCATAGGAACCGGCGGCCATGAAAATGCCTTTGTTCTTGTCGAATCCACAGCCGCCGAACAGCAGTGTGGCGGCCAGCATGAGGCCCGCAATGGTTCGTGACACTTCCCGACTCCTGAAACGGAATATTCAGACCGACACCAGCGGGCGAAGTTCCTTCGCCGCGGAGCTACTCTTGCACCTTAAGATCTAGGGCATTGGTGTCGGTCGTGTCAAGCTGCGCCCGCATGTTCCGCATCTGCAACTGGGTCTGGAAGAGAACGTTCGTCAGGAATCGGTTCTCGTTCTTCAAACGGTTGATCGTGCGCAGATCCTCCAGCTTCTGACCGGACCAACCCTGATTCTGAACCGATTGTGCCTGCCAACCCCGGTTGAAGTTGAAGGAATCGCTTCCCCGCAACTGGTTCGAGCTCCCGGACGAAACGGTACGCACGACGCCGGGATTGAAATACAGCCCACTTCCCCGCCCGGAAGTCGGAATCAACGGTAGCCGGTCTCCCTGGTCCGCGGCGATCGCCGGCTGTTCCGCGACCTCTCCCGCAACCCTTGGACTCCCGGACTGATCGGACTCCATGGGGCCGATGAAGACGGCGAAGGCCAGAACGGCCGCCAGTCCCACAGCAGCTGCGGCGCCGAAATTACCCAGCCAGCGCCAGCGGTCACGGGGCCTTTCCTCCCAGGGAAAAGCCGCCTGACCGGCGGCTTCATTGAGAGTCTGTTTCAATCGGAGCTGCAACCGCCAGTCGAAGTTTTCCGATAGAGACGGCTCGGTGGCCTGCAGCAGCCGCCGGCCCAGCAACAGGTCATCGCGATACTGGCGGCAGCTGCCGCAGGCATCGACATGCTGTTCCAGGTCCACCGTCGCATCCGGTGGCAGACCATTGTCCATTTTCAGGCTCAAGTACTCCTGTGCCTTGCTGCAGCGCATCACTTTCCTCCCAAAATCATGGTTCGATGTCGCTTTCTTCGGCTGCTCTGGCCTCGATACGTTCCAGTTCCGCCAACAACGACTCGTTCTTCAGCAAAGGCTTGATCAGCTGCCTAAAACGGTTTCTGGCCCTGTTGATGCGAGAGCGGACCGTACCCAGTTTCAGGCCGGTCACCTGTTGAATTTCCTCGTAGCTGAGTTGATCGACCTCGCGTAGTAGAAACGGAATCCGGTACTTCTCGGGGATCCGTGCCGTGGCTTCGGCGATCAGCTCCGACAGCTCCTGCCGCTCAATATCCGCCGACGCATCGGCGACGGTGTCGGCCGGATCGACGGGAATCTCGTCATCTTCTGGGGCAGGATTCAGACTGATGAGACGGGGTCGCCGTGAGCGCTGGCGCATCTTGTTGCGAACCAGATTCGTGGCGATGGTGAAAACCCAGGTCGAGAACTTGGCGATTTCACGGTACTTGGCAGCATGGATGTAGACCCGGATCAGGGTCTCCTGGGTCAGCTCCTCGGCCAGGTCAGGGTCCTTGACCATCCGCAGGATGAAGCTGAACAACCGACCTTTATAGCGGGAGACGAGCTCATCATAGGCTCGCTTCTGTCCCTGCTGAACCTGGACGATCAGATCCTCATCACGGATTTCCTGCAGATCGGTCCTGGCTGATTGCGGACTGACGTGGAGATGCTCGTCTCGCGACAAATTCACCCGTGCCTCCTTACTTCATTTCGACGGCTTAAACCGCAGGTTCATTGTACTCGCCGATCAGGTCGCAGTTCCCGGTTTTATTGGCGAAATCGGACAAGTTGCCGCAGCGGCCACAAAGGAACAAAAACTTCGAACGAAGGATACTCCACGGAGTGGTAGACGACTTCCTGAATTCTCAAAGAACCGACTCGGCGCGAGGATCGCAGTTCCATACCGTCGCCAACGTCTGCGCCCCGCACTACGGTCAGGATCTCCTCGTAGCCTCCACGACCGGCTCCCCGAGCGACCGATCGCTGCCGAAAGGTCGCTGGCGCGTCCCCACTCGACTCGGTTCCGGCGGTCAGTCTCGGAACCTGAATTCGCAGGGTGGCGGGACCGACCGGCGAGGCGTTCGCCCTCATGAAACGCGGTCGGGATCTCGAAACTCCCTCGAAATGCAGAACCCGGCAGCCCGCAGGCAGCGCTTCCGGGTCGAGGGGTCGATCGCCGTTCAGAACAGCCACCAGCAGCCGACTCCAGACAGCCAGGCTCGGATCGATTGTGCGCCACGATTCGCCCCAGGCATTGAGCGTTCCAGGTCCGTCGGCCTCTGGAGCGGGACCGGTCAGGATGACGGTCCAACCGGACCCTTTCTGGTCGAGGAGATCGACCAGTTCGTCCGCGGCGGTCGGTCCATTACCTTCCCAGGCCAGGATCTCCAGACGCGCAAAGCCCGTGGAGTCGATCAACCAGCAACAGGCGCCGCTCAGGGAACGAGAGAACGCTCCGGCCTCCCACCGGGCGACGGTCAACCGCCCGGTGGCGAGGTCGGATTCCTCCTCACTGGTCGCTGCGGCGGCAATGGTCGGCAGCCAGTGCGCGGCGAAGAAAACCAGAACGGCAAACAGGATCCCAAAGATTGGCGGGCCCGGTAGCGAAACGACCGGGGGTGTGGCGGATGCGGTTTCTGCCCGGGAGCAGTGCCGCAACCATTGGCTCATCGGGGATCCTCGTCCGAATCCCGGCTCGAGGTGATCTCGGCGATGACCGCCTCGATGCGCTCCCGGTCACCACCGACGGCCAGGGACCGACGCAATACATCCAGGGCTTCCTCGCCCTGGCCGAGACGCAGCAAGGCCATGCCCAGATGCTCCAGGATCACCGGGTCTTCGGGCAGCACATTGGCAGCCCGGATCAGGTAGTCCAGGGAATCGTCATAGCGCCCCATCCGGTAGTAGACCCAGCCCAGGGAATCCAGATAGGCGCCGTTACCACCCTCGACGGCCAGAGCCTGGCGCACCAGGCGTTCAGCCCTCTCCAGGTCCTGGTTCTTCTCCGCCAGGAAGTAGCCCAGACTGTTGGCAACCTCGGCATCGGCCGGAAAATCTCCCTGCAGGTCCTCCAGTACGGTCAGCGCCCGTTCGGGCTGCCCCTGTTCATCGAGACAGATACTGCGCTGCAGCGTGGCCGTGATTCGCAACTGGGGATCCCGTCCCGCCAGCTCGAACCTGTAGGCCGCATCGCTCATCGCGCCGATGAGCTGGTAGGCGTACCCCAGCACCAGTTGCCCTTCCCAGTCCGCGTCATGGATCAGGCCGGTGGCGATGACGAGTTCGTGCCGGAATTCGGCAGTGCGCTCCGGGGATCTCTCCGGGTTGCGGTGGTCCAGATCCCGCTCCCAGGCCACGAGCATGGCTCGAACCATGGCCAGGCGAATCTCAGGGTCCTGGGAAGCCAGATCGGCGGCACGGCGATAGCGGACGATCGCCTCTTCCCACTGGCCTGCTCCCTCGCTCATCTTGCCTTCCAGAAAACGGGCTCGACCCGAGGCAGGCCACTGTTCCACCATCTGTGCGATCAAGGCGGCAGCTTCCTCGTGGCGACCGGTGCCGAGGAGCAATCGGCCGAGCCAAAGGCTGGCGTCGCGGCCCAGGGTCCCGGCATCGAACTGGGGCTGGAGAATGCCCACTGCCTTGTCCAAGGCCCCGTGTTGGGCATAGAAGTCGGCCAATTCCACCAGGAAGGAGCCCAGCACCGGTCCTCCGTCCTCGGGGGCGGGTTCGGGCACGGAGTCCTCTTCCAGCAGCAGATCGGCGGCCACCTCCTCGACAGGATCGCCGGCAGCCCCATGCACCTGAAAATGTTCATCCGCTGCCTGGGCCACCTCGAGAGCTTGATCGTCGCGCCCCAGGGCAGCCAGGGCCCGTACCTGGACCAGCCACAGCGAGGGGTCGTCCGGATAGGATCGCTGCGCCTCTTCCATGAGCTCGGGGATCTTGTGTTCCTGCCTGGTCTGTTGCATCACGCCCGCCATACCGAGATAGATCTCAGCGCCTCGTTCAGGCAACAGATGCAGGCCGTCCCGGTAGACATCCAGAGCCTGGTCCGACCGACCGGCGGCAGTCAGTATGGCGGCCTCGGTGGTGATCACTTCCAGCGAAACGACGCCCCGATCCCGCAATTCCCGCAGATCCTTGAGGGCTTGCTCCGAGTCGCCGGCGCGCAGGTAAAGCGCCGCCCGACGCAGCCGGTAACTCGCCGAATCAGGCGCTGCCTCCACCAGTTTGTCCATCACCCCCAAGGCGTCCCGCAGATAGCCTTCGGCCGCCAGAGCCTCCTGGAAATCGAGGGCCACCACCGCGACATCTGGTTGGGAGCGATAGGCCAAATGCAGGTAGGGTAGCGCTCCGGCGGGGTCTCCCTCGGCCAGCATCTGATGGCCGACGAGCCAGCTGGAAGCAATGCCGAAGGGGATCTCGTCCTCGGGGGGGGTGGCTCCGGATTGGGGCCTAGCTGACGCGCCGGCCGCAAAAGCCAGGCAGAAGCAGCCGACGAGCAGCAGTCGTGGCAGCCTTTCTCGCAATGAGGATTCTCGATCGAATAGTGCCCGCACCGGAACTCCTTGGGTAACCAGGCAATGGGTCAGGTCTGCTCCATCAGCATCAACGGTCGCCGCCGTCCAACTGTTCCGGATCACTTTCAAGTGCAGCCAAGGCCATGCGCGCGGCGCTCTGCTCGGCGGTCTTCTTGTTGCGGCCGTCCCCGGTGCCCAAGACGTTGCCGTTGAACGTGACTGCAACGCGGAATACCCGATCGTGATCGGGACCGCTGACCTCCAGGACCTTGTACCGGGGCGGGCTCTTGTAGCGCGCCTGGATGAGTTCCTGCAAACGGCTCTTGTAGTTGCGCAAAGAGCGGCGCGACAAAATTTTCTCGCTGCCACTGAGCACCAGCCGCTGGATGACCCTGCGCGCCGCAGCCAGTCCTCCATCCAGGTACACGGCGCCGATCAGGGCTTCGGTCGTATCGGCCAGGATCGAAGAGCGTTGACGGCCACCTGTGGCAGCCTCACTACGGCTCATCCTGATATGGATACCAAGATCGAAGGCCACCGCCACCTCGGACAGGCGGGCGCCGCAGACCAGGAGCGATTTCATCTTGGTCAGATCGCCCTCCGACCGGTCGGGAAAACGCTGGTAGAGTTCCTCGTTGACGACCAGGCCCAGGACCGCGTCACCCAGGAATTCCAGTCGTTCGTTGGATTGCTCTCTATCCTGGCCAGTCACGTGGATGTGTGATCGATGGAGCAGCGCGTTGGCCAGCATCGTCCGGTCGCTGAAGGTGTATCCCAACTTGGCCTCGATGGCCGCGATATTGGCCACCTGATTCCGTTGCTCGTCTGCCGCCTCGGGGACCGGCTGTGGCGCGGCAGTCCCCCCGAGGCGGGCAAGAACCTGCTGGATCGAATCCTTCAGTCCCATGGTCCGGTGTTTCTCCGCTCTCTCGGCAGGCGCAGACTCAACGTCTGGCGCGGAAACAGAGGGTGACGTTATGGCCGCCGAAACCGAAGGAGTTCGACAGAGCGTACTCCACCTCCCGCGAGACGGCTTCGTTGGCGCAGTAGTCCAGATCACAATCGGGATCGGATGTCGTCAGATTGATCGTCGGCGGCAGCACTCCCTCGCGCAAGGCCAGGACCGTGATGACCGCTTCCACCGCACCTGCGGCCCCCAGCAGGTGGCCGATCATGGACTTGGTGGAACTGATCTTCAGCTGGGCGGCATGGTCTCCGAAAACCCGCTTGATGGCCCCGGTCTCCACCTTGTCATTGAAGAAGGTGGACGTGCCGTGGGCGTTGATGTAGCCGATATCCTCCACCCGTACCCCGGCGGTGCGCACGGCCTGGGCCATGGAACCGACGGCCCCACGCCCTTCGGTGTCCGGTTGGGTCATGTGGTAGGCGTCGCCGGTCATACCGTATCCCACAACCTCACCCAGGATGGTCGCTCCGCGGCTGACGGCACGCTCCTCGGACTCGAGCACGAGGATGCCCGCACCTTCGCCCAGCACGAATCCGTCCCGGTCCAGGTCGAACGGACGGCTGGCATGGGCCGGATCGTCGTTGCGCGTCGATAGCGCTTTCATGTTGCCGAAGCCAGACATGGCCATGTTGCAGACCGCAGCCTCGGCACCTCCGGTGATCATCACATCGGCATGCCCGAGTACGATCTGATTGTAAGCGGCGCCAATGGCGTGACCGCCGGAGGCACAGGCACTGACCGTGCAGTAATTGGCACCCCGGAAGCCATAGCGGATCGATACCAGTCCGGCGGCCATGTCACTGATCATCATGGGAATAAAAAGAGGCGAGACGCCGCGGGCGCCGCGCTTGATGAATCGTTCATGCTGCGCCTCGAAGGTCAGCATGCCGCCGATGCCCGAGCCGATGATGACGCCGGCCCGGTAGGCATCCTCGATCTCACCCACATCCGCCTGCTGCATGGCTTCCTGGGCGGCGACCATCGCCAATTGCACGAACCGGTCGGCCTTGCGGGCTTCCTTGGGGTCCATGGCCACCAGCGGGTCGAAGTCCTTGACCTCGCCGCCGAAGTTGGTTTTGAAATCCGTCGTATCGACGGTCTCGATGGGAGCGATGCCGTTGCGGCCGGACTTGAGCCCCTCCCAGCAGGTATCCCGGTCCTGCCCCAGGGCATTGACCATCCCCATTCCA
>Ga0070729_10002356_pt1 | contig 24741 bp, 20 predicted proteins | sample tdDd472_FD_66725 | JGI IMG/M metagenome (GOLD analysis project Ga0070729, IMG submission 66725) | Marine sediment microbial communities from the Atlantic coast under amendment with organic carbon and nitrate - tdDd47.2 | ecosystem: Environmental > Aquatic > Marine > Coastal > Sediment | place... | reverse complement strand
GCTACATTGTTTGCGACCGGTATCGCTGATGCTGTTCTGGCTGGTAAAGAGTCTGTTCCTGCAGTACCTGTAGGTGACGACGACTTTGTTGAAGTAGACGATTCTGCGCCGAAGAAAAAAGCGGCTAAGAAGAAGGCTGCTAAAAAGGCCACTAAGAAAACTGCAAAGAAAGCTACTAAGAAAGCGGCTCCTAAAAAGGCAGCTGCTAAAAAGGCTCCGGCTGAAGAAGCTCCTGCAGAAGAAGCAGCTAAAACGGAAGACGCCGAGTAATTACGGCGTCAGTCTTAAAAACTATAAGTGGCAGTTAATTGCTGCCATTTCAATTCAGGAACAAGCAAAATGAGTGTAACTGCTAGTTTGGTTAAAGAACTGCGCGAACGCACCGGCGCCGGCATGATGGAATGTAAGAAAGTGCTGGTTGAAACCGATGGTGATATCGAAGCAGCTCAGGACTTGCTGCGCACACGTGGTCAAGCGAAAGCTGAGAAGAAGGCTGGTCGTATTGCTGCTGAAGGCGCTGTTGTATTTGGTAATGCCGATGGCGTTGCCGCACTGCTGGAAGTAAACAGTGAAACTGACTTCGTCGCCCGCGACGAAAACTTTATCGGTTTTGCCGAGAAAGCATTGGAATTGGTGCTGGCTAATCAGCCTGCCGATGTTGATGCGCTGTCAGAACTGGATGCCGGTGGACAGACTCTCTCAGAACTGCGGAACGCGTTGATCGCTAAGATTGGTGAGAACATCAATGTTCGTCGTTTTGAAGTCTTTCAGCCTAAAGGCCAGGTTGGTGCGTACCTGCATGGCGGCCGCATTGGCGTGCTGGTTGACCTCGAAGGTGGCGATGAAGAGTTGGCCCGCGACATTGCTATGCACGTTGCTGCAACTAACCCGTTGTGTATTGCTGAAGATGATGTGCCTGCTGATGAGTTGGAACGTGAGAAGAACATTCTTACTGAACAGGCTCTGAATGAAGGCAAACCGGCTGAGATTGTTGAGAAAATGATTGCCGGTCGCCTTCGTAAGCATCTTGCGCAGATCACTTTGGTTGGTCAGGACTTTGTTAAAGACCCTGACGTTACTGTTGGTAAACTGCTGGATAGCAAAGGTGCCAGCGTCGCTTCTTATGTTCGTTTTGAAGTGGGCGAAGGTATCGACAAGAAAGAAGAGAATTTTGCCGAGGAAGTTGCTGCACAGGTTCAGGCCAGCAGTTAAGCCCGGTAGGTGCACTGGAAACGGAACCGTATGAGTCGGATCTTAGTAGAAGTCATTATTCAGTCAGCGTTGCGTTGCGAACTTGTTGTTTGTGTCGCCAAGCTGTCAGGCTTTCGTTTCCATCGCTCTTAGTAATTAGTAACCCCGCTCAGGCGGGGTTATTTTTTGGATGATAGTCAGAGGTCGGTGTTTTATGTCTGAGTTGCCTTATAAAAGAATTCTTTTGAAGTTAAGCGGCGAAGCCCTGCTGGGCTCCAGTGCTTACGGAATCGATCCGGATGTGCTGCGCCAGATAGCGGAAGATATTGCTGAAATCAGTGGTCTGGGAGTGCAGGTGGGCCTGGTTATCGGCGGAGGCAACATATTCAGGGGTGAGGGCCTGGCGCGTTCCGGAATGGATCGCGTAACCGGGGATCATATGGGGATGCTGGCGACAGTGATCAACTCACTGGCCATGCAGGACGCATTAGAGCGCCTGGAAATGCCTGCCCGTGTCATGTCAGCTTTGGCTATTAACGAAGTCTGCGAAGACTATATCCGCCGCCGCGCCGTGCGCCACCTTGAAAAGGGGCGGGTGGTGATCCTTGCTGCCGGGATGGGCAACCCTTTCTTTACCACCGATACAGCCGCAAGTCTGCGCGCTATTGAGATTGGCGCAGACCTGCTGGTTAAGGCGACCAAAGTCGATGGCGTATATACTGCAGATCCTAAGACACACCCGGACGCGAAGCGTTACGAACAGCTGACCTATGATCAGGTCATTGATGACCGTTTGGGGGTTATGGATACGACGGCATTCGTTATGTGCAGGGATAATCACCTGCCGATCAGGGTGATGGATCTGCATGAGAAAGGCGCGCTGATTGAGCTCATGAAAGGCGGTCCGGTAGGTACGCTGGTAACAGAATCTTAAATACAGAGATTAAGACTGAAAGACAGGTGGATTAAGGAATGATTGAAGATCTGAAAAAAGACGGCGAGCAGCGCATGGAAAAAAGTATCGCGGCGCTTGTGGCAACTTTTAGCAAGTTGCGCACCGGGCGTGCTCATCCTAGTTTGTTAGAGCAGATCCACGTTGATTACTACGGCGCGAATACGCCGCTAAATCAGGTGGCAAACATCACAGTTGATGATTCCCGTACGCTCGCAGTTACTCCTTTTGAACAGAGCATGGTTCCCGCAATTGAAAAAGCGATCATGCAAGCTGACTTAGGTCTTAATCCGATGAGTGCCGGTAATGTTATTCGTGTGCCGTTGCCTGATCTGACCGAAGAACGCCGCAAGGATCTTGCCAAAGTTGTTCGTCACGAAGCAGAGCAGGGCAAAGTAGCTATTCGAAATATTCGCCGTGACATTCTCGGCGATGTAAAAGAACTGCTCAAAGAAAAAGAAATTTCTGAAGACGATGACCGCCGTGCACAGACAGATGTCCAGGAGCTGACGGATAAGTATGTTGGCAAAGTGGATGAGCTGTCCGATGCTAAACAAGCGGAAGTGATGGCTATCTAGCCCCGGAATTCTCCAGACAATGTCGGAGCAGCAGTCAGAAGGTAGTCCCCAGCATATTGCCATTATTATGGATGGCAACGGGCGTTGGGCTAAGCAACGCGGTCAGGCGCGCGCGCTCGGGCACCGGGCCGGCGTCAAAGCCACCCGTGCAGTAGTCGAATCCTGTGCGCAACGCGGTGTTAAATGTTTGACGCTATTCGCCTTCAGCAGTGAGAACTGGAACCGGCCGGCTGATGAAGTCAGCAGTTTGATGAGCCTGTTTCTTGAAGTGCTGGGGCGTGAAGTCGACATACTTCATAAGAACGATATCCGCGTGCGATTTATCGGTGAGCGCAGTCAGCTCTCGGAACGTTTGCAGAAAAAACTCATAAAAGCCGAAGAAAAAACTGCCGGAAACCAGCGTATGCAGTTGGTGCTCGCGGTGGCCTATGGTGGCCGCTGGGATATCGTGCAAGCGACCAGACAGGTTGCGGCTGATGTCGCATCCGGCCAACTGAATGCTGATGCCGTTGATGAAGCACAGCTGAGTCAGTACCTGTCTTTAAATGACGTCATTCCTCCCGACTTGTTGGTTCGTACCGGTGGCGAACAACGGATCAGTAATTTCCTTTTGTGGGATCTGGCTTATACCGAACTGTATTTTACAAAAGCGCTCTGGCCTGATTTTGATGATGCCGAATTGCAGTCTGCGATAGACTTCTACGGGGATCGTGAGCGTCGTTTTGGCCGCACCGGTGATCAGTTAGAGGAGGTTCCCGATGAGTAGTCTGCAACTGCGGATCATTACTGCATTGGTGTTGGCTTCTGTATTTCTTTCGGTGCTTTTATTGGCACCGTTGCCGGGCGTCATCGTTTTTATCTCATTAGCGGTTGTTGTTGCCGCCTGGGAATGGGGCGGATTTTTGAACGCAGGCATGCCGGCGCGCTGTGGTTTTTTAGTGTTGTTTGTCGTTTTGATGGCGGTCCTTTGGTCGTTTAGCGGCATCGTTGAAAGCTTGCCGGCAGTCACGTTGGTCGCAGCGGCGTGGTGGCTGATTGCGCTGCTGTCGCTGTTTTTTCTCAAGGGAAAAATTGCGTTGCCTTTAATAGTTATTGCCGGCTTGTGTGTTTTGTTGCCTGTATGGGTCAGCGGTGTGCGTGTGCTGATGGTCGGGGATGGCGGTAGTTGGTTGTTTTTAATGGCTTTCGCCATCGTTGCTGCCGCTGATATCGGTGCCTATTTCACCGGTAAGTCGATAGGTAAGAGGAAGCTGTTGCCCCGCGTCAGTCCGGGCAAGACGGTGGAAGGGTTTGCGGGTGGCATCATTTGTGCGACTCTCATCAGTATTGTCGGTGGTTTGGCGCTGAACTGGCCCGTTCCGGCTGCGGTCATAATCGGTGTAACGACCGGTGTGGCCTCTGTGATTGGCGATCTCACTGTCAGTCTTTTTAAGCGTAACGCCGGGCTAAAGGACAGCGGCAGTGTTTTGCCGGGGCATGGCGGTGTGCTGGATCGCATTGATGGTGTAACAGCGGCAATGCCACTTTATACCGCTCTGTTGGTTGTTTTTAATTTGTTGCCCGCAGCTGTAAATCTGTAGCTGTGGTCTTTGAGCGTATTTAAGCGTTAGTTGAACAAGGCTTTATGAATATAGTAGTTATTTCCATTCTTGCATTTCTTGTGGCGATAGGGATTCTCGTCGCAGTGCATGAGTGGGGGCATTATATTGTCGCCAGGATGTGCGGCGTTAAAGTGCTGCGCTATTCAATCGGCTTTGGCAAGCCGTTGTGGCTGCGTCGTTCCGGTCCGGATCAAACCGAATATTGTATTTCCGCTTTGCCTCTCGGCGGCTACGTCAAGCTGTTGGACGAGCGCGAAGGTAATGTTGCTCCTGAAGAAGTGCATCGGTCATTCACGCATCAATCTGTCGCCAAGCGAATCGCGATTCTGGTTGCGGGACCTGCTGCAAATTTCCTGTTTGCGATAGTTGCTTATTGGGTCATGTTTGTCATCGGTGTTCCCGGCGCGCAGCCAATAGTCGGCGAGGTGACCAGTGATTCTATTGCTGCCCAGGGCGGCTTGCGCAGTGGCGATAAAATTCTGCAGGTTGGTGAACGCGAAGTGGCTACCTGGGAAGGCGCTATTTTGTATTTGCTGGATGAAGTGCTGGCTGAGTCAGTTATACCGTTGCGTGTAGAGAACGAAGCTCAGCAGCAGCGTCTGGTTGAGTTGAATGTGACAGACCGCTTGACCGAGCTGACCGAACCCGGGCAGCTGTTTACCGTGCTGGGCTTGCAGCCATGGCGCCCCGTGATTCCTGCTGTGGTGAGCGCTGTTACACCTGATAGTCCGGCCGATGCGGCCGGAGTAAACCGCGGAGATGTTGTGGTTGCTGCAGAAGGTGAGGCGATTGCCGGCTGGACCGAGTGGGTGATGTGGGTGCGTGAGCGTCCCGGACAACTTGTAAATTTCACTGTTGAACGCGATGGCAAAAAGTTTGAGCTGAGCGCGGTGATCGGCGAGGCCGAGGAAAGTGGTGAAACCGTAGGTCGTATCGGTATGTCCACGGAACCACCCGAGGGGTTGGCTGATCGTTTCCGTGCTGAGCAGCGCTACGGTGTCTTTGAATCGGTATCGGCTTCAATCGAACGAACCTGGTCTATGTCAGTGCTGACTGTAAAGATGATCGGGCGCATGGTTATCGGTGATGTCTCTGTTAAAAACATCAGCGGTCCGATCAATATTGCAGAGTATGCAGGGTATTCAGCTCAAATCGGTTTTACGCCTTTTTTGAGCTTTCTGGCGATAGTCAGTATTAGTCTCGGCATCCTTAATCTTTTTCCTATACCTGTGCTTGATGGCGGTCAGGTTGTCTATCAGCTTGCCGAGGCGGTTAAAGGTGCGCCTCTTTCAGAGCGGGCACAGATTATCGGACAGCAGATCGGCATCGCATTTTTAGTGTTGGTTATGTCATTTGCGTTTTACAATGACCTTTCTCGTTTCTTCTGATTTGGAATCCTAAGTGAATTATTGGCTTGTTAATTTGGTCAAGCGTGCCCGTGTATCAGGTATATCAAGGGTCTTGGCCGTTTTGCTCGTAATCACCGGGCTGCTTGGCGCCTCTCAGGTGACTGCCGCCGATAGTTTTGTCGTGCGCGATATCCGGATTCAGGGTCTGCAAAGGATTTCAGAAGGCACCTTATTTAACTATTTGCCCGTGAATCTGGGTGATGAAATGACCCCGCTGCGCGTGCAGGAAGCAATGCGCGCGATGTTCGCAACAGGCTTTTTCCGGGATGTAAGCCTGTACTCCGATGGCAGCACGCTGGTGATTGATGTGCGCGAACGCCCCTCGATTGAGTCTTTTACGATTGAGGGTAATAAAGACATCAAAGATGAGGACCTGGAAGAGCCTCTGGGCAAGATCGGTCTGAAGACCGGCCGTATTTTTGATCAGTCTGTACTGGATGAAGTTGAGCAATCGTTGCTGGACCAATATTACAGCGGCGGTAAGTACGCGGCAGAAGTCTCCAGTGAAGTTACGGAGCTGCCCGGAAACAAAGTCAGTATTCAGATCAATATTAAAGAAGGTAAGCGTGCCAAAATTCGTCAGATCAATATCGTTGGTAATTCGATTTATGGCGATGAAGATATTCTTGAGCGCTTTAGATTAAGAACGCCGCATTGGCTGTCGTTTATCCGCAAAGATGATCTCTACTCGCGTGAGGCATTGTCCGGTGACCTTGAAGGGTTGCGTTCCATGTATATGGACAGTGGTTATGCAGACTTTCGTATTGATTCGACACAGGTCGCATTGTCTCCGAACCGCAAGAGTGTCTTTATCACCATTAATATTGAAGAGGGTGATCTATACAAGCTGGCGAGCGTTGACTTCGCCGGTGACCTGATTCTCGATGAAGATCAGCTTAAGCCGTATTTGCAGGTCAGGCCGGAGCAGACCTATTCACAGCAGCGAATCAGTACCAGTGTTGAGTTGTTGAAGTTGCGCTTAGGTGCAGAAGGGTATGCTTTTGCTGAAGTGGAGCCGGTGCCTGAGCTGGACAAAGAGAGTAAGACGGTTGATCTCACGTTCTATGTGGATCCTAAGAACCGTGTGTATGTCCGCAGTATCAACTTTAACGGGGCTGACTCGGTTAATGATGTGGTCTTCCGCCGTGAAATGCGTCAACTGGAAGGCGGCTACCTGTCGAATAATGCGGTAGAACGTTCGCGTGTTCGCTTGCAGCGCTTGCCTTACGTTGAAAGCGTGCAGATGGAAACCACGCCGGTTCCGGGCACCAACGATCAGGTTGATGTCGATTTTCAAATTAAGGAAGGCCTGCCCGGCAGCTTCGGTGGTGGTATCGGTTATTCCGATTCGCAGGGCGTGTTGCTTAACGGTAACTTTGTACACACCAACTTTATGGGTACCGGCAACAGGATTTCTGCCGACCTGAACTTTGGTAAGTATCGTACGGTTATTGGTGGTTCTTACACTAATCCTTATGTGACACCCGATGAAGTTAGCCGGACTGTGTCACTGACCTACCGGAATATTACTCAGTTCACCCGTGATGCTTCTGACTTCGATACCAAAACACTGAATGCAAGCCTCGAGTACGGTTATCCGTTGTCGGAGTATCAGCGTGTTATTTACGGTGGTACCTGGCAGAAATCCGAATTGGCAACCAGTCTCACCGGTAGTTCGCAGCAGGCGATCGACTGGACGAACTCGAATGGTAATCCGAGAAAGGTACCGCCCGATATTTCGGTGACTGAATTCGATACCTATGAGTTGCTGACCGGCTGGGTTTACGACTCCAGAAACCGTTCACTATTTCCGACCCGGGGTTCCAGCCATCGGGCCACGCTGAGCGCGACGATTCCAGGTAGTGAAGTTGAGTATTGGTTCCTGAACTACTCAATGCGCAAGTATCAGCCGTTTACCCGTTACTTCATGTTCGCTTTCAAACTCGATATGTCTTATGGGGACGCATTCGGTAACACAACGTCTATACCGCCGTTCCGCAACAAGTTTGCGGGCGGCCCGAATACCATCAGGGGCTATCGTGAGAACTCGCTTGGTCCTGTTGATACCTTGGGCAACCCTTACGGCGGTAATATTCTCACCGTTCTGCAGAATGAACTGGTTCTGCCTATCCCTGAATCGTGGAAAACCAAATCACGGGTGTCGTTGTTTTTTGATATAGGCAATGTATTCTCTAACGAGAACATTAACTTCTACGGTCCCGATTACTTTACTGACGGGCCCGCAGCGACCAAGCAGAGTTATAAGCCGGGCGACAGTGACTTGAAATATTCAACCGGTTTGTCAGTTCAGTGGCTGTCACCGATGGGGTTGTTTAAGTTCAGTTATGCTTTCCCGCTGAACGAAGAAGAAACTACGCCCACTAAATGGGGTGAAGAAACTGAGCGCTTCCAGTTTACTATCGGTGGTGCATTCTAGTTTGTGCACCACTTGCGATGTAATTCGTTTTAGACAGATATAGAAATTTAAATAAGGAATATCTATGAAATTTGCAAAAGTAATCGCAAAGCTCACCCTTGCGGCAATGTTGTTTTCGCCCTTGGCTGCGGTTAGTGCTGATTTAAAAATTGGTGTGGTTATCGTGCCGCGTTTGTTGCAGGAGTCGCCTCAGGCCCGTGCGGCGATGGGTGCTTTACAAGATGAGTTTGCACCGCGTCAGCGCGAACTGGTTGCAATGGATAACGAGTTTAACGAGAAGCAGGCTTCATTTGAGCGAGACATGGAAGTGATGGGTGCCGAAGAGCGCCGCAACGCCGAACGTGACTTGCAGAATGAAGGTCGTGCGTTCCAGCGTCGCCAGCAGGAATTTGCTGAAGACTTGGATCGTCGCCGCAACGAGGTGCTCGGTGGTATGCAACAGGAGTTGGGTGCAGAAATCGAGAAGTTTGCCAAGTCTGCAGGTTACGATTTGATTGTCAGTGATGCTGTTTATTTTTCTGAAGGGCTGGATATCACTGATGAAGTGTTAGCCGGGCTTGAAAAGAGCTTTCAGAGCGGTCAGTAAGCACTCACGATGAGCGATTCAGTGTCGACTATCAGTATTGGCGAGCTGGCAGAGCGTTTCGGGTGTGAGCTCCGGGGCGATGCTGATGTTCAGGTCTCCGGTGTGGCGACGTTGTCGGATGCCGGTTCGGCCAGCATCGCTTTTCTCGCGAATCCCCTTTATGCGAGCCAACTGGCTACTACCGCTGCTGCTGCAGTCATTGTGCATCCGGATGCTGCCGAGCATTGTCCGGTGGCGGCGTTAATCGCCAAGGACCCGTACCTGGTTTACGCGCAGATTGCTGCTGAGCTTTATCCTCTGGCGACACTCACGCCGGGTATCCACGCTAATGCCACCGTTGACCCTGCAGCGACTGTTCCTGACAGTTGCGAGGTTGGTCCGGGTGCAGTGATTGAGGCGGGGGTAACTCTGGGTGAGGGTGTTTTGGTGGGGCCCAATAGTTTTATTGGCCGCGATACTGCTGTTGGCAGTTACAGCCGCCTTGTAGTGAACGTCTCCGTGTATCACGGCGTCACGATTGGCGAACGTTGCCTGTTCCATGCCGGTGCTGTTATCGGTGCTGATGGTTTTGGTATCGCTAAACAACCCGACAGCAGTTGGCTGAAAGTTCCGCAGGTTGGTGGCGTCACGATTGGTAACGATGTCGAAATCGGCGCTAACTCAGCGGTCGACCGCGGTGCTATTGAAGATACTGTTCTGGCCAACGGTGTGAAGGTCGACAACCTGATTCAGATTGCCCATAACGTACGTATCGGCGAGCACACGGCATTGGCCGGTCAATCCGGTGTTGCCGGCAGTACCACCATAGGTGCCCGTTGCCTGATCGGTGGTAAAGCAACGATCAACGGTCATATCACTATTTGTGATGATGTGGCGGTTACCGGTGCGGCAGGCATTACACATTCAATTAAGAAGCCGGGCATTTATTCCGGCGGCATAGTGCCCATGGACGACGCGGCGAGCCACCGGAAGAATTCGGTCAGGTTTAAGCAGTTGGATAAAATGGCGCGTACAATCAAGAAGCTGGAGCGGGCGGTATTCAGTGCCGATAAGCCCGGTGACTAAAGACTGACCTGCTTAGCGCTTGTTCGGTATAGGTATTGAAATTACTGTTTGCTTCCAACAGTTTAATAAAGGTCAATGACGCGGAATGATTCATCCGACAGCAATAATCTCCCCCAAGGCAGAACTCGCAGCCGATGTAGAGGTAGGCCCGTACTCAATCATTGATGATAACGTCCGGATTGACAGCGGCACCCGCGTGGCATCGCATGTTGTTATTAAAGGTCCGACAACGATCGGTAAGAACAACAATATTTATCAGTTCGCATCACTCGGCGATGACCCTCAGGACAAAAAGTATGCCGGTGAACCGACGACCCTGGAAATCGGTGACGGCAATACGATTCGCGAGTACGTCACAATAAACCGGGGTACAACCCAGGACGATGGCATTACCCGTTTGGGTAACAACAACTGGTTGATGGCTTACGTGCATATTGCACATGATTGCAAAGTCGGTAACGAAACTATTTTTGCCAATCTGGCGAGTCTTGCCGGGCACGTGACGGTTGAGGACTACGTCATCTTCGGCGGCATGTCGGGTGCTCATCAATTTACCCGTATCGGCGCTCATGCATTTATCGGTAACAACGCTGGTGTCACCCGCGATGTACCGCCTTACCTGCTGGTGTTCGGTCAGCCTGCTGTACCTAAAGGTATTAACTCCGAGGGTCTTAAGCGCCGTGGTTTTGACGCAGATGCGGTGCGCAGTGTTAAAGAGGCGTACCGGATCCTGTACCGCAAAGACAATCGTCTCGAAGAAGCGCAGGCGCAGATTGCCGAATTGGCCAAAGAGTCTCCGGAGTTGGCGGCTATGGCCGAGTTCCTGAGTCTTTCTGAACGCAGTATCGTGCGTTAAAGCCTGTCGGTAGCGTGCCGCGGATAGTCATTATTGCAGGCGAAACCTCCGGTGATCAGCTGGGCGCGGGGTTGATCGAAGCCGCCAAAAAACAAAATCCTGATATTCAGTTCGAAGGTGTGGCGGGGCCGCGAATGGTCGCCGCCGGCTGCAAAGCCTGGTTCAGTGCCGACCGGTTGGCCGTGATGGGTCTGGTTGAAGTGCTGAAACACCTGCGTGACATTCTTGCAGCCCGCCGCGAAGTGCTGGATAGAATCCTCAGTGATCCGCCTGATCTGGTCATCGGTATTGATGCTCCTGATTTCAATCTTCCGGTAGAGAAAAAACTTCGTGCAGCCGGTATTCCTACTATTCACTATGTGTGTCCGTCAGTTTGGGCATGGCGTGAGGGTCGTGTGAAAAACATCCGGGCCGCTGCAGATCATGTGCTGTGTTTGTTGCCCTTTGAACCCGAGTTTCTGGCACGCCACAATGTTTCGGGTGAGTTCGTCGGGCACCCGTTGGCTGATGAAATTCCGGTACCGCTCGTGCAGTCTGAATGCCGGCAGCGTTTAGGTTTATCCGGAGGTCCCGTTCTGGCGGTATTACCCGGCAGCCGTATGGGCGAAGTCGAAAAACTCGGTGCTGTGTTTGCCGAAACCGCTGCCAGACTTGCTGAGCGGATCGACGGGCTGCAGTTTGTCGCTGCCTTTGCCAATGACCGCACCCGCGCACTTTTTGAAACTCACTGGGCTGAGCATGGTCCGTCGACCGAACTGCACTGTTTTGACGATGTGCGTGAGGTGATGGGGGCGAGTGATGCCGCTTTGTTGGCATCCGGTACGGTGTCCTTAGAGGCGATGTTAGTCGGGTGTCCGATGGTCGTTGCCTATAAAGTGGCGCCTTTGTCTTACTGGATAGCCCGGTTGCTGAAGCTGATGAAGATCGAGCATTTCTCACTACCGAATCTGCTCGCCGGCAAAGCGCTGGTGCGGGAACTCATTCAGGGCGAAGCAAACCCTGCCGAGCTTTCCGGGGCCGTATTTAGTCTGCTGGACGCACAGGATAAGAATCAGTCACTTAAAAATGAGTTTGCGCAACTTCAGGGCGTGCTAAGGCAGTCGGCCAGTGAAAAATCAGCCGCAGCCGTACGCAGGTTCACCGAAGAGGCTTAAGCTTCGTATAATCAGCCTGAGACAAACCATCGTCTGTCGGGATATAAAAAATATAAGGTTGGCAGCTTGTTTGAATGATGCAGATTGATTCAGGCAGGGCGTGTTAAACCAAATTGAAATTAGGGGAAGTCGTTGCAGTTGTTGGCAGGAGTCGATGAGGCCGGGCGCGGGCCTTTGGCCGGTAGCGTGGTAGCTGCTGCCGTGGTGATAGAGCCCGGGCAGTCGCTGGCTGGTGTGACCGACTCAAAGAAGCTGTCGGCTGCCGCCCGTGACGACCTGTTTGACCTGATTTGTGAGCAGGCGACCGATTTCGCCATCGCCGAAGCATCAGTCGCAGAGATTGATGATCTGAATATTCTTCATGCCACCATGTTGGCAATGAGCCGGGCCGTTGCCGGGCTTGAGGTAGTGCCGACCAACATTCGCATTGACGGTAACCGCTGCCCCGATTTGGGCGCCGCTTTAAATCCTGTAACGGAGGCTTTGATCGGGGGCGACGGGCTCTGCACCGCGATTGGTGCCGCCTCGATACTGGCGAAAGTGACCCGCGACAGGCAATGCATGGAGTTGGATACCGCTTTTCCCGGCTATGGTTTCGCCCGGCACAAAGGCTATCCCACCAAGGCTCATCGTGAGGCCTTAATGAATCTGGGCCCCTGTGAGGCTCACCGGCGCAGTTATAAGCCCGTGAGAGATGCGTTGGAGGCCGTAAATCAGGCAAAAGCCACCGAAAATGGCACCGGTAGCAGCAAAGTAGCGGGGCAGATGGCCTGATGAGTGCCGAATTCGTCCATTTACGCATTCACAGCGAGTTCTCTATTCAGGACAGCGTGGTGCGTTTGCCGGGTCTGATCGGGGCTGTGCAGGCCGGTCATATGCCTGCTGTCGCATTGACGGACCGCAACAATCTATTCGGTCTGGTGAAGTTCTACTCCCGTTCTCTTGATGCCGGTGTGAAGCCGATTGCCGGGGTCGATCTGATGATTCGCCGGCCCGGTGAAAAAGGCGATGGCTCACCGCTGGTATTGCTGTGCCGCAATAAAGAGGGCTATGGCAATCTGACCCGCCTGATCACACGTGCCTATCTCGACGGGCAGTCCGACAGTGATCCTGCCCTCGATTTTGAGTGGCTTACTCCGGAAAACACGCGTGGTCTGATTGCCCTGAGTGGCGGCCAGGCCGGGTTTCTCGGGCAGGCGATGCAGGAATATGACGAGAAAGAACAATTATCATTAATTCAAAGTCTTAAATCACACTTTGAAGGTGATTTCTATATTGAATTGCAGCGTATCGGCCGTCCTGATGAGAACCGTTATGTGGCGAATGCTGTGGCACTGGCGGCGGCTACGGATACTCCGGTGGTTGCCACCAACGATGTCAGGTTCCTCAACCCTGAAGACTTTGAGGCCCATGAGGCGCGTACCTGTATTCAGGCCGGTGAGGCGCTGGATAATCCGAAACGGGTGAAGGCGTACACGGCTCAGCAGTATCTGCGCAGTGCCGACGAGATGCGTGAGCTGTTCAAGGATCTGCCCGAGGCGCTTGAAAACAGCGTGGAAATTGCCAAACGCTGCAATCTGGTTATCGAGCTGGGCCAGAACTATCTGCCCAATTACGAGATTCCTGACGAGCGCAGTACCGAGGAATTCCTCCGGGACGAGTCCCGTCGCCTTTTGCAGGAAAAGCTGGTCGAGCTGAAGACCTCGCCGGCGCATACACCGCGCCCGGATGAGAACTACCATAAGCGCCTGGAGATTGAGCTCGATGTGATCGGTAATATGGGGTTTCCCGGTTACTTCCTTATTGTGGCTGACTTTATCCGTTGGGCCCGCGAGAATGGCGTGCCGGTGGGGCCGGGGCGTGGTTCCGGCGCAGGCTCGCTGGTGGCCTACGTGCTGGGCATTACCGACCTCGATCCGCTGGAATACGATCTGCTGTTTGAGCGATTCCTGAACCCCGAACGTATTTCCATGCCTGACTTCGATATCGACTTCTGCATGGACGGCCGTGACCGCGTGATTGACTATGTATCGCAGCGTTACGGGCGTGAGAAGGTCTCCCAGATTATTACCTACGGCACCATGGCGGCTAAGGCTGTGGTGCGTGACGCTGCCCGTGTATTGGGTTTGCCGTATATGGCCGGTGACAAGATTGCCAAGCTGATCCCGCCGACACCGGGAATGACGCTGAAAACGGCTTTCGAGGAGGAGGCTGATCTCGACGCTTTGTACCGGACCGACGAGGAGGCCCGCTCGATCCTGGATCTCGCCCGTCAGCTGGAGGGCTTAAAGCGCAACGCCGGCACCCATGCGGGTGGTGTGGTGATAGCTCCTTCGGAACTGACCGATTTCGTGCCGTTGTACGCCCAGGACAGCGAAACACCGCCGGTGACCCAGTTTGATAAGGACGACGTTGAGGGTGTCGGCTTGGTTAAGTTCGACTTTCTCGGCCTGCGGACCTTAACGATTATTGATTGGGCGGTGGACACCATTAACGCCGGCAGGGCGCAGACCGGTGAGGATCCGTTGGATATCCGTCTGCTGCCTCTGGATGACCCCAAAACCTTTGCGCTGCTTAAGTCGGCCCGGACGTCTGCCGTATTCCAGCTTGAATCGAGAGGTATGCAGGACCTTATAAAGCGTCTGCAACCCGATGAATTTACAGATATTATTGCGCTAGTTGCACTGTTCCGGCCCGGCCCCTTGCAGTCCGGCATGGTGGATGACTTCATCAAGCGCAAGCACTCCGGACCTGATCAGCCTATCGACTATATGCATCCGGATCTGCAGCCCGTGCTCGAGTCGACCTACGGGGTCATTGTGTATCAGGAGCAGGTGATGCAGATCGCCCAGAAGCTGGCCGGCTATACGCTGGGCGGCGCCGATATGCTGCGCCGGGCGATGGGTAAGAAGAAAGCAGAGGAGATGGCCAAGCAGCGCGACATCTTCATGACCGGTGCTAAAGAGAACGCAGTCGATCTGGTGCTGGCGAAGCAGATCTTCGATCTGATGGAGAAATTTGCCGAGTACGGCTTCAATAAATCGCATTCGGCCGCTTATGCGCTGCTGTCTTATCAGACCGCCTGGCTTAAGGCGCATTACCCCGCGGCCTTTATGGCGGCTGTGTTGTCAGCCGATATGGATTCCACCGACAAGCTCGAGTTTATGCAGCGAGAGTGCCGGAGCATGGGGCTGGATGTGCTGAAACCCGATGTTAACGAGTCGTTCAGCAGCTTTACGATGGATGGCGATCAGGCCATCCGCTACGGCCTGGGGGCTTTGAAAGGGCTGGGCAAGGCTGTGGCCGATACGCTGGTGGCTGAGCGTGAGGAAAACGGGCGTTTTACTTCGCTGGATGACTTATGCGGTCGTGTGGTCGACAAGAAGGTGAATCGCAAAGCTTTCGAAGCTTTGGTTAAGTCAGGGGCGCTGGATGACATGGGGCCGAACCGCCCGAGTCTGCTGGCTGCTGTCCCCATAGCCGTTGAGCGTGCCGATCAGGAATTTAAGGCCCGCGAGGCGGGGCAGGACGATTTGTTCGGCAGTGTGATGGACGAACCGGCTGCGGATGATGCGGTTGCCAGCCCGGCAATGGCTATAACGCGATTGCCGGAGTGGGGCTTTTCAGAATTGCTGGCGGCGGAACGCAATGCTTTGGGGCTGTACCTCAGTGGGCATCCGCTGGATATCTACCGAAGTGATCTGAGCTATGTGGCCAAACACACGCTGTCGGGGCTGTTGCAGGAAAAGCCGCCACCGGCTGATGAGAACGGGCAGCGGCGTGGCCGGGGTATTGAGGTTGAGGTGGCCGGCCTGATTACTGATCTGCGTAAATTCGGCAGTCGCCACACGATGTTCCTCGATGACGGGGTTAACCGCATCGAGCTGCAAATGTTCAGAGAGACCTTTGATAACCTGCGTCATCTTATTGAAAATCATAAGATTCGTGTGGTCAAAGGTAAGCTTCGTTGGGACGATTTCATCGATGGCTGGCGGATCGCGGTCGACAATATGGCCAAGATCGACGACGTGGTTGAGAACCGTGCGGGCAGCCTGGTGCTCGACTGGGATGCCGAAGTGCATGGCGAAATGAATGCCGCGGCGCTGAAAGAGGTGCTGGATCCCTGCCGGCCGGGGCGTTGCACCGTGACGATCAATTACCGTTGCGGGCAGGCTAGTGCGCGTATCAATCTGGGCGAGAAATGGTGCATCCGGCCCAAAGCAGAGCTGCGGGAAAAACTGACCGCTATGTTCGGTGCGAGCGGTTGTCGTTTCTTCGCAGGTGAAAATCGTCGGGCTGCGGCGTAGCATTCCCCGCTGGCTATGCGACAATAGCGCCATCCGTTTATTGACTAACAAAAGCGAACGACCATGGATCTGAATTTCCTCGATTTTGAACAACCGATTGCCGAGCTAGAGGCCAAGATCCAGGAGTTGCGTTATGTGGGCGATGATTCCGAGCTGAATATCGGCGAAGAGATCAATCGTCTGCAAACGAAAAGCAAGTCACTGACGAAAAGCATATTCTCCAATCTGTCACCGTGGCAGGTTGCTCAGTTGGCTCGTCATCCGCAACGTCCTTATACGTTGGACTACATCGAAGCTATCGCGACTGATTTCCAGGAACTGCACGGCGACCGTATGTATGCGGATGATCCGGCTATTGTGGGCGGGATGGGGCGTATCGAAGGCCGTCCGGTCATGTTTATCGGTCATCAGAAAGGGCGCGACGTGAAATCCCGTATGCGTCGCAACTACGGTATGCCGAAACCCGAGGGGTATCGCAAAGCGCTGCGCCTGATGAATATGGCTGAGAAGTTTCAGCTGCCTGTCGTGACCTTGATTGATACCCCGGGAGCATACCCGGGCGTGGGCGCTGAAGAGCGCGGTCAAAGTGAAGCGATTGCCCGTAACCTGTTGGTGATGTCGCGGCTGCGCACACCGATCCTGAGCATAGTGATTGGTGAAGGTGGTTCGGGCGGTGCATTGGCTATCGGTGTCGGCGATAAACTGCTGATGCTTCAGTATGGTGTTTATTCGGTTATTTCGCCCGAAGGTTGCGCCAGTATTCTTTGGAATGATGCCGGTAAGGCCGAACAGGCGGCAACGTCTATGGGTATTACCGCGGAGCGCCTGAACAGCCTGGGTCTGGTTGATGAGGTGCTTCCCGAGCCGTTGGGCGGTGCGCATCGTGATCCTGAGGGTATGGCTGAGGTCATTAAAAATGCTGTGCTTGATCATCTTGCCCAGTTGGACGGTCTCGATAATAAGCAGTTGCTGCAGACCCGTGAGCAGCGTCTGGCCTCTTTCGGTCGTTTTGAAGAAGCCTGATAACGGCTTTTGCTTCGGGTGAGCCTGCCAGCCGGCCGGACAATGACATGAGTGTTCCCGAGTCTATTCTGCAAATACTAACCCCTTTATTTGACGCGTCGCTTAGTCAGGCGACGGCTGCCCGTGATGATGCTCAGTTGGCGTTATGTGTGGCATACAGCGGCGGGCTCGATTCGACAGTCTTGCTGAAGCTGGCCGCCGATTACGCCAGCCGGCGTTCCGGGGTAGCAGTGCGAGCGTTGCACGTGAACCACCGGATCAGCGCAGACAGTGACCAGTGGCAGCAACATTGTGAGGTGGTCTGTCAGGAGCTGGAGGTTGCCTACGAAGCGTTTGGCGTGGATGTTAGTCGCACCGGTGAACTCGGTCTTGAGGCCGCCGCCCGCGAGGCCCGTTATGCGGTATTTGAACAATCCTTGCGACCGGGTGAGCTGCTGTTGCTGGCTCAACATCAGGACGATCAGTTGGAGACGGTGATGCTTCAGTTAATGCGGGGTTCCGGCGTTAAGGGCTTGGCCGCCATGCCGGCGCTGGCATCGTTTGGTGCCGGTCATCTGTGCCGCCCTTTGCTTATGGCAGATCGTGAAACTATCGAAGTGGCGGGTCGTGAGTCGGGCTTAAGCTGGATCGATGACCCGAGTAATTTCGATACATCTCTGGACCGGAACTTTTTACGGCACTCTGTCTTGCCTGCCCTTAAGGAACGCTGGCCGTCTGCCGCCAAAACTACAGCACGTTCGGCCCGCATGTGTGCCGAGTCTGATGCGCTCAATCAGGTGCTGGCTTTGCAGGATGCAGAGGGTGTGCATAAAGACAATGCTTTGCAGATAGCCGGGCTGAGCCGTTTGGAGCCGGCCCGTCAGCGTAATCTGATTCGCTGGTTGTTAGCTGAATGCGATCTGCCCATGCCCCCCGAGACCCGGTTGGCTGAGATTACGGGCAGCCTGATGCAGGCCGCTGATGATGCATCACCTGAAGTACGCTGGCCCGGTGCGGTGGTGCAGCGTTTCCGCGATGCGTTGTTTGTTTTTGCTGATACCCGGCTGGCGCCGCCTGTCGTACCCGAGGGTTGCTTGCAGCCCGGTGGCAGCATGGATTTGGGGGTTGCCGGCACGATTGAGTTGCGGCCCGCTGAGCAGGGTCTGCGCCTGAAGGCTGATACGGAAGTGCAGGTGCGGTTTCGCAGCGGCGGAGAGCGGATCCGGCCGGCAGGCGGGGCGAACTCCCGGAGTTTGAAGAACCTGTTTCAGGAACAGGGCGTACCGCCGTGGATGCGCGATCGTATTCCCATGCTGTATTGCCGGAATGAGTTGATTGCAGTAGGGGATCTGTGGCTGGCTGATGAGTGGTGTGAGACCGCTGCGGGAGCGGGGTCCGGTGAGTTTTATGCCGTTTTCTGGACGGGGCATCTGCCGGTTACCTATCCGGCTTAGCCGGTTTCCCCCGGCTGTAGGCGTTTTTACCGCTATTTCCTTTGGTATTTCCGCGCTTTGTCATTGTGGTGCTGCGGGCGCTCTGGTATCGTTTAACACCGTTCGGGGCTCTGCTCTGGAGAGTCAGATACCGGGGTGCACAAAACCGGAATCTTTGCTAATAAAATATTTTAAAAAGGTCTCGTAACTTATTGCGAAACCGGCATTTTTTGTGTTTAGAAACTGCCCGAGGGTAGCGCGGCTGGCCGCAACCTCCGGCATAACCTGGGATCACTTATGCCCCGTTTTGTTTTCGTTACAGGTGGTGTTGTTTCTTCATTGGGGAAAGGCATCACTTCGGCTTCGCTGGGCGCCATTCTGGAGGCCCGCGGTTTAACCGTCAGCATGATCAAGCTGGATCCTTATCTCAACGTCGATCCCGGCACTATGAGTCCGTTCCAGCACGGCGAAGTCTTTGTTACTGAAGACGGCACTGAGTCCGACATGGATTTGGGGCACTACGAGCGCTTTGTCAGCACCACGACCGGTCGCAACAGCAACTTCACCACAGGCCGCATATACGGCAGCGTGATTGCGAAAGAGCGTCGCGGCGACTATCTGGGTGCCACAGTGCAGGTTATTCCTCATGTCACCGATGAGATTAAAGCCGGTGTGATGTCCGGAGCCGGCGATGCCGACGTTTGTATCGTTGAGATCGGTGGCACCGTGGGTGATATCGAGTCGCTGCCATTTATGGAATCTATTCGTCAGCTGGGCTTTGATCTTGGCCCCACGAATGCCATCTACGTGCATTTGACCCTGGTGCCGTTTATTGCGGCCTCGAATGAAATTAAAACGAAGCCGACGCAGCACTCTGTGAAAGAGCTCCGCTCTATCGGTATTCAGCCGGATATTCTGGTGTGTCGTTCGGAGCAGGCTATACCTGATAATCAGCGCCGCAAGATCGCACTGTTTACCAACGTGGCTGAAAATGCCGTGATCTCGGCGCAGGATGTTCGCGATATCTATGAACTGCCAATGGTGTTTAATGCTCAGGGGCTCGACGATATCGTTATCGAGAAGTTCGGTCTGGATCAGCCGCCGGCTGATTTGTCGAAGTGGCAGGCCGTCGTTGACCGTCGCCTGAACCCTGAAGCTGATGTCACAGTGGCTATGGTCGGTAAGTACGTCGACTATGAAGATTCCTATATTTCGCTCAACGAAGCGCTGAAGCATGCGGGTATTCGTAATACCACGCGGGTGAAGATTAAATACGTTGATTCTGAAACGCTGGATGAATCGGTTGAAGACGCAGCGGCGGCGTTGGCCGATGTTGATGCAGTGCTGGTACCCGGCGGATTTGGCGACCGTGGTTTTGAAGGCAAGATCAATGCGGTGCGCTATGCCCGCGAGAATGGCGTGCCGTTTCTCGGAATTTGCCTCGGCTTGCATGCCGCCGTGGTTGAGTTCAGTCGCAACGTAGCCGGTCTTGCCGGAGCGCACAGCACAGAATTTAAGCAGGATGCTGAGCATCCCGTTATTGCTCTGATTACCGAGTGGCAGGATGCCGATGGCAGTACGCAGAGTCGTGATGCTGAATCCGATTTAGGTGGCACCATGCGTCTCGGTGCTCAGGACTGCCTCCTGCAAGAGGGCAGTCGTGTGCGTGACATGTATGCGTCTGACACTGTTCGCGAGCGTCACCGCCACCGTTATGAATTCAATAACAACTACCTGCAGCAGTTAAATGACTCCGGGCTGATTTTCTCCGGTCGCTCTGCTGACGGACTTGCCGAGATGATTGAGTTAAACAGTCATCCCTGGTTTGTCGCATGTCAGTTCCATCCCGAGTTCACTTCAACCCCGCGTAACGGTCATCCTTTGTTTACCGGCTTTATCGCGGCTGCCCGTGAGCACGCCGAGGGCGCGGTGCCGGAAGCGGCACAGGCATAAGCCAATGAAACTTTGTCACTTTCAGGCAGGACTGGATCAGCCGTTTTTTCTGTTCGCCGGTCCCTGTGTTATTGAGACGGAAAGCCTGATTCTCGATACCGCAGGTCACTTGAAGGAAGTCACAGAAGCTCTTGATATTCCTTTTGTTTTTAAAGCTTCTTTTGATAAGGCTAACCGCTCATCGGTGAGCAGTTACCGCGGTCCGGGTATCGAAGAGGGCTTGCGGATATTGAGCGAAGTGAAGTCTCAGCTGGGCCTGCCGGTGGTGACCGATATCCATGAAGATACGCCGCTGGATGAGGTGGCTTCGGTAGTGGATGTGCTGCAGACACCTGCATTTTTGTGCCGCCAGACGAATTTTATTGTGGCCGCTGCTGCTACGGGTAAGCCGGTCAATATCAAGAAGGGTCAGTTTCTCTCTCCCTGGGAGATGACTAACGTGGTTGAGAAGGCCCGTTCTACCGGCAATGAGCAGATCATGGTGTGTGAGCGCGGCTTTAGCTTCGGCTACAACAATCTGGTTTCAGACATGCGCTCTTTGGCCGTTATGCGGGAAACCAATGCGCCTGTGGTCTATGACGCGACTCATTCGGTGCAGTTGCCGGGTGGTCAGGGCGGCTCTTCCGGTGGTCAGCGTGAATTCGTGCCGGTGCTGGCTCGTGCAGCGGTTGCTGCCGGTGTGGCGGGGCTCTTTATGGAGACTCACCCGGATCCTGCCAATGCCTTAAGTGACGGTCCTAATGCCGTGCCTTTGCAGCACATGAAGCGCCTGCTGACAGAATTAAAATCAATCGACGATCTGGTCAAGTCCGGCAACAGCTGGCTAGAGGACGAACTGTCCGACCCGGTCTGAATTAACACACGCCGGATTCCCGGCAAAACAGAACTAAATAGGAAGTAAAAAAATGAGTGCTATTGCGGAGATACGCGGACGTCAGATTATTGACTCACGGGGCAATCCTACGGTTGAAGCCGATGTGCGGCTTGAATCAGGTGCCTTTGGTCGTGCCGCTTCCCCCTCGGGTGCATCAACCGGTTCGCGTGAAGCGCTGGAACTGCGTGACGGCGACAAGAGTGTTTATCTGGGCAAGGGCGTGTCTAAAGCGGTTGCCAACATTAATGGCAGCATCGCACCGGCGCTTATCGGTAAAGAAGCTGCTGATCAGGCTGCAGTTGACCAGGTCATGCTGGATCTCGATGGCACAGAGAACAAAGACAAGCTGGGTGCCAACTCGATTCTGGCTGTATCTCTGGCTGCTGCAAAAGCATCGGCTGCCGAGCAGGGCAAAGAGTTGTTTCAGACCTTCGCGGCAGGTTCAACACAATTGCCTGTGCCTATGATGAATATTATCAACGGCGGCGAACACGCTGATAACAGTGTAGATATTCAGGAATTCATGATTCTGCCTGTGGGGGCACCGAGTTTCTCTGAAGCTCTGCGTTACGGCACCGAAGTGTTCCATGCGCTGAAAGCTGTGCTCAACAGCAAAGGCCTGAATACGGCTGTGGGCGATGAAGGTGGTTTTGCACCGGACCTGCCGTCTAATGCGGCGGCGCTGGAAGTGATTGCCGAGGCCATCGGTAAAGCCGGTTTCAAAATGGGTAGTGATATCTATCTGGGTCTTGATATTGCCAGTTCTGAATTTTATGAAAACGGTGTTTATACGCTTGCATCTGAAAACAAAACGTTTGATGCGGCCGGCTTCTCCGATTACCTGAGCGGTTTGGTTGCAGACTTTCCGATTATCTCCATCGAAGACGGTATGGATGAGAGCGACTGGGACGGTTGGGCAACGCTGACTAAAGCGCTGGGTGACAAAGTGCAGTTGGTGGGTGATGACTTGTTTGTGACCAACACATCAATTCTGTCACGCGGTATCAAAGACAACATCGGCAACTCAATTCTGATTAAGCCAAACCAGATCGGTACGCTGACTGAAACGCTGCAGGCTATCGAAATGGCGGATAAGGCCGGTTATTCGGCCGTTGTTTCACATCGCTCGGGTGAGACCGAAGACGCCACGATTGCGGATATTGCTGTTGGTACTGTGGCTACACAGATCAAAACGGGCTCATTGTGCCGTTCTGACCGTATGGCAAAGTACAACCAGTTGTTGAGAATTGAAGAGATTCTGGGCAGTGACGCGACCTACGGCGGTAAATCTGCGTTTCCGGTATCTATCTAGAGCGGGAATAGGGAGATACTATTGCCCGTATGACCAGACGCACTGCAAGCTCTAATCCGGTATCACTCAGGTTGCTCCTGATAGGGTTGGTTGTGCTTCTGATCGTGTTGCAGATCCGCCTCTGGTTTTCCGAGGACGGTTATCGTGAAGTCGTTCGTCTGGGTGACGAGGTGGCGGTTCAGCAACATCAGAATCAGCAGTTAGCCGAGCGCAACGCCCGGCTGGAAGCCGAAGTAAAAGATTTAAAGGGTGGTTTCTCTGCGGTTGAGGAACGCGCCCGTGCTGATCTGGGCATGGTGGAAGAGGATGAAAGCTTCTTTCTGTTTGCTCCCGATGCAGAACCGTCTAATTAGTCCCCGTTGGTTCTTCCTTTAACGTTATTGGTTTTGCTTGCCGGTCAGGCAGGCGGGTTTGATTTTAATGTCCGATAATTCTGACACTGCAGATGCTTCTGCTGCGCCGCTGCTCGTCGAAACTGAGCAGTTAAAGCATTACACGAATCCGGCAGCGTTGGCCGGCATATTCGCCGGCTCTGAGCTTGGTGGCGTAATGCGGACTCAGCCCGCCGACTTTTGTGTGACCGAGCTATCGGATCACCAGTTGAGTGGTAGCGGCGAGCATATCTGGCTGCGGGTCAGAAAGACCGGTCAGAACACGGCCTGGGTCGCTAAACAACTGGCAGCGTTTGCCGGGGTGGAGTCTAAGGCTGTGGGCTATGCCGGGCTTAAGGACCGGCATGCTGTTACCGAACAATGGTTCAGTATCTGGATGCCGGGTAAAACCGATCCTGATTGGTCTGATTTCGCTGTAGAGGGCGTCGAACTGCTGGAGTCTACCCGGCATACGGCCAAACTGAGAACCGGTGACCTTACCGGGAATCATTTCAGCTTAACTATTCGTGAGCTTTGCGGTGACCGTAATGAGCTGGCGCAGCGGCTTGCCCGGCTTGCAAAAAGCGGTGTGCCGAACTACTTCGGTGAGCAGCGTTTCGGCATAGCCGGCGGCAATCTGGACTTGTTTGAAGCTATGGGCCGGCGGGTGCGACTGGCCCGCAATAAGAAAAGTTTCGCGCTTTCTGCCGCACGTTCATCCATGTTTAATGCTTATCTTAATCAAAGAGTTGCCGACGACACCTGGAACCAGTGTTGCGATGATGACGTACCCTTGTCTGACCGTGACGGTGGCTTGAATGCTTGGGTGGCGCTGTCGGAAGTGGCCGGCGAGTCGCCGCATCCCACCGGTGCTTTATGGGGTGAGGGCGGCGGTCGTTTGTCATCCGGCGAGGCTGATTTTTACGCCGGTTTTCCGGAAGCAGCAACTCTGCTGGAGCGCTTGCATGTAAAGCAGCACCGTCGCTCATTGTGGTTGCCGGTGAGTAAGTTGGAGCACAGTATTGAAGCGGATGTGTTGCGCTTAAGTTTCAGTTTGCCGCCGGGCGCATTTGCTACGGCTGTAGTGGCCGCTCTGCTAAAGTAGTTTTTCTATAAGTTCTTAACCGCAGGTATAGGCATGTTAAGCATTCAACAGCACGGTACTGTCAGCGAAATAAATTTGAACTATCCACCGGCTAACGCCATGGATACGGAGTTTGTGAAGGCACTGCGCAGCTCGCTTGCCGAAGTGGCAGCAGGTGAAGCAAAGGCTGTAGTGATTTCCGGCCGGCCGGGTATGTTCAGCGGTGGTATTGATGTGCCGGGTTTGCTGCCGCAACCGCGTGAGGTGGTGCTCGAATTCTGGACCGAATTTTTGTTGCTGATGCGGGATGTGGCTGCTTGTCCTGTTCCTGTGGTTGCCGCTATGACCGGGCACAGTCCGGCGGGGGGGGGCGTGTTAGCTATCCACTGTGACTACCGGATTGCCGCAGCTGGTGATTTTAAGATCGGTTTGAACGAGGTGCAGGTGGGGTTGCCCGTGCCTGCCAGTATCCTGCGTGTGTTTGCCTTTGTGGTTGGCGAGCGTCAGGCGCAAAAGCTGGCGATGCAGGGTCAATTGATTTCACCGGATGAGGCGCTGGCGACCGGTCTGGTTGAT
>Ga0070729_10002354_pt1 | contig 24751 bp, 19 predicted proteins | sample tdDd472_FD_66725 | JGI IMG/M metagenome (GOLD analysis project Ga0070729, IMG submission 66725) | Marine sediment microbial communities from the Atlantic coast under amendment with organic carbon and nitrate - tdDd47.2 | ecosystem: Environmental > Aquatic > Marine > Coastal > Sediment | place... | reverse complement strand
GGTATAGCATGAAATAGATTTTCTCGGAAGAAAGCCGCTGCCATATGTATCGTATCCTGTTTTCTGAGCTTGGCCACCTGCTTGGTCATCACTTCTTCGACCAACAAGGATTGGAAAAATCGCAAGTTGTTTTGCTCATTCAATTCTTTCCTAAAAAGTGTCAAGTGATCGCACAGTAGCAAATAGTCAGACTTACTGATTATCCCTACCACTTCCATCTCCGTATTGACCACTGGTATATGATGGATATTATTGCGATTAAAGATATCCTGCACTTTATCGAGTGTATCATTAGGCAGCACGTAAATAACGTCTTCCGTCATAATAGTTGATAACAAATTATTGGCTAACATATACTTGCATTTAAGAGGTGATTCCAAATGGAGAATAGCAATGTTTATCTATTCGTCTAAGTCTGGGAACGTAATCTTTTCATAAGCATAGCGGAGCAAGTCATGACTGGTCACGATACCCACCAATTTATCGTCTTCTACCACTGGGATGGCATGAAACTTATTCTGTAAAAAGATATCTGCTACTAGGCCAATCGTATCATCAGGATCCAAAAAAAGTGGTCTGGGAGTCATAATTCTTTCTGCGGTCCAACTATCGTAAACCTTTTTTATATAGGTCTTACCGCTCGTATCCTGTTCGATAATACGAGCAGTGTGTAACATATCGGTCTTACTAATAATACCAACAATAGCGTAATCGTCTCCCACAACCGGTAAATGGTGAATCGGATAAGTCTTAAACTTACCTTCTATGAAGGTCAGCTTATCGGTAGGTTTAACTGTAATAAGCTCCGTACTCATAATGGTAGAAATAGGATTACTAGGATTCATAATGTATGATTATTGAATGTTTACAAATTTTTCTGCGCCATCGCTGAGTCCACCCAACTGACCTAATATTCGCCACAGGGCAGGATTGATATCTTCGCAATCCAATGCTAGATTCTCCCGATCGGCGCATTCAACACTGGCCGTAAAGTCAGCCAAACATTGAGCGATGATACGTCTATCAGCCTCGAAGTTTTCAAATGTAGCCTGATCCCAACCCCATATCGCCACCTCTGGTCTATCGTTCTCGACAGGGTACCATAAATTATTTAAATCAGTTACCAATTCTTCAAACTCCTGCCATTCTAAAAGACAGAGGTAAGGATCTCTGGCTACCTCAATGACCAAATCATAGGCCATTTGAAATTCCCAAATATTATCTAGATAGTAAGGTATGCGATGACGCATCCTTAATTCCATCCATTCGAATCTTACATGATCCAACTGCACCAGGGCCAAGTCCCATTGATTGGCATCCACTGCCACAAACGCATCTTGCAACCAACCGTCCACCATTCGAAACGTTTCGGTCCAATCCACACTACCAGGAACATGTCGTTGGTATTTCTGATTGAATTTTTGCCATTCAAAAGCCAAGCTAAAAACAGCTTGCTTGGCGGCAGGTGCATGATGATGATAAACGTGATAAAGCAAGGGGATATAAGCCTTATCAAATTGGATCATGTCTTTTTGCAAATCCTTGGTTTGACAAGCACTCACTAAAAAGAAACCTATCAATAAAAGCAAAAATCGTTTCATCTCTGTTGTTTTTTTAATGAGTGAAATTGAATTTCTATACCTTCAAAATAACAGGCTTTTCGATGGCTTCGGGGTGATCCATATCAGATGGTTTGATGATTTTTATCAATCTGAACAGGATAGACTTGTCGTAATTTCGTGGAGATTAAAATCAGATAAGATGAAAAAAATACTAGTGCCCATCGACTTTTCTCCAGCTGCACGCTATGGTTTTGAGTATGCAGAGTGGCTTAGTTTATCCTTTTTGAATGATATAAAAGCCCTCCATGTGGCCACACCTCCCCACTACGAGGAAACGCTTTCTGCTTCCTTTGTAAAGCAGTTTAAACAAGACAAAAAGAATGCGATAGAACAGCACCTGAAACGATTTACTACGCCGTATCCAGACCACCAGGACGAAGCGCTTACTCGCATCAAGAACTTGGAATGCGAAACGCATTTCGGTGAAATTGTACCCGAAATCCTGAATGCTAGCAAAAAAATGGGGGCAGATCTAATTGTGATCGGCACCCGAAAGAAACACAACATTTGGGATCATTTGTTCGGTAGTGTGACGACCCAGCTGATCGAAAAAAGTACGCTTCCCATCTTGGTCATACCTGAAGGCTGCGCCTTTCATCCCATCAAACAAATTGCCTTCGCCACGGCGATCACGGGCAGCGAACCACCAGTCCTGAGCTACTTATCGGCTTTAGCCAAGCAGCTACAGGCGGAAATCAAGCAGGTATATGTTAATACTATGCCTTACGATCTATTTGATAATAAAGAGGAAATTTGGCAATTGTCAGCTAGCAATTCTCCCACTCAAAACGTCAATATGATACGCGAGCCAAAGGTGGAAAAAGGACTCGACTTGTTTGTAGACAAGCACCGTATCGACCTACTGGCGATGATGATTCCAAAACGCAGTAAGCTCGAACAGTATTGGCGGAAAAGCAATACCAAGAAAATGGCGTACAAAACGCATCTTCCCTTATTACTTATTCCTGAATCTTAAGTACATGGACATAGAGCCTATGGCCCAGTGCTGGTGTGGCGGGTTTCCTTCTAACCCCCAGCTATCATTTTGGTCGAAGCTGGTGCAAACTAGATAGTGCAACTCCAAACATGCTGTAAAAAGCCCAACAGATAATCAGGAATGATCATCGTTGGGCTAAAGTTCCATATTTAATATGCTATACCTTATTTTAGAATAAAGGCTATTGTGCATCCTGTAATACTAGCAAGGGCAAGTCAGTGGTAAAAGCCTCTTTTCGCGTTACACTTTTATGGAAAAGTCCTTCTAAGAAACCCCGCTTATGATGGATCATACACAATAAATCAATATCATAATCTTCTAGATAAGCACTAATACTCTCATTAACGCTTTCATCGCTAAAATCAAAGTGGTGCGCATATTCAATTCCTTCTAACCAATAAGCTAAGGCCGGATCGACTCCTTGGTCCTCCTCCCCTTCTGTCTTGTGATAGACAGATAACTTGGTCTCATAGGCTTTAACTAATTCAACCAAAGGTTTCAAAGTTGTACTGGTGCCTAGTTCCCGGCTATCCATAGCCAGAGCGATATGTCGAAAAGCTGCAAACCTACAGCCATTCGGAATAGCCAAGACCGGGGTTTTGGTATTGCGTATCACCCCATTGGTTGTACTCCCCATAAATACCCCTTTTAAGCCCGTAGCTCCTTGCGTTCCCATAACAATAAGGTCGGAGCCTCCCTGGTCAGCTTTTTTCACCAGGCTCTCAATAATCTTTCCTTTATGTGCTAGACCTTCTACGGTTGCACCATTCATCAATTGCGGCCGGGTTTTAGCCAATAGCTGTTCCATATCAGTATCCGCATCCTCCCGGATATGACGTTCTACTGATACGAGTGCGCCAGTAGGCCGATAGACTTGGTAAGCATAAAACAAAGTAATATGACTACCAAAGCGATTGGCGATGGCCACCGCGAAGGATAAGGCATTAGAAGCATTGTCTGAAAAGTCAGTAGGTACTAATATATTTTTCATGAACCTTTGTTTAAAGTGTATCCATTCTTTATCGAATTGGCATTCCGATACTTCCCGAAGGAAGGACCTTTGGAATGCCAGAACTCGAAGACTTATTCTTATTGATCCCAATGCATTACCAGCAGTGGAATGTTAAGGTTAAAAACCAATTGCTTGGTTAAACTCTTGTGAAACAGGTCTTCGACAAAGCCTCGATGAGCCGTCACCACAGATAGTAGGTCGATATCATTCTCTTGGATATATTGCTGAATACCTTGGTACGCAGATTTACTTTCTACTACTGTATATTGGTAACTTAGGTTAGGGGCTGAGTTAAGGGCAATTTGTTCAAATGCTTGTTGAATGACTTTGAAATTAGCTTTAACATTCTCTTTCACATGTAGCAAATGAATATTCGACTCATTTAGTAAGGCAAAGTCAATCATCTCTCTAATCATCACCTCATCGATGGCCTGATGATTACTGGCGTACAGTATGTTATTGAAACCAGTCTTCTTGTGACCTTTTGGAATCAACATGACGGGACACCAAGCTTGTTGAGCTACACGTGAAGAAACGCTACCCACCAACTTATTCAAAAAGCCGCCTTCTCCCGTAGTGCCCATCACTATCATGTCTACATTCGCTTCTTTCGAATACCGGATGATCTCTTCGCTAGCAAAGCCGATTACCACCTCGCTAGCCAAAGACACCACATGAGTTTCCGCTTGCGCTTGTTTTTCGGTAGGTAGCCTAGTTAAGAACTGAGCGAGTTGGTCCCGCTTGATGCCTTCAAAGCTGCCAGGGACATAGGTTCCCATTGGATTGGCCGTATCAAAGGAAGGATGACTCACATGAATAACCTTCAGGCTTCCTTTATTGGCTTTTGCTAGGCTATAGGCGAAATCGAAGGCAGCCCCAGCTACTTCCGAAAAATCCGTCGGTATCAAAATATTCTTCATATTCACTCTTCGAATGTAAGGGGCAATAATTTCACGAAGCTTCTCTTTAGTAAGCAGGCTTGCATTCTGCTCAAATACAACTCTACCATTGACTGCCAGGGCTGGAATGGAGTTGAGGTTAAATTCCATAATCGTCTCAATATCATTAACCTCTTCCAAGATTACATCTTTCTTAGAAACTTGATTTGACAACAAGGCTGCAATATTCTCTTTTAGATTATTGTAGTTGTTATCCCCTACGCCAATCAATTGGATTAAATTCATTTGGATTAATTTATATTCACCTTATCTTCACTCAATGCCTTGATAATATCATAAGTAGTAACAATGCCACAAAGCTCGTCATTGTCCACTACTGGAATCGCGTGAAAAAGGTTTTCTTTAAATACCTCAAGGGCTACATTTATTCGATCATCACTTTCTAGCTTAGCCATTCCTGTGGTCATGATCTCTTCTGCGGTATACTTTTCAAGCAACTTCTCATTCCGGGATTTCTCTTTTTCGGGGTTCGCTCCCTTCATAAAATAGAGCACATCAGATTTACTGATAATTCCCACTATTTTTTTATATCGAACCACTGGAATATGGTGTAGACGTTTACTATCAAAGATTTCTTTTACTACCTTTAAGCTATCTTTAGGATTAACGGTGATCAAATCCTTGGTCATAATCGTAGAAACTGGTGCTAGGATATTCATAATAAGGCAGATTAAATATTTATAAATGTGAATTATAATGCCAATATCCTGGATTTGATGCAGACAAATAATGACTTTTATCACTCTTCTTTATGACAATGCTCAATGAGTTTCCCGCACCCTTAAAATACCTTGTGGAAAAGTGCAACCAATCTTGAATAGATACATTAAAACAGGCCATCCTGGAGAGGCCAACAAGATACTTGAGGCCATCTTTGCTGATGCTATTGATGGAATCATCACGATAGATGCCAAAGGGGTCGTGGAAGCAATCAATCCTGCTGCCGCTAAGCTATTTGATTACCTGCCGGAAGAGGTGATTGGGCAAAACATTAAGATGTTGATGCCATCGCCGTATCGGCAGGAACACGATGGTTATATCCAACATTATCAGGACACCCAAAAACCCAAAATCATCGGGATAGGGCGAGAAGTTAAGGGTCAAAAAAAAGACGGTAGCATCTTCCCTTTTTTCCTGAGTATCAGTGAAATAAAATTAGAAAACAGAAATATTTTCGCTGGAATCATTCACGATATCACCGATATTAGAGAAAAAGAAAAAGAGCTCCTTTACAGCCAAGATCAATTTAAAGCCATCTTTGAATCCGCCGTAGATTCCATCGTAATTATTGATAAAAAAGGGATCATTCAGCTCGTTAATCCAGCTACTGCTCACCTATTCGGACACGAAATAGCTGCCATAGAAGGGCAGAATATCAGTATTCTAATGGGGCCTCCCCATGAAGCTAAGCATGATGACTATATGCACCGCTACCATACTACCCAAGTGCCAAAGATCATTGGCATGGGGCGAGAAGTACCAGCGATGCATAAAGATGGACACTTTTTCCCGATCATGTTGTCGGTAAGTGAAATCAGCCTAAATGAACAGGTTTATTACGTCGGCCTCATTCATGATCTTACCCAACAAAAGGAAATCGAACACGCCATACAGACCCTGAATGAAGAACTGGAGGATAAAGTAGTCAAACGAACCGAAGAACTATCGAAGGTCGTAAACAAACTCCTTTCGACTAATAAGCAGTTGAAAATTGAAATTACAGAGCGAAAGAAAATTGAAGAGGCACTGATTGAAAGCCAGAAAGAGCTAAAGACTGCGCTCGAGAAAGAAAAGGAGTTGAATGAACTTAAATCTCGTTTTGTATCCATGGCTTCACATGAATTCAGAACACCATTGAGTACCATTCTTTCTTCCGCATCCTTGATTGGGAAATACACGAGTGGGGAACAACAAGATAAGCGACAAAAACATATCGACAGGATCAAGTCAATGGTCAATAACCTGACCAGCATATTAAACGATTTCTTATCACTCAGCAAACTAGAAGAGGGGCGGATCAATGTGCTACCTGAAACTTTTATGTTTAATGGCTTTTGCCAATCCATTTTCGAAGAAGTCTGGCCGCTATTAAAAAAAGACCAAAAGCTTGATCACGAGGTATTAGCAGTGGATCAAGAAGTATACTTAGACAAACAGTTGATTAAGAATATATTATTTAACTTGATTTCCAACGCCATCAAGTATTCGCCAGGAGATAGTATTATTCAGTGTCATACTCGTTACAAAAATGGCTTCATAATGATCGACATTATAGATCAAGGAATGGGTATTCCCATGGCGGATCAAAAACACCTTTTTACCCGTTTTTTCCGGGCCTCCAACGCCATCAATATTCAGGGCACTGGCTTAGGCTTGAACATTGTGAGAAGCTATGTCGAATTACTACACGGTAGTATTCATTTTGAAAGTGAAGAAGGAAAGGGAACCCAGTTTCATATTAAATTTCCAACACATTATACCTCATGAAAAAAGTGCTAGTCATAGAAGACAACCTAGAGGTCAGGGAAAACCTAGCCGAAATCTTAGAACTCTCAGGCTATGAAGTATACACCGCAGAAAATGGAAAAGTCGGAGTGCAACAAGCCCGAACGGCCCAGCCAGATATCATTCTTTGCGATGTCATGATGCCAGAATTGGATGGCTTTGGTGTGCTTCGCATCCTGGATCAAAATCCTCAGACCGCTGATATTCCCTTCGTATTTCTGACGGCCAAAGCCGAAAAAGATGATTTTCGGAAAGGAATGAACCTAGGGGCAGATGATTACATCACCAAGCCTTTCGATGATGTAGAATTGCTCGATGCACTTGAAATGCGGCTTAAAAAAAGTGAACGAATCAAGAAAAGCTTTGATGGAACGCCAGCCGGACTCAATAGTTTTATCAGTGAAGCTCGGGGGCAGCAGGAATTGAATAAGCTTTCGGAAAATAGAGATTTGCAACGCTTTAGAAAAAAAGACCTCATCTATGAGGAGGGACAATATGCCAAACGACTCTACTTCATCGCTAGTGGAAAGGTAAAAACGTTCAAAACCAATGATGTTGGAAAAGAATATATCATCAAGATTCATAAAGCAGGGGAATTCCTGGGTTATCAGGCACTTATCAGAAAAGATAAATACCATGAAAGCGCGAGCGCCCTGGAAGAAACAGAGGTGAATCTCATTCCCAAAGAAGATTTCTTTGCCCTCTTGTACAACAATCGAGACTTTTCGGCTCGATTCATTAAGATGCTTGCTGATAATATGGAAGACCAGGAGGAGCAATTGCTTAGCTTGGCCTACAACTCCATTAGAAAGAGAGTGGCTGAATCACTGCTGGTTTTACAGGAGCGTTTTGCCAAAGAAGGAATTTCTATTCTCCGAGATGATTTGGCTAGCATGGTGGGAACGGCGAAGGAAAGTGTCATTCGTACCCTCACCGATTTCAAAAATGAAGGCTTAATCAAAATTGAAGGAGGTACAATTTCTATCTTAAATGCTGATAAATTAGCCTTGATGCCTAATTAGGAAGGCTCTGCAATGAACATACGCCCCTCATCAGCGATCTCATGTAAGGTGTTCACGTCTAAAAATGTAACAGAAATGAGCCATACGAGATTGAAAAAGCGGAAATCGGAAGGGGGAAGCCTGCCTGGCGTTTGCCAGAACAAACAACTTGGAAAACTAGCCTAGCCCAACCGAGGTTCCGCCCTGTCTGTTCTGGCGAAAAGCCAGGCAGGCTTCCAATTTCACATTTCCGCCTTCACTTGAGAAATTACTGACCCTTCATAAGTATACCTAAATGGATAAAAAAATGATCACTAAAGCTAGAGTGCCCTAGTGATCATTTTGCCCCCGCTACGCTTAAAGGCCTAGCTGGGTTGTATCGCTTAAGTAGCCACAATTAACTGGCTTTTTTGATCTGATTCTCTTTATGCACTTGGATTCTTCCCGTTTTTGCTTCTGCCTTCACAGGATTGCTAAAACTTACGCCTAGCAAAGCGCTTAAGAAGATAGGTAAACCCAATACAGTCAACCAAGGCATGCCAGCAAATACACCTACAATGATGATGGTCATCATGAGGAAAAAACGTACTACTACACCGCCGATTCCTAGAGAAAACATATTCATCTTGATCATGTCTAAATTCTTTTTGATTAATAGTTGATACAAATCTAGATCAAAAAGAACCGGACGGAAGTGACAAAAATCATTTGGGTCAGTGATCTTTATCACAGGGGCCAAAACAGGCTCACAGTACTTCACCGGCTAGTAATTACCATCCGAATCTGCCTTAAAAGTATACAAGACAGTTGCTCCGACCAGGGTATACCAATCTCTCGTTTCCTTCGCTCCCATTTCACTCACTCCATCCAAATAATCAGAAAAAACGGGTCGTGTACCGACATCCAAAGTTAAACTAAGCGCCGAAGACATCTCAAAGCGGATACCTACATTGATGGGTACAATGAAGAAAGTCGACATATCATTTTCTTCTTTAATTTTCCCAGCTGAGCCGGCATAGCCTACCTCCGCATTGGCCCTGGCTACGCCCATCCCCAATGAGATGTAAGGAGAAAATTGACGGCTGAAAGCCCCTACATTATTAAAGCGACTAGACCCCAGAAAGTGCCACTCTGCATTCACTGAGAATTCAAGCAGATTGGCTTTCATATCTAATCCGCGGTCTTCACGTGCAGCATAAGGCATATCGCTGCCACTAATTTGCGTGAAAGCACCCGCAATTTTAAAAGCGTACTTAGGCGTAAAAAATTGTCGATAGGAAAGCCCCGCTACAACATGCACATCGCTGGCTGCAAAGGGGTCGGGTGATAAATCACCTTGGTAAGTAGATAAGCCCGCCAAAATGCCAAGTTCTGAACTCTTCTGGGCCAATAGTTGGTGGGTAAATGTAAGTAAAACAACTAGTGTTAGATAACGCAACATAGGGATGGTTATTTAATGGTGAAAAATGGAATGTTTATACCTGTCAAATAACCGGGGAGAAGTTTCTATGGGTTTAAACCTAGATTGAAAACAATAGAAGTCAAGTCTAAACTAGATTTTGATAAGTCATGGAACGAGGAATTACATATACCGAAACCTTTGGAATAAATAGCTGTCAAGCATGCTTTGTGCGTGCAGGAGAAATCTGGATACTATGTAATATATGTTCTGGGAAGGAATAAATGTCTATCTACTATTAATGCGATAGGGAAGCAAAAAATTGTATCCAATGAATCTTTTCTTTGAAATAAGTAAAGACAGCGCTGTTAATCATTAAGATTCAGAAGTTTCCCGAGCCATAAGCAGGAAAACTTCTACAGTCCAGGCCAACTAAATCATATTACCGTCAAAAGCACTCATACCACCGAAACAAGCTGAGAAGCCCACCAGTAAGACGATAAACATACTTAATAGAAAGGCGCGACCTCGATCCTTCTTCTTTTGTTTCAAAAGCACAATTCCGATGATCAATAAAACCAGCGCATGCATACCAATCGCAATCATCATAAACATACCAAAGCCAACTCCAGCATATGGATCTGATTCAGCCATGAAAATGCCCATTATAATGGCGCCGTATACAAGTAGGATAAATAAGTTGATACCGACCAGTTTTCCAGTCTTGTCCATAAGTTGTCGATTAAAAGGTGTTTAAAGTGATGCGTCTACCAATTGTTGCATATAAGCTTCCTGCTCTGCAGATCGGTAAAATAAGTTCATGGTTTCAAATGGAATAATTCGACCATCCGGATGCACGATATGTACACAGCTTTTCTTAATGGCCCTGACGTCAAAATCGTAGGCATCCATAAAATTCATAATGATGATCCTAAAGAGATTGTTGTACCCCAGACCTGGTGCTTTGACCGCCGGCAAACAGCAGAGTAAGTCGTGTAATTCCCCCTCTATGGCATCCACCGAGTTGGCCGTACTGAAAACCTTTAGTACTTGCTGTTGTAAACCTTCATCCTGCTCATAAACAATCGTATTACGGCTGTTATTCAAGAGTATCTCCGGGTCCAAATAACGTGTCAATGGATGGACCTGCCCGTCAATCTTTAAAGCGTAAGCCATGGTCAAGGCATCCGGGTTACAAGGAACAGGTAACAAGTCATTGGGTGCAAAAATATCGGATTGCTCCAAAATCGCAGACCTTACCTCTGTGGGTGTCAATCGATCCGTCTCGGGGTCAAAGTGTTCAAGCCGGCCGGCGATCTGCGTAGGTTGAAAGGTAATGCCTCGTACACAGGGCTGCTGCAGGGCAAAATCAATGATTTTGCCTATTTCATCATCATTCAAGCCCTTTTGTAGCGTAACGACCAGTGTCGTGGATAGGTTACATTGATTTAGATGTTCCAAGGCCTTCATGCGCGTGGCTAATAGGTCTTCCCCTCGCAACGCCATCAGTGCACTTGATTTAAAAGAATCAAACTGTAGATAGACTTCAAAATCGGGCATATAAGTGGCCAACCGCTGGGTAAATGAGAGGTCCTTGGCTATACGAATCCCATTGGTATTCAACATCAAATGGCGGATGGGGCGTGCCTTTGCTAAATCCATGATGGCAAAAAAGTCAGGATGCACCGTGGGTTCTCCCCCACTAATTTGCACGACATCCGGTTCCCCTTCATTGGCCACTAATATATCTAGCATTTTTTCGATTTCAGCCAGCGTTCGGTGGCGACCATGTGTGGGCGAAGAACAGGCGTAACAGGTCGGACAACTCAGGTTGCAGCGATCGGTCACCTCAATCAAGCTCAGGCAAGAATGTTGTTCATGATCTGTACACAAGCCACAATCGTATGGACAACCAAAGTGTGTTTTGGTGTTGAAACGCAGCGGGTATTCCGAAGCCTTATTATAATTCCTTAAGTTTTTATAGTATTCTACATCCGTCGCAATCAGCACTTTTTGACGGCCATGCTCTGGGCATCGTTTCAGCATGAAAACCTTCTCATCTTCGAATATTATTTTGGCTTCTACCCGCCGTAAGCAAGTAGGACAAAGGCTGATCGTGTAATCGTAATAGGTGTATTTTCGTTCTGGCATAGGTGTTTTCAATTGGCGTTTGTGATGAAAATTGAAGTAAATCATGTAGCTGTTTTACCTCAACTTTATAGTAAGTAACTGGATGTATATAATCGTCAATTTTGGAGGAGGGTGTTTTTGTGTTAGACTAGGCAGATTTGATGATAATAGCCCAAGCTATTTGAAGAAAATCTAACGCAGTATAACGCAAAAAGAGCCCGCCATAAAGTGTCGAGTTTATAGGTTCAGCTACTTATAGTCGAAAGATAAATTTTCTTTTGGACAATTTTCGATTTGGATTAACAAACTTTTTGTTTTATTTTTAACCCATAATCAACAATTAAAACAATTTTGAGACAATGCAAAGCTTCCCGATACCAAAACAACAGATAATTAGCTACCTAAAAAGAAACTGGTTCAAAATCAGTTTGGGCATTCTATTGTTATTTTTGGTATTGAAGAAGGATTTAAGTTTCCAAATTAATCTTAACACACCCGTCGACAAGGAAGTGCCAGTAGAAGAAGAAGTCCCCTTCCACCCAAAGGCACAGCAGCCCGCCAAGCGAGAAACCTTTACCGATGATTTGACGGCCACGTCTAGCAGTCCAGAGCAAGCTCCCGTTGAAGAAACTTTTGACCTGTCTCCCTTTAAAGGCTTAAGCTCACCGGAAAACAATCTGGAAACACGCTTGAAAACGGTAGAGGTAGAACTAGTCAAAGCCTATATCAAGCGCTTTGTTCATGTAGCTGAAAGTGAGCAAATTAAATACAAAATCCCAGCTTCCATCACCCTGGCCAATGCCTTGTTGCAGAGCCAGGCTGGGCAACATCCCTTGACGACTACATATCACAATCATTTTAGTCTGCGCTGCACCTCAGACTGGATCGGTGAAACTGTAGAAATTGATCATCAATGTTACCGGCATTATGAAAACGCATGGACCAGTTTCAGGGATCATTCCTTGTTCCTCACTACCGGTCAAAATGCCAAGCTTACCTCACTAGGAGAAGAAAATTACAAGGGATGGGCTAAGGCATTAGAAAAAATGAACTTTGCCAGGCAGAAAAATATAGCCAATCAAATTATCCACACCATTGAAAAATATCAATTATATCGCTTCGATACCCCCTTAGACTAAAATAATCAGAATTTTCTCCTTTATTTTCCAAATTCTTAGCATAAGATTTTATATATTTCCATCCAAGGAATGTATAAAATTCTAAATGCCGTCTACCCACCTTTAGATGTTCTTGTACCTTCCACTTTCTTACGAATAACTGCGTTCATATTATTGCAACAGGTTGCATTGAATAAGGTAGTTAACATACCTTTCACTCCTTGCAATTCCACCACCACTTATGCGCTATACGCAGAAGCTGTGTAGAATGGGCATCAAGATTAGTTGTAAGTGCTTGCAATTCAATTTTAAGCTCCTTTAGAAAAGCCTTACTAACCGCTACTAGTTGGCAGTGTGTATCAGTTAAAAACGACATCTTACGCATTGGCTTTCAAGTACTTGTAATAAACACACATACCTATGTAAAAGTAACTTCTAGAGAGCATAGGTATTAGACAGTATTTTAGATAATGTCTATTCAAAACGAGAGAAAACCGACCTGTATGGAAATATTACACATTAGTGCTGAATGCTATCCAGCAGCAAAGGCTGGCGGCTTGGGAGACGTAGCTGGGGCTTTACCCAAATACTTGAATAAGATTGGCACCAAGGCCGGAGTAGTCATTCCCAAGTATGGAACAAAATGGATCAAGCAGCAAGAATTCCTCCCCGTCTTTAAAGGAGCGATTCGACTCCATAACGACTATATTCCTTTTACGATAGAAAAAGAAAAAGAGGACAAACTGGGTTTCCCCTTATTCGTTGCTAATATTCCAGCTAAGTTTGACCGGCCTGGTGTGTATGCAGATGAGGCAGGCAGACCTTATGCGGATGAACTATCTCGTTCTTTATCTTTTCAGCAAGCCGTTTTGCAGTGGGTGCAGGCTGCCCCCGGAAAACCAAAGGTATTGCATTGCCATGATCATCATACGGCATTAATTCCCTTTATGGTGAAATACTGCCCAGAATACCAATCCTTGGCCAATATCCCAACCGCCTTTACTATACACAATGGAGAATACCACGGTACTTTTGGCTGGGACAAGCTCTACCTGCTCCCCTTTTTCGAAGCGAGGGCTAGAGGTATTTTGGATTGGAACAATGCGATTAATCCATTGGCTGTGGCGATTAAGTGCGCATGGCGTGTCACGACTGTTTCTCCCTCTTATCTAGATGAACTCCGAGAGTCTTCTAATGGCTTAGAGCATTTGATCGCTCACGAACAACATAAGTCTGTCGGGATATTAAACGGAATCGATAGTCAGGTCTGGGATCCTAAGACAGATCCCTATATTCATACATCTCTATCAGATGATATGGCGAGTTTTAAGCAAGCCAATAAGGCTGTTTTAGCTCAGCATTTCAAAATCGATATAAATACCCCAATTCTTACCTTTATTGGCCGCTTGGTCAGAGAGAAAGGCGCAGATATTATCCCCGATTTGGTTCAACGTGTACTGCATAGCGGCATTAATATCTCCTTTATCATTTTGGGTACGGGCGAGCAATATCTTCATGATACCTTGCGACACCTACCCTACCAATTCCCAGGGCGATTTGATGTAGCATTGGAATACAATGAGCAACTGGCTCATCAGTTGTATGCCGGTTCTGATTTCCTTTTCATGCCGTCTCGCGTAGAACCTTGTGGACTAAATCAAATGTACGCCATGCGCTATGGTACCTTACCCGTGGTAAGGTCTGTGGGAGGCTTGAGAGATACGGTGCCCGATATCGGAGAAGCAGCGGGTCGAGGCATTAGATTTGATCATTTCAACCTAGATGATGCTCAACTCGCCATATATCGAGCAGCAGAATTCTATCGACAAAAGGCAGCCTTTGAGGAGGTTAGAAATCGAATTAGTACGCTGGATTTTTCTTGGGAAAAATCAGCACAAGAATACAATAATATATACCAACAGATGATAGCTATTGCCCACTCGGCGAGCTAATCAAAAAACACTCGAATTATGATCAAGATGGTTTCTCTTATTTTAGGAGGGGGCGCTGGTTCCCGACTTTACCCCCTTACAAGTCAAAGATCTAAACCCGCTGTTCCTATTGGAGGAAAGTATCGATTGATCGATATCCCTATTTCTAATTGTTTGAATTCAGGGGTAAAACGGATGTTTGTTCTAACGCAATACAATTCAGCCTCACTCAATAAGCACATTAAGAATACCTACAACTTTGATATGTTTAGTCATGGCTTCGTAGATATCCTAGCCGCTGAACAGACGCCTAACAGTGATAGTTGGTTCCAGGGTACAGCTGATGCCGTGCGCCAATCTATGCACCACCTCAATAACCACGATCATGACTTTGTGTTGATCCTTTCGGGTGACCAGCTGTACCAAATGAATTTTGAGGAGTTGGCCAAATACCATATCAAGCAGAAAGCAGACTTGACAATAGCGACAATACCAGTGGTAGACCGAGATGCGCCAGGCTTTGGTATCATGAAAGTAAATGAAAAAGGATTCATTGATAATTTCGTTGAAAAGCCACCCTTCGAGATGCTTTCAGAATGGCAATCTGCGGTTCCGGAGGAGTATGCTCGCCAGGGCAAGCACTACCTCGCCTCGATGGGGATTTATATCTTCAAGCGCCAATTCCTAAAGAAATTGTTTGATGATAATCCAGCAGCTACCGATTTTGGTAAAGAGATTATTCCGCATGCCATCGAAAAAGGGTATAAAGTCGCTAGTTACTCTTTTGGAGACTATTGGACAGATATTGGAACCATCCGATCTTTCTTTGAGGCCAATATTGCGCTGACGGATGATATTCCAAAATTTGATCTCTTTAATAGTGGCAAACAAATTTATACCCGACCTCGTTTACTAGGCCCCTCTAAGATTTTTGGTACCTGGTTTAACCAATCGGTCATTGCTGAAGGCTGTATTATACTGGCCAAGAAGATGGAACGATGCATTGTGGGGATTCGATCTAGAATTGGAGAAGGAACAGAAATATCCAATGCCATCGTAATGGGAAATGACCGTTATGAGACACTGGAAGAGATTGCCAAGAATGATAAGCGTCCAAATCTGGGTATCGGTAATAATTGCCACATTCGCAATGCCATCATTGATAAAGACGTCAGAATGGGAGATAATGTGAGCATTCACGGAAGTGTAGCCTTAAAAGATGCAGAGGAAGATACACATTGTATTCGCGACGGGATCATCGTGGTGAAGAAAGGTGCCGTTATTCCAAATGGTACCCGTATTGGTCTTGGTGCATAAGCACTATAGTAAACAGCTTGTGCCCATCATTAATACTAGGCACAAGCTGTTTACTTTTGTTATTCATTGCCCTCTTCGGCCCCAGTAGTTGGTGGTATACTTAGTTTTCCACAAATCAAGTTGAGTACATTATCATACCACTTGATCAAGGAGATTCGGCGTGCCGAGGATAAGTCAGCACAGGCTTCACCAAAACTACTCATATCTAGGTAAGCTTGTCCCCTCGCCAATAAAAAATTGGCATCCTCCGGAAACAACTCAATCGCCTCGCTCATCTTTGCGATTCCTTCCTCCTGCTTACCATCATTATACAAACTAGCCCCTTCATTGATCTTCGTTGAAGCAACTTGGTATTGCTCCACAATGAGCTTACAGGCAGGGTCATCAGGAGAAAAACTCATGGTAAAGTCGAAAGCGGAAGGCACCTTTTTATCTTCAAAAGTAGCGGGAATCCAGCCTCCAAGCGTAGAAGTCGCTGCATCAATAGCTTCATACCAAAAGTCAAAACCCAAATCGTTGAAATCAATGATATCTAGTATTTTGACATCCCCGCTTGGCTTGATCAGTGCTTGCACCTGTATATTACCGATCTGACAACTATCATTCCCAATGGGTGGGTACTCCAATTTTTCTTCCAAATAGGCGTTTAATTTATCGAGCCCTCCCTCATAATCCAAGGGTTTATCAAAACGCGTATAGACCGTATCTCTTCCAATCAGAGTATAAGGAGGTAGCTCTTCCAATTTGAATCGTACAGGTAGCGTGAAGTAGGATCGTACAGCTTTACCCTTCATGATACCTGGCTTCCATTTAGCCCCTGCAGTATTGATTAAATCCACTACCCGCAATACTTCCACGCCGCATCCTTCCCCGATATCACGAATGACCTCTGGTGAAGAAAGAGAACTATCTGGTTCTACGACAAAACGAACTACTACAGTACCTTCGACATTGTTCTCAATAGCTTTCTGTGGGTACCTAATATTACTGTAGACAAAATTTAGCAGATTCGAATTTGCGCACTGCGTGATGACCGCTATAGTGGTGTCCAGTTGCTCGCAACCCGGAAAGCGAGCTGCTTCCTCTACCGTTTGATAAATGATCGTATCTGGCTCTTGTCCTGCTGCGGTAAATGGACTGATTAGTAATCCCAGAAATAAAACGATGATCGTATGCCTCATTAGCCAAAGTTCTTTGTGCTCAAAAAAAGAGATGAATAGTGTTTGTTGCTGATCAAAACCCTAATCATCTTGTTAGGTTTCAACAATTAGAACGTCAGGTTCCTAGCTAAAGCTGCGCCCAAACATTCCGTATTTTGCGGGCGTAAATATAGATAAAAAAAAACCGAGCTTATGCTTCCATTTTTTTTAATTCCTAACAGATTAGTCTTGAGCCTGACGCTTCTCATTTTCGCAAGAGCTTTAAACTCGACTATCCGGCTACCTTTAGCACCTTCTCCCAAACTCGGAATACGTTTTTGTAGCAAATCTTGGCAATATCATCTTCCGAATACCCTCTTTTCAGTAATTCGAAGATCAAATTTGGATACTTCGACACATCTTTAAGGCCAGTAGGTAAAGAGTCCCCTACTCCATCATAATCCGAGCCTAAACCGACATGATCAATTCCGGCAATTTTAACCACTCGATCAATATGATTAGCCACCATTTTCACGTCGGAGTAAACTGATGGATTAGCTTTTTGGAAAGCCTCGATGACGGGCCTCGCCGCTTCGTCGCGGAAACCGAGGTTCTTCGCAGCTAGTTCTTCCATTAATTTATCTCGCAGCACATCCCTTTGTTTAGCAATATTTCCATCCAGAAAAGTAGAGCCAAAATTGATTTGAATCACGCCATCTTTCTCTCCCAACAACTTTATCATATCATCATTCATATTGCGTTCAAAACCCGGCGTAAAATGTCGCACCGAAGAATGAGAAGCAATACAGGGAGCCTTACTCATGGCCATCACCTGATAAAAAGTACTATCGGAGACATGCGATATATCTACCATGATGCCTACCTTGTTCATCTCGGCTACCACCTCACGACCAAAAGGGCTCAGCCCATTCCAGGTGCGTGTGGTATCGTAAGAAGAATCACAAATCTGATTGTCTTTTGAATGCGTCAAGGTGATGTAGCTAATTCCTCTTTCTCTAAAGTGCTTTAGATTGGCCAGGTCTTTTTCGACTGGTGCGCCATTTTCCATCCCCATGGGCAGGGAAATCAGTCCTTTTTTAAACTGTTTTTTCACATCCGAGGGCGTCTTGGCAATGGCAAATTTGTCAGGATGTGCCTCAGCAATACCGTGAACCATATCAATGAGTGTATCTGCAAAGACTTTTGCTCCTCCGTCCAATTGGTAAGAGGCGGGAATATAAATGGACATAAATGGAGCGTCCAAGCCTCCTTTTTTGGCTCTGACATAATCAAAATCTCCTTTATCCGTTTCAATGGGAATACCAATGAATTCTTTGGTCATTCGAAAATTTTGAATTCGTAAACGGTAGGGCAAGTCTACATGTCCATCTGTCAAAATATATTTATGGGCCAATTGGTCTGCAATTTCTTGCAATTCCGCATCGCTTTTTCCAGTAATGGCATTGCTTGTTTTACGTTGACAACTAGAGAATAACAACAAGCTAATACCTGCAAAGAATAGTAGTCTTAACATAATGTTCTTAGTTAAATCGTGAAAATAGCACCTTGTGATGTCGTGAGATTTCTTCTTAAACCTGCCATTGTTCCCTATTCCGGAAAGAGCGTAGTCTTCTTGCCAGGAATGAGTTTCAACGCATTTTTATAGTACAGTTTTTTCAGGATTTCATCTGACAAATCCAAGCCATACATTTTCCAGAAGGCATGGTATTTTTTGTAATAGGGGAAGTACTCGTCATCCGTTTCCAATACGCGGAAGTAAGTATGATATTCCTCCGGATTGTAAGCATCTTTAGCAAATAAGACACGGTCTTGATACTTTTCAAAGAATTTTCGGGCATTTCGGGGTTGTCTTCCCAGTTCTGCAATGACAGCTCCGATCCCAACATACATATTGGGTAATTCATCAAGGAGTTTACCGAGTGTTTGGAGGTCATTGGCAAACCAGCCCATATGTGCGTTGATGAAGGTCGTATTTTTATGCTTTCGGAAAATACTATGTTGTTCGCCAATAATGGTTTCCCAGGAAGCAGGGTTATCAGCGCTTCTTTTCCGGCCAGGTCGTAGCTTCAACTCCAACCATCGCTCATTATTCTCATCATGTGGATCCCAAAAAGATTTGGGGTCAGCAGAATGAATAATCACAGGGATACCTAGGCGACCGCAAGCTTCCCAAACCGGAGCAATTCTGGGGTCATTGATCTTAATTCGGTTTCCCGCTTTATCCTTATTAGTCATCCCTTGGCTCTTGTAAATTTTCAAACCACGAGCACCTTTCTCAACGTCAAATTCCAATTGCTTGACCGTATTTTCGGCCCAGTCGGGTTCATCAATACTACGTAATTCAATATTGGTGAAGATGAGGATGCGATCCTCATATCCGTATTTTTTTACGTTATCCATCATCGCAGCCAGAGCTGGGCCACCTCTTCCGGATAGATTCACAATCATCCCCATGTTCAGGGTATCCATTTCTCGGATCAATTTATCCAAGTCTTGCGTCGCCATTCTCCAATGGTGGCTATGACAATCAACAAAAGGGAATTTTGCCTTCGTGACAGTCGTTTCTGGTACGACAAGAGTCGTAGGCGGGTCGTACAATTCAAAATCCATTTTCAAGCTGGAATCTATCGGCGTACGTTGAGCATTTAGCAGGCTCACTACGAGTAAGAAAAAAAGTACAGTCGTTATACCTCTCATGTTGTTATACTTCTTTTAATAGACTTTCTAAACTCATTTGTATGAAGCAAAAAGTCTAATCTATTTGAGCGAAGTCGATAGAAATTCATTTTCTACCTCGGCACTCAATTCTTGATTGAAAAGTTGAAAATAGAAATTTCCGAACACAATCCGAAAAAGGAGATAAAATCGGCAGGATATTTAATTCACAAAGACACTTTTGCAACTACTTCAACTATTTTTTTTGGTTCTCTGGCAATTTTTATGCTTTTGAATCAATTGAAAGCAAAACACACAGCTTCATATGCTTTTCCATTATACAATGACTAGAAAACAGCAAATAAACATTGCTTTTCCCTATATTACTAATCTCAGATTAGACGTAATATTAATCTTATAGAACTCCATTATTTAAAAAAAACAAGTCCATTTCTATATTTTTATTACCCCCAATAGCTTCCTTTCCAAACCTAAGTTGGTAGCAATCTACTTAAAAATCCGAATATGAATATAAAAATATTTGTTAATAGGCAAAGTATTCTTGTTTTACACAATAAATTCATTTAATATGTAACATTATTAGTTTATAACAGTATACTAAGTCACATATTGATTCATAATCATATAATTAGCGGTCAGCATAGTTCATCTTACAATCCTTCAAAATCAAAGTACTCATTCGAGCAAATTACTTTTTGAAACATCACCAGAGAACACTAAACTACTTGAACTTACAGAATTTAGCAGGGCAACAAATAATTTAATTTTATTTGCACTAAAATTAGATTTTTTTGCTTAAATTTGCGTCCGCATTCTGTGTCATTCAATGTTTAAATTCGTTTAGGTGAGATAGTTTATATTAAATTTAGTTAAGAATCAACACCTTCTCGCCACGCAACCTTACACCAAAACCCAGTCTCTCTTTATTTATTTAAGGAAAGATTATATTTCAATTAACCCATATTACCCAGCTGACTGAGCACAAAATCAACTACTATTTATTAGTCAAGATGTTTACGGCTGTTATGGGTCACCTGAGGTATTAATAAACAGCAACCGTAAACATTAAAAATAGCGCATGTCAAAACAAACCAAAACGGCCCTTGATCCGCTGGAGATTGAACAGCTGATCAGTGTCTATCACTCAGAATTGAGGCAGCTCACATACCGTGTACTTAGTGTTAGGAAAAACATTGAGCAACTGGAAACTGCCCTCACAAAAGTTAGTCCAAACCAAAGAGAAAAAATCGTATCTGCTCCACCTGTAGTGGCAAAGGCCGCTCCGCAGACAGTCAGCATTCAATCTGCTACTGCCTATACTGCCCCAGCTGCTAAATCCTCTTCAAGCACAAGTAAGGCACCGAAGAAGGTTTCTATGCCAGAACCGGTTGTGGTACGAAGGAAACGAAAATTGAGCCCATGGGATCAGTTCATTTTATCCACTTTAGAAGAAGGGGATAAAGTACTGATCATGTCCGAATTTCTTGAAATCGTCAAGGAAAATTTGGCAGAAGCCCAGGGCTGGACAGAAGCCAAGATTAAGTCTAAATTGAATGCGGTCTTCCATAAATTAGCCAATAAAAAAGGAAGTATCGTAAAAGTGAGTTTCCAAGGTAGAGGTTTCGCCTATGCATTGCCCAGATGGCTAAACCCTGCAGGAGAATTGAAGAAAAAATACAGACGATAGTCATGACTATCATGAAGAAGAGTCAAACAATAATTATTTGTTTGACTCTTTTCTTTTATACTAACCTTGAAATCCAAGTTGCTTTTGTTTTCTAATCATCCAATTGCACCCCTACCCCACGATCGTTCTTTATATGAATAGCACGACTTTCCGTTAGCATTCCGTTTTTATCCAACATTAGGATCCAATACATGCCTGTTTCTAAGTCTCCAACATCTAATTTTAATTCATTTTTCCCTATTCGTCCCTTCCTTTTGCGTCGAAGCAAAATTCTGCCAATCCGATCAAATAATAAGATACTAGCGAATTCCCCAGACAGCAAGTCTAGATCTGCGCGCAATACGCCATCACTCACCGGATTAGGAAATACCCGGAGTTTTTCTGCCCCCAGTGAGAAATAAGTCGTTGAATAGAGGGGATTATAAATCGGGTTTTCCACTTCAATCAAATAATCCTCGACTTCGCCAAAAGACAACTCGCCACAAGAAGTCGGCGCTGCTCCATATTGCATGGCTACACGCATACGTAAAGGGCCCGAACTGATCACTGTACCAATATATAATTGGGCTTCAACAACTCCCGACCACATATCCAAATTGATGATTTCCTCACCAGGATCTGTAAAATCAAAATCTCGATTATAGTCTATCCAAACGCGAAAATATTCATTAAAGGGAATCCCGTCAAAGCCCGGTTGAATCGAAAGTTGGTACCCTCTGCCAGCTTGCAATGTTACACTACGGTCTGTGAAATCAGCATAGCCATCATTGTTTCCACTAAAAAACTCCAAACTATCAATTCGTACGCGATCAATCCATTCATAGTGTGCACTTTTAGCGGATGAATGGCAAACTTCAATGGGAGCAGGCACCCTTACGTCCATCGAGATGGTGCAAGCGTTGGCATCGACAATACTCAGCGAATAAGTCTCTGCTCCTGGGTTGGCAATACTTGCCCCCATTTGACCATTCGACCAAGTGTACTGATAGGGAGCTAATCCTCCCATAGCATTCGCCGTTAGTCGCCGATATCCTCTTCCATCATCCGGCCATAATTTGATATCAGCACTAATACTATCTGGATCACTTAGAATTGTATTAGTAATTGATACACAACCATTTGCATCCGAAACGGTCAATGAATACACGCCCGCCTCCAACTGGTCTAATTCGAGTTCGCCCCAATCTACTTGTCCATTTAGTGCATAAGAATAAGGGGCCGTTCCACCAAGAACCATAATGTCTAGCCACCCAGTAGCCTCCCCTTGGCACAAAGGTGAGCTTCCATGTAGTTCCACATCTAGCGGATCAGGCCCCTTAAGGAATGTTGATAGCACTAAACTCTCATTTTCTTGACTAACAGTTACTCGATATTCTCCTTCTTTCAAGCCCACTACTTGGGCACTGGTATCTCCAGTGCTCCATAGATATCGAGTATCATGACTCGTTCCTGCTTCCATTTCTACCCGCAATGCTCCATCCTCTCCTTCGTGGCAACTAGGTGCCTGGATAATCATCATTTGGGCATTCAATTGAGGCAAAAGCATTTCATCTAAACAAAAGGGCAGGGACACTTGGGCTTCAAACTCACCTCCTTCGACCAATATCCGTTCATTTTCTACTAATAAGGCAAATTGTCCCTGCCCTTGTAAACAACACATACCATCCTGAAAAGCATCCATGACAACCAACTCATAACAGCCCAAAGGCAGACAGAGCGGTATTTGCTTAGCAGTATTACCTAAATGGTTTGGATATGGTCCTCCACTGGCCCAGATTTGCCCATCCGGCGATTGGATTTGCCAGCGATTCTCAGCTGGGAATTGATCAAAAATAAAATTTAAGCTTAGTTGAAAGTCACAGGAATAGTGCTCATAATGTACGGCAGGGCTCCGTAAACCTTCCACCCCATCCTTATGAACGCCAGCAATACTGTACCATTCCTCTTTTCCGACAAAAGTGGGTAAAAACAAAAAAGTATCTTGCGTGAGCGCTATTTTTTCCATATATCGATAGCCCATTCTGTAAATTTGATACTGATCTGCACCTTGTATAGGATCCCAGTACATCATCATCCCTTCAGCCCCGCGTGGTACCATAGCAAGCCTTGGCCACGCTAAGGTATGCACCGGTTTACTGATGATGGGAGCGCTATGACTTGGTTTCAATCGAAGATATACAACACTACTTAAGTCAGTGGGTACCTCCCAATCATATTGAGAACATCCCGCTGAAATATTATCGACAATGCTCACCCAAGTCTGCATGCTATCCTGCGAATAATCAATAGCGATATTACCTCCGGCATCAGTACTGCCTTCCCACCTAAGGGTTTCCACCTCTCCAGGTACAAAGCCTTGCCCTTCAAAAGGATAAGCCCATGCCAAGGATTCTTCGGCAAAAAGAATAGTAATGAAAAAGGTCTGTGGTCCCGCTGGCACCAGGTGCCCTTCTACATTGATCTTGTAGGTCCCTGATTCGGTCACCTCAATCTCAACTTGTTCCATATTATTTAACCTATCCTTTCCCTTTATGGCCGGACGGGTCAGGCTGTCTAGGTGAGGATAAGTGCTCAAGATCCAAGGTAAATGAATAGCTCCCGAAGGAGCCTGAATAGATAGGTCCAGGTCATTGACCAAAGCGCGCTCATTCAAAGGTAAAGCTGCCGGATCATTCCAGTAAATCATGACCTTCATACGCTGTATTCCCGCCGGAACGTCTATCGCAAATGCCTTCTGCTCCTGGTGTTGTACAGCGCCGGCCAGTATCGGCTGATCCCTAAGCGAACTAAGCGCTCGCCCCAAATGCGGCCGCCCCCAACCGTATTCAAAATCGGGTCCCTTCCGCCCTAAATCATCCGCGGTATTCAACAAAATAGCCTTGATCAAAGCAGCGGGAGGGTCTACTCCACCATGAGATTCCCGGTAAGCTTCGTATAGTAGAGCGGCAGCACCGGCTACGGTGGGTGAAGCGGCGGAGGTACCGCTAGCCAACTGATACGCATTTTCCCGATCTGTACTCAATTGCCCACTACCAGGAGCGGCCAAGTCAGGTTTGATGCGACCGTCAGCTGCGGGGCCTCGACTACTATCGTTAATCAGGGTATCCTGAGCAGATAAATTGGCTACAGCGATAACATGTTTTGCAGCCTTTCTCCCTCCAGTGATATTCCCAAATCGAGTTCCATCAGCCTTTACCAATTCCCCGTAAGGATGGTTACAATTCGCATCTCCCTGAT
>Ga0070729_10002351_pt1 | contig 24783 bp, 18 predicted proteins | sample tdDd472_FD_66725 | JGI IMG/M metagenome (GOLD analysis project Ga0070729, IMG submission 66725) | Marine sediment microbial communities from the Atlantic coast under amendment with organic carbon and nitrate - tdDd47.2 | ecosystem: Environmental > Aquatic > Marine > Coastal > Sediment | place... | reverse complement strand
TCAGGGTGGCGGGGGGCAGAGGTGCGAAATGTTCAGAGGAGATGACCGCGATCTCGGATTTCGAGTGCCGCAGCCAGTCGGCGATCCTGCCGAACTGGGCCGCCCGCTTTGCCGCCGGGGCGCCGTCTTGCAGGGATTTGGCAAGAGGCTGAGCGTTCAGCATGTCCGGATAGGCTATGCTGCGGCCGGTGGCGGACCATGTGCCGTCGAATAGCGCCCGTTGGATCGAGGTCGAGCCGGTTTTCGGGTCGCCGATATGGAAGACAAGCGTCTTGCGCTCAGAGGTCGTCTTGTCAGCGGTCACTTTGGCCTCCTGTCAGGGTTCGCACCCGTGCTTAAGGTATTGCCCGGTTGGCGTCTATCTTGGTTGCGCGACCGGTGCCGGTTTGGCCCGGGCGCCGGTTTTGCGCCCGCAATTCGGGCAGAATGGGCCGCATCAGGTTGAGCTTTTGCCGGCACTGCGTGTAACTGTGTCCGACTGACTTTGGATTCTAAGGCGAGGATTTTCCCGGATGGCCAAGAAGAATTTTCTGATGGTGGGGGCGGGGCTCTCTGGGGCGGTGATCGGGCGGCACCTGGCCGAGGCGGGGCATGATGTCACCGTGGTCGACAGCCGGCCCCATATCGGCGGCAACTGCCATACCGAGCGCGACACCGACACCGGGGTGATGGTGCATGTCTACGGCCCGCATATCTTTCACACCGACGATGAAGAGGTCTGGGAGTATGTCAATTCCTTCACCCGCTTCTTGCCCTACAAGAACCGGGTGAAGACCACCTCGCGCGATCCCGAAGGCGAGCTTGGCGTGTTCTCGCTGCCGGTGAACCTGCACACCATCAACCAGTTCTTCCGCAAGACCCTGCGCCCGGACGAGGCGCATGATTTCATCACCGGAGAACAGGCCGATACCAGCATCGCCGATCCGCAGACCTTCGAGGAGCAGGCGATGCGGTTCGTCGGCCGCGACCTCTACGAGGCCTTCTTCAAGGGCTACACGATGAAGCAATGGGGCTGTCACCCCTCGGAACTGCCGGCCTCGATCCTCAAACGCCTGCCGGTGCGCTTCAACTACGACGACAATTATTTCTTCCACAAGTTTCAGGGCATGCCGGAGGAGGGCTATACCGCGATGATCGGCAAGATCCTCGATCATCCAGGGATTACCGTCCATTTAGAGACTGTTTTCGACCGCACCCAGGCCGGCGATTATGACCATGTGTTCTATTCCGGCCCGCTCGACGGCTGGTTCGATTACGAGTTGGGGCGGCTGGGCTACCGGACGCTGGATTTCGAACGCTTCACCCATGAGGGCGATTACCAGGGCTGCGCGGTGATGAACTACGGCGAGGTCGATGTGCCCTATACCCGCATCACCGAACACAAGCATTTCGCCCCCTGGGAAGAGCACGAAGGATCGGTCTGCTACCGCGAGTTCTCGCGCGCGGCGGAGCCCGGGGACATCCCCTATTACCCGATCCGCCAGGTCGCGGAAAAGGCGCTCTTGTCCGATTACGTCAAGCTGGCCGGGGAGACCCGGGGCGTCACCTTTGTCGGCCGGCTCGGGACCTATCGCTATCTCGACATGGACGTGACCATCCGCGAGGCGCTCGACACCGCGCGCGGGTTTGTCGAGTGTCTGGACAAGGGCGCGGCGGCGCCGGCGTTCTTCGTGGCGCCGCTTTGAGGGGGGAGCCATGATCGTATCCGACACCGAGAAATTTGTCTTCATCCACAACCCGAAATGCGGCGGGATGAGCAGTCACGACACGCTGCGGAAATACGATACGCGGGACAATTTCTTTTTCGAATGGAAGACGGTGAATGACGCGGGCAAGGTCATCGACATGGCCCATATCACCCCGTTCCAGATGCGCAGGTTCTTTCCCAAGGTCTTCCGCGAGGTGCAGGGCTATCTGAAGTTCGTCTTTGTCCGGAACCCCTATCACCGCTATCTCTCGGCGGTGTCGCAGCATCTGAAACTGGGCACGCCCTATATGCGCGCCGCGGTGCTGGCCGACCCGGAGGCCTTCTATCGGGTGGCGGCGAGCTTTGCGATCACCTCCCTGCGGACGCATCCGGTGGAGAACGATCACAAGCTGGTGCATTTCCGCCAGCAGTGCCATTTCGTCAACCTCGACGGGCACCGCTGGGCCGATCACGTGTTCCGTCTGGAAGACCTCGACAGCATGAAGGGCACGCCGGTGGCGGGCTGGTTGCCGGACATGGCGGAGCGGAAGGCGAACCCGACCGAGGGGTTCGCCGGCGGCTACGAGGTGGCGCGGCTGGGCCCCGAGGCGATCGCGGCGCTGAACGACTTCTACGCCCGCGACTTCGAGGCCTTCGGCTACGACCGGGTGTGAGTGGACAGGCTCCAGATCAGTTCCAGCAGCATCTCGGTATCTGGCTGATCGGGGGCGATCTGCGCAACCTGCCCGGCGGGGGCAGGGGCGAAGAAGTCGTCGGGATCGATGCCGGTGCCTGCCAGGGCTTCGATATTGTCGGCCCGAAAATGGGTCCGCAGGGTCTCGACCTGTTCGGTGGAGAGTTTCATCTTCTGTCGAGCGAAGCTTTCGGGCAGCAGGGTGTCGAACGATTCGACCAGCGCCAGGTGCTGTTGGCGACGTTGGCGAAAGGCGGTCTTGTCCCCGTCGCGGTCGTGCTGTGCCTTGTTGATCAGGTTGAGCCGGCGCAGCAGATCGACGGCCCGGTAGTCCAGCCCTTCGTTGGCAGGTGTGCCTGGGGTCATGTCGGCCCGGTCGGCGTCAATCACCTGCAGGAAGTCGTAATACAACTCGCCTTCGGGCCACAGATGCGGATCGAAAGGGCGCACGATGATCTTGTCGGCCCCGAAGACCCGCCGCCAGGGCGCGAGGCGTTGCGCGAAGTGCAGTCCTTTGATTGAGGCGTAGGTGTCGAATCCGAAGGGCTTGGTGTCGCCCGCCTTGATATTTTGCTGGTAGGTGGAGAGGAAATAGGCGTCCTGGCGTCGGATATAGGCCACCACGGTGGTGTCGTATTTGGCAAAACGATTGCGGATCCAGCGGATCTGCTTCGGCCCAAGATCGACCCCGCCAAAGCTTTCGGACGAGAGAACGAGGGTCTCATGGGGCGTGGCGCGAAGGTTAGCAAAAAGCCTTTTATAGGCCCGGCCCAGGGTCTTGCGCTTCTTCTGGGAGAGCCAAGGTACGTGACGACCGGGAACTGCGGCGGCCAGCGGCACGTGCTGCCAGCGCTGCATATAGGGCGCCTGCGGCTTGTGCGGGTAGAGGATGCCTTGTCGGGCCAGCGCCTCGGTATTGGTTGCCAGATCCTGCTGCAGGCTGGTGGAGCCGGTCTTGTTGAAACCGATGTGAAGAAAAAGCCGTTTCAAGACCGGTCTCCCGTTGTTGTTCGGCCTTGTGCGGCTCTGGCGACAACACCATTTTTTCCCCGCGGGCTGTATGTGGTCAAGGGGTCTCGGGCCGCCAGGGACGACTGGATTGCCGTGCTGCCGCTCTTGAAACTGCCGGTGTGGAAAACGAGCCTGGGGCGCATGGGTGGGCCTTTCCGAAGGCGGTGCGTGGCGGCCGGGTCAGGACCGCTGTGACGGGGGGGGGAGCTGCGCGATCAGCCGCAGCAGGTCTTGCGGGTCGAGGGATGGGGGGGCCAGCCGCGCCGGGCGGTCCTGGGGCACGGGCGGGAAGAACGCCTTGATGGCGATGCCGCTTCCTGCCAGCGCGGTGGTGTTGTCGTCGTGAAAATGGGTCCGCAGGATCTCGGCCTGTTCCGAGGAGAGCTGCATCTTCTGCTTGGCATCCTCCTCCGCCAGCAGATGGCTGAAGGTGGCGGCCAGTTTCCGGGCCGTGACCCGCGACAGGGCGGCGGCCTGCGTCCCGGACTCGAGCAGGTTGAGCTGGCGCATGAATTCGACGGCGCGGTAATCGAGCCCCTCGTTCTCGGGGGGCTCGGGGGTCATGGCGGCGGTGTCCGCGCCTATCGTCCGGAGAAAGTCGAAGAACAATTCCCCCTCGGGCCAGACCTGCGGATCGAAGGGCCGCACGATGACCTTGTCGACCCCGAAGACGGCGCGCCAGGGGGCCAGCCTGCGGCCGAAATAGAGATCCTTCGCATCGACATGGTCGGCAAAGTCGAACGGCCGGCGACGCCCGGCCTTGATCCCCTCCTGATAGGCCGAGAGGAAATAGGCGTCCTGGCGCCGGATATAGGCGATGACGGAGATGTCGAAGCCGGGAAACTGCCGCTTCAGCCAACGAATCTTTTCCTGCCCCATGGCGGTCTCGCCGAACCCTTCCGAGGAGAGGAGCAGCGTCTCGAAATCCTCGCGTTCGAGCCGGTTTTGCAGGGCCGGAAAGGCCTCGGCCAGGGTTGCCCGTTTTCTGGGCACCAGCCAGGACAGGGTGCGTCCGGGCACGGCGGCGGCCAGCGGTGCATGCTGCCAGCGCTGCATATAGGGGGCCTGCGGATCATAGGGGTAGAGAATGCCCTGTTCTGCCAGCGTTCCGGCGTTGCGGGCCAGGGTCTTCTGCAGGCTGGTCGAGCCGGTCTTGTTGAAACCGATATGAAGAAAAAGCCGTTTCAAGACCGATCTCCTGTTGTTGTGCGGTCCTGTGTGACCCGGGCGACAAGGTGTTTCTTCCCTGTCGGGGCGACAGGGTCAAGGGGCGCGGGCGTCGGGGCAATGCGGCATGCTGCAATGCAGAACGAACCTTGCACCAGAAGTATGGCGCAGTTAACAGTGCGGAGAGGCAGTTTATGCGGCGGGGCTGTGCAATCAATAGTCTCAAGTTGTATATTAAGTTGTATTTTCCGCCTGTTTTATTATTGGAGCTATTGTGTCGGACATGACTATTCCCGAACAACCCTCCCGAGACGCTCGCGGGACCATCGCATTCGTGAGTTTGGAGATTTACCCCACAACGGCCGGCGGCGTCGGGATCTTGTTGCATCACACCATCCGGTTTCTGCTGCGGCAGGGCTATGAGATCGTGCTCTTGCTGGATGTGCAGGAGCATGAATTCGAGACGTATCAGGCCACCGACCGCATGGCGCTTGAGAACGGCCACAATCTTCACGTGTATCACGTCGGCAGGCTGTGCGAGAACATGCGGTTCCCCGATCAGCTCATCCCGCATCCGGAAATCCTGAGGTCGGCCCGCATTTCGGCCGCGCTGGAGACTATCTGTACCCGCCACGATGTCGAGATGGTCGAGTTCTACGATTATTGCGGACCTGCGTATTATTTCCTAGGGAGCACGCTGCCCCAGCCCCCGGCGATTGCCATCCGCCTGCACAACACCATCGAGCTGATCGCGCGCAAGATCCGCAGCGCCTTCGATCCGGAGCGTGTCATCCAGTTCGCCGCCGAGCGCAGCGCACTGGCGGGGGCCGATCTGGTCCTGTCCTCGGGGCCGCGTTTCTATGACGAGGAAATGGCATCGCTTTATCCGGAAATCGCGAGGGACAAGGTGCATATGTCGGCCCCTCTGCACGCTCCGGTCGGGACCGTCGAGTATTCACCCTTTGCCAATGACGTGGTGTTCTATGGCCGGCGGTCGACCTTCAAGGGGCTCGACATCTTCATCAAGGGCGCGGTGATGGCGCTGCGCGATTCCGCGTTCTCGGACTGGCTGGGCAGGTTCGTCGTCATCGGACCGGAAGAACCCGTGACGAGCGTGTATACCCTGGAAGACATGATGGGGTTTATCCCCGAAGATCTGGCGGACCGGTTCGAATTCGCCGGCAGGGTCGATCATCCGACCCTGATGCGGCACCTGGGCAATGCCGCCTTTGCCTGTTTCGCCAACCGGATGGAAAGCTTCTGCTATGCCGCCCACGAGGTGCACACCGCCGGTCTGCCGTTGATCCTGTCGGATACGCCTGCCTTCCGCGACCATTTCGAAGACGGGCGCCAGGCGCTGTTCTTCGACCGGACCGCCCTGGGATTGTCGGAGCAGATGACCGCCCTGGCGCAGGACCGCGATCTGCGTCTGGCGCTGTCGGAGGCGGGGCTGTCGCGGGCGGACGGCTATCTGGTGGATCATTATGCCGGCCATCTGGAGGCGGCGCGCGCCGCCCGCGCGGGCAGGCCGGCGCCCGCGGCCGCGCTGCGGCCCGATGTGCTGATCCTGTCCGATGGGGATCGCAAGGCGGTGAAGCGGAGTTTCGCGGCGCTGGAGGGGATGCGATCGCGCCTGCGGGATGTCCTTGTTCTCACGCTCGATCCGGTCGGCGCGTTCCGCTTTTCCGGGCTGCGCTGGCGACTGGAAACGCCCGAAGGGCGGCCGGTCGACGGGGCGATGTTCCCGGCTCCCCAGGCGATCTGGATGATCCGTGCCGGCGACCGGGCGCAGGAGAGCTGGTTGACCCGCGCCATCACGCTGCTGGATCGCCGCGCCGATGTGGGCGCCGTCTGCGGCTGGTTGCAGGGTCCGGTGGGGCTGACGATGAGCCCGGCGCCCCTGTTGCCCGAGAGTGCGCCGACGCTGGGACCCGGCCTGCGCATGCTGGTGCGGCTCAATCCGCGGGACACGCTGCAGGACGCGATGATGTCGCGCCCCGATGACAGTGAGGCCTCCATGCTGCTGGCGCGGCGGGCCCGGGGACAGCTGCTGCTGACCCTGCCCGAGGTCGCCTGCGACATCGAGCAGGCGGTCGATCTGCCGGCGCCGTCGTTGCGCGCCATGCTGGAGTATGACTTTGACCGCTTCAGCCGCGATCATATGGCGCAGATGTTGCTGGACAGTGCCGCGGTCAATGCGGCAGAAGACGCGCTGAACGCCGATCTGGAGCGGTCCCGGCGCGAAAAGGGATTCTTCAGCCTGCGGGCGCTGGAGGGGGAGAACGGCACCGGCGAGATCTTGCTTTTGCGCTTCTTCCCCGAGGTCGGAGCGCTGAGCAGGTCCTGGGACGCGCTGCGTTTGGACGGGGATTGGACCGTGCGCCGCGATCCTGGCGGCCCGGTCAAGGGGGCGCTGCGCACGCTGAACGGATGCGCTCGGGGCCACGTGCGCATGGGGGGCGGGTTTGACCTGCTGATGTCGCCGTTTGCCGGCCGGGTCGAGGTGACGTTCAACGGGCAGCGGCGCGTCATCGATCTGAAGTCCGGGGCGGTCGCCTTGCTGCGGATCCGGTTGACCGAGGCGGGCATTCAGGCCGGGGATGTGGGTGGCGCGGCCGAACCCGATAGCGGGCTGGCTCTGCGCGATCTGCCGGAGGTCTTCGTCGAGACCGGCCAGTGCCGGGCGCTGATCCTGGCGGAGCATCCTGACGATCTGCGCGATTGGCCGGGCGGCGCGCAGCTCCGCGACAGGATCCTGGTGGCCGGGTCCGCACTCTTCGAGCGGGTGCGCCCGGGCCAGCCGCTGCCGCTCACTCAGTTGATCCGCCGGATGGGCACCACCCGGCTGCTGCTCTCGTCGCGGCTGGTACCGGGATCACAGATGGAACGGGCACTGGCTGAGCTTCCTTCAGATCTGCGCCTGGGGCTGGCGCTGTGTGGCAGCACTAGCGAGACGCCACCGCTGGTACGGGCGGCGGCCTGGTTTGGCTGCCTGCGGCCCTATATGGACCGCGTGACCTGTCTGGGCGGTCCCTCCGGCCTGCGGGAGGTTTTCGCCTCGGCCGGCGCCGAGTGTCGGCCGGTGTCGCCGCTGCGCCCGGTCCGGGCCGCGCCGCAGGCGGACCTGGCTGCGCCGGTCAGCCTGGCGCTGCTGGCGGCCGAGAACCAGCCGCAGAATGTCATGCACATGTTCAATGCGGTGCTGCTGGCACAGAAGGGCGGGCTGGAGATCGGCGCGGTCTACCTGCCCGACCGCTTCCGTGACAACCTGGAGATTTTCGAATCGCAGAACCTGACCTTGCCGGTGGAGTTCTATGGCGATGTCGCGGCCCTGGCCCTGGTTGGCGAGGGGTGCCGCCGGGTTGCCATGGCCTGCTACCCGCAGGAGGATTTCCCTGCGGCCTTGTCCCGGGCCGCGGCCCTGGGCTGGCTGCCGCTGGCCGGCGCCACCGGCGATCTCGATGGCGCGCCGGACGGATTGGGTGCCCGGCTGACCGAACCCTATTGGGAAAACTCGGCGCGGATCGCCGACCGGCTTCTGGAGGTTTGTGCGGAGTATGCCGCCCTGGGGGCGGTCTATGCCGGTTTCGCGCTGCAGGAGCAGGACCAGGGGTGGCGGAACGTATGGACCTATCTCGACCTGAATGAGGCAGAGACAAGCGGGGAGATGGGCGCATGACACATCAGGTTCTTGAAATCCGCGCCACCGGGACGAAGAACGCCGACAGCGAGGGACATGAGGTCTATCTTCTGGGATATCTCAGCCGGGGCGCGGCCAGGCTGCTGCAGGCCGGTGATTTCGCCGCGGAGGGCTGGGAGCTGGTCGAGGATATCGCCTGTGGGCCGGGCCTCGGGCGGGTTCAGTACGGCGCCCGCGGCACCGGCGGCCGTGTGGCGCTTCCCAGCGGCGACCGTGCCCGGCTGGCGCTGCTGACCCATCCCTGGAGCGGGGAAGTGCATCTGCAGCTGGGGGACAGCTCTCTGGATCTGGATCTCTACAGCGCCGAAACCGGGGCGATCATCGTCGATATGCCCTCTGGCGAGGTGCAGCCGGCCGAGCCCGACGCGTTCCGCCGCCTGGCGCTCGATTTCTACCGCACCGCGGTGCCGCCGACGCAGATGCAGGCCCCCGACGGTCCCCCGCCGCCCGAAGGCGAGATCCGCATCCGGGCCACCGGCCGGGCGGCGCCCGGGGCGTTGTCAAGCGAGGTGGTGGTGCTGCAGGTCGAGCCGCTTGGGTTTGGTGTTCCCGGCGATCTCTCGGCCCATGCCAGAACCGGCGCGGATTGGCTTGCGGTGGATGAGGCCCAGGTAAAGGGGCGGCTCTGGAAGGGCGGAATCAAGAGTACCGAGGGCACCCTGACCCTCGCCTGCGAGCCGGAGGCGCGCATCATCCTGTTGCGCCATGAATGGAGCGGGATCGCCGAGATCGCCTATGGCGACACCACGGTTCTTGTCGATCTCTACGCGCCCGAGCCCGGCCTGCTGGAGTTGCGGCCGCGCGATCTGGCACGGCTGCGCGACCGCGTCGGCGCGGAGGGGGCGGCGGTACCGGTCCTTGCCGGCACCGCGGGCCGCACCGAACGGCGGGCGCTCTACGAGCGGCTCTGTGCCGGCTTCGATTCCTCCAGGCCGATCGCGCTGCATGTGCCGCGCTGGCACGGGGTGGCGGCCTCGACCCGGGCGCTGTTCGATCAGGTTCTGCCGGTACCCGAGGGGCCGCAGGATCATCCCGACGACATCACCGAGGCCGATATTGTCGAATATGCCGAGATTCTGGTGGCCACCGGCTGCCGGCATTTCGTGATCTCGGGGGGCGACCTGTTCAATCTGAAGATCGTCGAGAAGGTGCAGCAGATGGCACCCGAGACCCGGTTCGACCAGCTGTGGCATTCCAATTTCCTGCAGATGGGCGAGCCGCACGACTGGAACCTGCTGCGCCACTGGCTGAATGCGCTGGAGGAAGGGACCATCACCCGGATCGGCGTGGTGAAGGAGGGGCTGGAGCGCTGGTTCGCCCGGCTGGGGCTGGATGCGGTGTTCATTCCCAACGTGGTGCCGTTCGAGCCGGCGGAGGTGCGCCCGACCACGGTGCAGGATACGGTCGGCATCTGGCTGTCGGGATCGAGCTCCTACCGCAAGCTGCCGCATGCGGCGCTGCTGGCGCTGCGGATGGTGCCCGAGGTGGCGCTGATGGGCTCGGGACTCGACCCGTACTCGTTGCAGATGATCAACGATCTGCAACTGCCGTTCCGGCAGGTCTCGCCCCAGCCGCTGCCGCATGCGCAGTTGATGCGCCGGATGCGGCAGACCGGGCTGACCCTCTATGTGACGATGTCGGAATGCTCGCCGATGGTGCCGCTGGAAAGCTTTGCGCTGGGGGTGCCCTGTCTGGTCGGCCCGTCGAGCCACCTGTTCCGCCGCAGCCCGGTGCTGAGCGAGGCGCTGGTGGTGCAGCACCCGCAATCGCCCGGAGAGATCGCTGCAAAGATGCGCGCGGCGCTGCAGGATCAGGCAGGGCTGTTCGACGCTTATCTGGAGTACTATGAGGAAGAGAAGCAGATGGCTGATGATGGGATTGCGCGCCTTATTGCATAACGGATGTGCCAGACCTGTCGCGAAAACAAATAAGATATCCAGCGGCTTTGGTGCAGTGACCGCCCCTCTGACGGCATCGATGTGCCAAGATGGGTCTGCAATGATCCACAAAGGAGGACGGTCGTGTCGGATATTGCCATGGCCGGGTTCGATCTGGCGAAGAATGTGTTTCAGGTTCATGGAGCCGACGACGAGGGACGAGCGGTCTTGCGCAAGAAGCTGCGGTTCGCGCCTATGACGAGCAAAGTTACGTCGGCCGCGACTATGGTTTTTGTGTTCGCGAACTTCTGATCCGGCGACTGAGCCAGGCCATCAATGCCCTCCCAGCTATCATGCTGGATTTAAAAAGGAATTCTCAGTGTGATTTGTGCAACAAAGCCCCGGGATTGACAAACGTTGAGCTTCACGTCACGCAAACCCATGACAGCTAATGGTGCAGACGTGTCACAGGAGACAGAAATGGATAGAAGCAATATTGTCAACGCCGCCCGGGAATATTTCGGGGCCATGGAAGCTAAGCCTTTTGTGCCTGGCGAAACCTATATCCCCCCTTCGGGCAAGATTATGGACGCGGATGATTGCGGAAACCTCGTCGATGCGGCGTTGGACATGTGGCTCACCGCTGGGCGTTTTGCTGATGAGTTCGAGCGCAAACTCGCTAAAGCGTTTGGCCGCAAGCTGTCGAAATTGACAGTCTCCGGGTCGTCAGCCAATCTTCTTGCCTTCTCAACTTTGACGTCATGGAAACTGAAAGACAAGGCTTTGAAGCCTGGCGATGAAGTCATTACGGTGGCCGCCGGGTTCCCTACCACGGTTTCCCCGATCATCCAAAATGGCTGTATTCCCGTTTTTGTGGATATCGACTTGGAAACGCACAATGTCGATGTGGATGCCCTAGAGGCCGCCGTGACCAGCAAAACCAAGGCGGTCATGATTGCTCATTCTCTTGGAAACCCATTTGACGTAGTGCGTGTGGCGGAGATCTGCGAGAAACACGGGTTGTATCTGGTCGAAGACTGCTGCGATGCCTTCGGGGCGACGGTGGGTGGAAAAGGCGTCGGCACCTTTGGCGAATTGGCGACCCTGAGCTTCTACCCGGCCCACCACATTACCATGGGCGAAGGCGGCGCAATCTTGATGGACAGTATGCGCCTTGCCCGCATCTGTGAATCCTTCCGTGACTGGGGGCGCGATTGCTATTGCAAGCCCGGAATGGACAACACCTGTGGCAAACGCTTTGACTGGGGTCTTGGGGATCTGCCGCATGGTTACGATCACAAATACACCTATTCCCACCTTGGGTATAACCTCAAGGTGTCGGATATGCAGGCAGCGGTGGGCCTGAGCCAGCTCGACAAGCTCAATCATTTTGTGGCGCGCCGACGCGAGAATTTCGACGCTTTGACCGCTGCAATGAAAGCCGCCGGCTTGGAAGAGTACTATCATCTTCCGACACCGACGCCGGGAACCGATCCTTCCTGGTTCGGCTATCTGCTGACCCTTCGTGACGGAACGGGCATTTCGCGCACGGATTTGGTGCGCACGCTCGAAGACCGCAAGGTCGGCACACGTTTGCTTTTTGGCGGTAACCTGATCAAGCAGCCAGCGTTCATGGACAAGGAATACAAGGTGGTTGGGGAGCTTCCCCACACCGACAAGATCATGCAGGATTCCTTCTGGATCGGCGTGTGGCCTGGCATCGACGCGCCTCGTATTGAATATATGGTTGCCACGCTCGCGGCCGTTACCAAGGAGATGTTAAAATGAAGTGCGTCATTCTTGCCGGTGGATACGGGACCCGTCTTGCGGAGGAGACGAGTTCCATCCCTAAGCCAATGGTCGAGATCGGCGGGTTTCCGATTCTGTGGCATATCATGAAAGTCTATACACAGCACAACATCACGGATTTCGTGATTTGCCTTGGCTACAAGGGCCATGTCATCAAGAATTTCTTCGCGAATTACGCGCTGCATACCTCGGATGTCACATTTGACATGGCGTCTGGGGCCATGGAAGTCCACAACAAGAAGACCGAGCCATGGCGAGTCACCCTTGTGGATACCGGAGAAGGCACGCTGACCGGCGGGCGGCTCAAACGCGTGGGCCATCTGCTCGACGATACGTTCTGCATGACCTATGGCGATGGCGTGGGCGATATAAACGTAACTGATACTGTTGCCTTTCATAAACGCAAAGGCTTGAAATCAACGGTGACGGCGGTGTCGCCTCCCGGACGGTTCGGGCTTCTAAACCTCTCCCAGGATAAGGTGCAGGGCTTTGTTGAAAAACCGGTGGGTGACGGGGGCCGCATCAACGGCGGGTATTTCGTGCTTGAGCCTTCGGTTCTGGACGAAATCGAAGGCGACCATACGACTTGGGAGCAGGAGCCCATGAATGCCCTTGTCGCACAGGGGCAGATGTCGGCCTATCTTCATGAAGGGTTCTGGCGTCCGATGGATACGCTTCGCGACAAACAAAACCTTGAAGCGCTTTGGCAGCAGCCGGGCGGCGCTCCTTGGAAATCCTGGTAAGTGGAGGGGCGGCGGTAATGGCATTGGTTGATCCTGAATTTTGGGCAGGCAAGCGTGTATTCCTAACGGGGCATACTGGTTTCAAAGGCAGTTGGATGTCTCAATGGCTTCTTCATATGGGAGCCAAATTGCGGGGGTTTTCGTCTGGGCTGGACTGGCACCAGCCACCACAGGGTCAGAAAATCCTGTTTGACGAACTGGGGCTGGAGCGCCGCATGGACCACATCACCGGCGACATCCGTGACCTGGCGCAGATGGCGGCCGTCTTGCGGGATTTTTCTCCTGAGATCATCATCCATATGGCCGCGCAGCCCCTAGTGCGCCGATCCTATGCCGATCCAGTGGAAACCTATGCGATCAATGTCATGGGCAGCGTCAACCTTCTGACTGCGTGTCGCGACCTACCTGATCTGCGTTCCATCATCGTGGTCACTTCGGACAAATGCTACGAGAACCGTGAACAGATCTGGGGGTATCGCGAAACAGACGCAATGGGCGGGCATGATCCCTATTCGAATTCCAAAGGTTGCACCGAGCTTTTGGTTAGCGCCTTTCGGAACTCGTATTTCCACCCCGAAAAATACGACACGCATGGCATCGTCTGCGCATCGGCTCGGGCCGGGAATGTCATTGGCGGTGGTGATTGGTGTGAAGACCGTCTGGTGCCCGATATCTTCCGTGCCATTGCGCGTGGCGAGACGCTCGAGATCCGCAACCCCAATGCCACGCGCCCATGGCAACATGTACTGGACCCTCTGTGCGGTTATCTGCGTCTGGCGGAAATATCCCTCACCGATCCGCACTTGACTGCAGCAGGGTGGAATTTCGGCCCGGCTGAGCATGTGACCATGTCTGTCGGTGACATCATGGGCATCTTCAAATCGAAGCTCGGGGAGTGCATACAGTGGGAGGCTAAGCCGCAGTCGGGCCAGCTTCACGAAGCGCAGCTTCTGAAACTTGACTGCGCCGCAGCGCGCGAACGTTTGGGCTGGCATCCCATGTTCAGCATGCCGGAAACGCTGTCCATGGTGACAGACTGGTATGTGGCAGACAGTTCCGAACAGCGATGCCAGATCGTGGATGCACAGATTGATCGAGCTTTATCGGATGTTGCCTGAGTTCAGTGGCAAGCGGGTGCTAGTGACGGGGGCGAGCGGGTTCCTGGGGGCGCGCGTGGCGCATCGTCTGCAACATCGGGTTGGCGCCCTGATGCTGCTGGGCCGCACCGGATCCGATTTCGCGTGTCAAAACCTGGCGGTCGATGCGAGCGAATGGGTGCGTGCCGAAACCGGTGAACAGATAGCCCGGGCTGTCCACCGCTTTGCCCCCGACCTAGTCATCCATTGCGCGGGCAGAGTTCTAACAGATCATGCCACCACGGATCTCGACGATTTGATAATTTCCAATATTGGATTTCATACCGCACTGCTTGAGGGGCTGATCCAATGCGATGCCGAGGTGGGCATCGGGACTGCCCGCCTTGTCTGTGTCGGAACCTATCTTGAACATGGGCCGGCGGGCACGGAGCAGCCGAACTCTCTTTATTCAGCGACGAAACTCGCTTGTAAACCGATAACGGCCTTTTACGAAAGCCGGATGAAGATCCGTCAAATGACAGTCAAACTACCAGTGCTGTATGGAAGGTCGGATCATCGGCCTCGTCTTGTCAATTTGTTGTTCGATGCCGCAAAATCAGGCCGGCCTCTCGACTTGTCCCCCGGCGAACAGACGCTGAATCTTCTGCATGTCGAAGATGCTGTCGATGCGCTTTTGGTTGCAGGGCGCACCGTTCTTGGTTCCGCGGATATCGCAGAGAAATATTGCTTTGCCTATGGCAATGAGACGCTCACACTACACGGGCTGGTTGCACGTATTGAGGAGATCACCGGAAAACCCATTTCAGTAAACTGGGGCGCGCGGCCCTACAAGTATACCGAAGTCATGTCCCCCTTCATCGAAGGCAACCGATTGCCAGACTGGATTGCGACCCGCGATCTCTCCAGTCTCGCGGAATGATAGAGCGGTTTTTAAAGTGAAGGAGATATCCTGATTGACCCAGCCTGACCGTGCCGCAAGAAAAACGCCCATGACACATAGAGATCTAAGCAAGATCTTGATGCGCAACGATAGTGCTATTCGTAATCTGAACATTGTGCGCTCCTTTCCTGTCGTGGAACAGAACATTTTCGATACGATGTCAGATTTTTTCTCGGAAAAATACTCCAATATGAAAGGGTATGAGATTTCGGTTGATGCTAGGGAATATGATGGCGCTTTCTTTTTTCCGGCATTAACCAAAAATCTTCAACTGCCAGCTGGACGCTGTATGGAAGTACTCGCTTATGACAGTAATATTTCACCTATCTGGAATGCCCAATTCTTCAGGAACTGGTTCTGCGGATTCAGGGATCACCCTGCCCTGCCCGTGTTCCCATTCAAACCGGTAAGGGAGATGGAAATCCTCCGGGGGCGGTATTTTTACATCGGGATGATGGACTCCCATTTTGGACATTTCATTCTTGAAACGCTTGGCCGATTCTGGGCGCCTTTCGATCCCAAAGATTTCGATGGATTCTTGATTCATTTTGATCCTGGGAAAAATTTGAATGCACATAAATCAGGAAGTTATGCTCAGTATTTTAGGGCGCTTGGAATTAACCCTGAGTCTATCAGGGTTATTGATAAGCCGATATTCGTCGAAAGTGTATGTGTTCCGCACACGCCCTGTATCCTACCTGCCCGTGAGAGCTTCATTGCTCCGGAACTCAAGATTGCATGCCGTAAAATAAACAATATGATGCGGGAAAAAAGCTCTAGTCCTTCTAAGGCGCCGTCCAGAGTTTATATATCCCGCCGCAGTTTAAATTCCTCCCTCGCCAATCGCAAGCTCCTCAATGAAGAGGAAATAGAGAATGCCTTCGCACGCCGGGGGTTTCACATCATGTTTCCCGAAACTCTGCCCAATGAATATGATAAACACCTTCTTCTTTCCGAGGCTGAGGTTGTCGCGGGAGTGCCAGGAAGCGGTCTTTTGAATTCGACATTTTGTAGAAATGGCGTGCATGTTATCGCAATCGAATCCGCGTTTCCTGCAAATATGGCTCTGTCACATCAGATTCAGGTCAGCGAGGTTGTTGGCGACAAGCTAGATGTGTTTTTTTCATATTCTTCCCGGCAGAATGATCCGGAATGGAGGGTTGACATTTCTGAACTGGACGTATTCCTAGATCGGGTTCTGGGTTCGGCTTGAGCAACAGGGAAATTCGAAGTGACTTTGTTGCAGCATTAAAGCTGGAGATGCTGATGGTATCAACAAATCCTTTACTAAGTTATTTTTTCCAGAGTGCGGGAAGCTTGGGGCACCGTTGTTCTATGGATTGGTAGATTTCGTCGAGCTCAGCTCTTAGTGCGCTTTTCCAACTGTCCTGTAAAATATCTCCGGAGCCGGTGTAAACCTTATCTAGGATGTTGTCGGTTCTTTCTTTTATTTGAGACCCCGCACGATTGGCGATCGTAGTCAGGAACGTTTTTGCGGTGACTTCATCTTTAAAAATATCTTCGTAGAACACGATGATTGGATTCTCGAAAGCCGCAATGAGAGCATCCACTGTCTTGGAGTAATCAGTCAAAGAGCGTATATAGTTATTTCTGGAAAACCTCACAAGACTGTCAAGGCTCTGTCTGGGGATTGGATTGTTGTCATGTTTTGCGACATGACCAGCCATCGACCAGATACGGTCCACAGGGTTGCGCATCATGAAGACGGGAATCGCATTAGGAGCAATCTGTCTGATGCGCTCAAATCCTTCCGTAGGCAGAGAGGCATATTCCGGAGTGATATCGGCGATGGCTGGCGCACTCCCTGCGACGCGTCTTAGAAATAGAATGTAGTCGTCATCTGTTTGGAGTGTGCATCTATCGACTAGTTGGATCAGGAATTTCCTGTTCCCTGGAGTCAACTTATTATGATCTTTGATGATGTTCGTCAATTTTTTGTAGTGATGGTTGCGATATTCTGGGCGGATACTGGGTATTTCTGAATATCGATCGAAGTAATGTAGTTCTTTGAGGGGAGGGACGCAGATATTTGTAAGCTGTTCTAGGCGTGTAGAAAGCCAGGTTGTTCCTGATTTTTGTGCCCCTACGCCAAGAACGAGCGGCCGTGTGAAAATCTTGTTTTCTGACATTCTGTCTCCAGCCTTATATTCAAGGGGGGTAGGAGTTCCAATGGATATGCTCTTACGGAAGTCAGGAATAACAGGCGGCGAAGTGATGCGCTACCCGGCGTGTCCTTGGCTATCGTTAGATGTCACATCCCGTGTGATTATACGGCCGTTTTTTGAAGAGTTCCGGTTTCTGGCGATACCAGTCCTTGAGCGCGTCGATTGGGGGGCGGCCCTTGAGCACGGATTGCGGGAGCTGGCTGTTGTAAAGGCGGACGTAGCGCAGGATGGGCTGTTCCAGGTCTTCGCCGCTGCGGAAGCGGTGGCTCTGCAAGATGTCCTCGATCCGGCCGTTGAACCGCTCCACCATTCCGTTGGTCTGTGGCCGCATCGGCGGGGCGAGGCGGTGTTCGATGTCGAGGTCCGCGCAGAGGCGGTCGAAATCATGGTGACCGGTCGCGGCGCGACGGCGCAGGTCAAAGAGGCGGTCAGTGAACTCCTTGCCGTAGCACGTCGGGAAAATGGGCTGCCGACGGGTTATGGCCACGCGCGCAGCCCCCAGATAGCGCAGGAAACGCCGGGCGTTGGCCGCCGTCTTCGCTGGATAAATGCGCACGAAGACCCAACGGGTGGCGCGGTCAATGGCAACGAACAGATACCGGCGGCGACCCTCGTCCGCCATCTGCGGCAGGTATTTGACGTCGACATGCAGGTAACCGGGCTCGTAGGCCTTGAACTGCTTGTGGGCGGGCCGCAGCGCGGCCGGCTTCAGATCGCGCAGATTGCCCACGCCATGCCAACGAAGGCATCGATCCAGCCCCGAGCTCGAGACGTTCGGGTTCAGGAACTCGCGGACAACGGCCAGCAGATCGTCGAGCGGCAATAACAGGCTCTTGCGCAAGGAGACCGCCACAGCCTCCTGCGCCGGCGTCAGCTTCGTCTGCAACCGGTGCGCGGTGTGGCTGCGGTCATACACGCTGTTGCGCTTGCGCCATTTCCAAACGGTCTGCTCCGAAATCCCGTAGCGCTCCGCCACCACCCACGCCGGCTCGTCGCTCGCCAGGACCGCAGCCCGGATCTTCGGCGTTGTCGTCGTCTGCTTGTGAAGAGAAATCAGCATGTCCTGTCCCCGTCCCGAACCTCGCTCAAGATCGATCTTGCCACGAACAACGCAGTCCGGCGAGGGTCTATGTAATCATCCAGGATGGGACACATAGTCTATTGTCTGAGAACAAGCGAAACCCAACCTGATCAGCACGTGCAAGGAGTAGCAACGATGGGAAGTAGCTCAGACGTAGCCCGCCAACTTGATGGGGATCTGCACGTAGACTTCATCAGGGCCAGCGGTCCTAGGTGCCGCGCAAACAGGCCAGACACATAGCCGCAACCCGCGATGATTACGGCATCAAAAAACTGTTGCTAAACAGAAGCCGCCCACACAGGCAGTGCTGGCAGTCCACCCGTCAACGACTTTGCGCAACAAAGCCGTTGTGAGCCTTAGCTCAAAACGGTACTACCTGTTAGGCGGAAGCAGGGTATAGGTCCAGGTGCTCTTAATGACAGAATTGCCTCAAGTTCCTAAAAATTTTTTTGGCGGGAGAAAAGACTGATGATGGAAGAAATGTACGCTCATCTCCGGTCCGATTTTGATCTTTTCGATGTTGATTATTACGCAAAAAATGGCGGCTGTAGTGGGGAGATTGATTTGGATGGCGCTGTTCGTCATTATTATGATGTTGGGGCGTCTTTAGGTTTGGATCCATCTAAGAATTTTGATTCAATATTCTACCTTGAGAGAAATGAGGATGTTAGGTCAAGTGGTGTTAATCCTTTGGGGCACTATATACAGTACGGCCAGTATGAGGGCCGTCGCCCGTGCTCCAATTTTGACCCAACATGGGTCCTTTCGGAAAAGGGGAGGGCGATTTGGTCGGAGTGTAAAAAGTTCTCAGATAAGTCCTTCTATATATCTCAGTCGGAGCATCCCGAAGGGGTTGGTATAGATTCGATTATGCATTATTTTGCATTTGGCCACGAGGCCGGATATTCGATTTCTCCTGACTTTGATCCTGAATTCTATAGGTCGTCTAATTCTGATGTTAGGGATTATAATTTAGATCCACTTCTGCACTACGTTGAATTTGGATTTCGAGAGGGGAGGCTGTCTAGTCCTGGTAAATTCGTTTTGAAGCTGCCGTTTTCTGTTTTGGCAAGGGCATATGTTATACGAGGTCATATTGATGAAGAGTTTTACTTGAATCAGTTGCCTTGGCTGAGGGATACAACCGCAGACATTGCTTGCCATTACCTTGCCTTCGGCGAGGGCGCTTTGGTTCACCCTAACGCTACCTTTGATCCGAAATCGTTTGGGGATAGTTATCAGCAGGAAAAGCCCAACCATTTGAGCTGGTTTGAGGCTTCTTTGCTCGATAGCGGCGTGATCAGGCGCCTGGAAATTCACAAACGTCAAGCCCTAGATGAGGGAGGGTTTGGCGGGATCACGGTCGCCGCACTTCTTCCGAAGCGGGACTGGGAGAGATTGAAGATTGAGAAGAACTTCGATGTTCGTAATGTTATTCTGCCAGAGCGAGAGAATATTGATTTTCGGCTGGTCCAAGATGTGTCGAGTGGGGGAGAGCAGATTGAGGCGTTGGACGTTCTATTTGTAGATCACATCTTGGAGCGGGCCGAGGGGAGGACCCTGTCCTGTGACATCTGGGATACGGTGCTGCGGCGTAACTGCCACCCCGACGAGACAAAGCTGCGGGCGGCTCGCGCTCTTTGGTTGATTGGTCGGCAGCGCAATCCTTCCCTGAGCGCTTTGCGCCCCGTCGATCTTTATCAGGCTCGGCGTGTTGCGGAGGCAGATGTGTCAACTCCAGATTTCGAATTTCGTTTCAACGATATGGCGCGGAGTTGGCTGGAGTTCCTGCAATTGCCGTCGAAACCGTTTCTCAAGTGGTTATGTGAGGCTGAGCTAATGATAGAGACCGACGCGACATCGGCGGATCCGACCGTGGCCCAGTTGCTACAACGCTTTCCCGGCCGGAAGATTGCTATCTCGGATTTTTATATGGGCAGTACGGCGTTGACCCGATTGCTGAAAGCTAACGGGCTTCCGGAGTTTGACGAGGTTTATGTTTCCTGCGATCACATGGAGACTAAGCGGGAAGGTCGGCTCTACGATGTCGCCCGGGTGCTGGAGGGTTGTGCGCCTGAAGATATTTTGCATATCGGAGACCGGGAGGGCACGGACGTAGCGAATGCGCGCGATCATGGGTTCGCTGCGGAACTGTATTACGATCCGGTGCACGAGGAGGTCGCGCAGAGGGCTGGGGAGGTCTTTGACCAACATCTGGCAGGCGACTTCTCTGGTCATGCAGCCGAGCTTTCCAGGATCGTGGGCTTTGTCCCGGGGCAAGCCGGAGTCAATGTGTCTGCCTTAGCCCTGGCCTTCACGGGGTTTGCCTTGGATATTATTGAGCGGGCGTTGGAAGTGGGGACCGACAAGATCTTCTTCTTTTCGCGCGAGGGCAGTTTTTTCCGGGAGCTCTGCACTTTGGCGACCGAACTCGATGTCTTCGATCTCGGGGCTTATCCCACAGGGCATATGCTTTACGTCAGTCGCCGCGCAACTTTTGCTGCCTCGCTCTCCGAGTTTAATGTCAAGAACCTGATGCGGCTCTGGAGCCAGTATTCATCGCAATCTCTGCAGGCTCTAGCGACAACACTCAATATCCCCCCAACGCTTTGGCGGGAGGCGGCCGAGAGTTTTGACCTCGACTTGGAAGAGGTCCTTACTTATCCATGGCAGCACAAACAGGTGCAGGGTTTTCTAAAAAATCCCGAGGTACGGGGTGAAACTCGAAAGGCAATCTGGGCGCAACGGGAAGATCTTCTGCACTACCTAGAGGCTGCGGGTTTCGAGCCAGGGAAGGCAGTAAATCGAATCATCGTTGATATCGGCTGGCGAGGCACGATTCAGGATAATCTAGCCCATCTGGTTAGCGGAAAAATGCATGGCTGTTATCTGGGGCTCGATCAGTTCTTGAATGCGCAACCTGTGGGGGTATCGAAATCGGGTTATTTGATGGATGTGCCACAGGGCCGTTATTTCAAGATCAAGGAGTACGCGGCGCTGGAGCTCCTTTCCAACGCGATGGGCGGATCGGTGATTGGCTATAGAGACGGGGAACCTGTACGTGAGGTCTTCTCCGGAGAAGAGGCGGTGATCGAACGCACTGTCTTACCTCTGCAAGCCGAGTTGCTGGATAGGTGCAGGGCGGTGATGCTCTATGCCAAACGCCACGGGCTGGTGGCTGCGGATTTCCGGGACTTATCTCAAATTGCCGTAAGCGCGTTTATGGCCTCTCCAGAGCGGCGGGTTGCGAATGCCTTTAACGATCTTGAGCATAACGAGACTTTCGGAACTGGCGGTGTCGCGTCCATGGCTCGTGGGCTCGAACTTGACAATTCCTTTGATGCCGGGGGTTACGAGTTCCACGCCTTCTGGCAGGATAAACTGTCAGAAATTCGCTGGCCAGATGCCTTCTTGCATTCAGATGAATTCGACCGACTCAATAAATCACTTTCCATGGAGCAGCGGCTGTCGCTTCCACGAGTTTCAGGAAAACCACTGTCTCCGGGGCTGATTAAGGCGCGCGGCAACCGGGTGGTGGTATTCGCGCCGCGCCCGATCTGGGGCTCAGGAGGACATCGAACGATTTATAACTTTGCCAAAGCGCTGGATGATGCAGGGCACCAAGTGACGATCTGTTCTGAAGCGCGCGGCGATGCTTATGGTTATCTCGAGCAGGAGATTGCTAGCCATAGTATCGAGACGTTGGATACTTGGTACTCAGGGCTTTCTGCCGATGCGGCGGTTGCGACGATCAATTACAGTTCGGTCTTTTTGGCCGAGAATTTCGCTGAGAAGTCGACGACTTTTTACTTCGTGCAGGACAACGAGGCCGAGTTCAACATGACGTCGGACGAATTCGTTATCGGTGAAAACTCCTTTGCTCACGGGCATATGCACCTTTGTGTCGGGCGCTGGCTTCCGCATCTTATTCAAACCCGCTTCGGCGGGCGCGCAATCGGTGCCGGGCTTGGGATAGACAGTTCCATCTACAGACCGCTAGCAGAAGGTATGCCACGTCGTGACCAGATTGCGGTGCTTTATCAGCCGGACAAGCCACGCCGCATGCCGGACCATTGCATCCAGGCACTGATCCTGCTGAAGCGGAAGCACCCGGAGGTAGAGATCGTGCTGTACGGGTCGGAGCGGCGCCCAGATCTGCCGTTTGATTTCCAGCATTGGGGGTTGGTCAATGATCTCTCAGCGTTGAATGGGCTGTACAACAGTTCCAAGGTTGGCCTGTGTATCAGCTTGACCAACCCGTCGCGCATTCCCTATGAAATGATGGCCGCGGGTTGCGTGCCGGTAGACGTCTATCGGTACAACACGCTGTTCGACTATGCCGCTGGAACCGGGGTTCTGGCCTATCAGTCGGCGGAGTCCATTGCCGCGGCGCTGGATCATCTACTGATCGAGGTTGATGAACTGGAACGTCGTCGTGATCGAGGCATCGAACTGGGGCAAAAGCGTACGCTGCAATGGGAAACCGATGTGCATGTAAACGCGCTTGAGATGGTGCTGCAGGGAATGACTCTGGAAGAGCCTGCACGCCCCTGGGCCTCCTATTCTGAGGCACCTTTCGTTGCGACTTCGGACGAGACCTTGAACGTTCGCAGCTTCTTGAAGTGGCAAGCTGATCAGGCTGGCTTGGTGAGGAAATGACCCCGAACCTCGCCCAAGATCGATCTTGCCATGAACAACGCAGTCCGGCGGGGGTCTATGTGATCATCCGGGATGTGACACCTAGGTTATGGAGTTTAATCTAGCCCCAAATTAGGAAGTAGCCGAAATTTTCGGTAGCTAAAAACGGTAGAAGGCACTCATGAAAGATCAGTTAGTCATCCATATCGGTTTGCGCAAAACAGGAAGTTCAGCCCTGCAGGAGCTATTGGCGCGTGAAGGGGTGATTTTGAGAGAGAACAAGATAAGTTATCCTGCCCGCTTAACCCGTTTTCCGGCCCACCAAGAATTAGCCTGGAGTTTAATGAGGCCAATACCTCCGTACTTCACGGAGAAAATCGGCCAGGATGAAGTTTATGGGCACTATTGCAAGATAATCGAGGAGAATATTGATGGGGGGATGACAACCCTTCTGTCCTCTGAGGACCTCTCCTTGCTAACCTTTGACTTCAAATCTCTTGAAGCAATAAAGTATTATTTTGGAAAATATGCACCAAAGATCGTATTGTATGCGCGAAACCCAATTTCATATCATGTTTCAAATTACAAGCATGCGCTGATTGCAGGTCGAGAAACCCGAAGTTTCAGTGAATATATCTTTAATGCAAATAGCGTTCTTTACTCACAATACTCTATTGTGGCGAACGTTTGGCGGGGAGTCTTCGGGAAGGAAGCCGTGAAGGTTTTGCCGTATGATAAAAAAAGGTTTCAGGAGCAGAGCATTTTTTCATGCTTCTTAGGTGATGTTTTCAAGGTGCAGGTCAAAGATAAGTTTCTAACGCACCGATCAAACACGGGGATTCCAAATGGGGCGGTGGGATTTATGCTCGAACTTAATAGATCTGACCTTTCTGACGAAAGTCTGAAGATAATAAAAAATGCAATTCGAAAAATTCAGCTGCCTGCCAGTGATGATGATTTCTTGGACCAGAATGTGAGTGCCGAGGAAAAACGCATCATTCGAATGCTTGCGTGAAACCGATGTGTCACATCCCGTGTGATGTCAATGGCGGAGAGGGCGTTGTTGCAGAACTATCGCCTTGAGGGATTCACTTCGCGAATCCATGCGGTTAGACGGGCTGCATGAGCAAACCACCTCCCGCCCGCTATCGCACGACGAACTGGTTCAGCTACAACGCATCGCTTCGGAAGCGGGGGTCGCTCCTGGTCTGGATCGACAAGGACATGACCTGGCTCGCGCCGCGTGACGGGCGGCCCGGACGGCCAGCGGTGTTTTCCGATGCCGCCATCCAGTTCTGCTGGTCGATCAAGATCCTTTTCAAGCTGCCGTTGCGCCAGACTTCCGGGATGGTGGCGAGCCTGCTGAAGTTAGCGGGGCTGGACTGACCCGTGCCGAATTTCTCGACGCTGTGCCGCAGGCAAAAGACCCTGGCCGTGCAGGTTCCCTATCGCCGCGCAGATGGCCCGCTCAACCTGCTCGTGCCCTCTCGGGACATCACTACGTGATGCCCTGCCGGGTGACAGACAGCACCGGGATCAAGTTTCTCGGCGACGGCGCCCTCTCGGCGAATGCAGGCATTCGCCTGCCGGGTGATAAATGGCAAGCCCGCAAGCATGGGGTGCAGGGCCGACGCCAGTGGCGCAAGGTCCATTTGGCCATGGACCCGGCCACATCCGACATCCGCGCCGTCGAATTCACGCTCAGCCGCGATGGCGACAGTCCCGTGCTACCGGACCTCCTTGGGCAGGCCCCGGAAGACGAGTAGATCGGTACCGTGACTGCCGACGGCGCCTATGACACGCGCCGCTGCCACACCGCCATCCTCGCGCGCAAGGCCATTCCGATCATTCCGATCCGCAAGAACGGGCGGCTATGGAGTTCGCCTTGAACAACATTTATCTGGCTGATTTTGCTTGGTAAAAGCCCCATTTTGTTAGGCTGGAAGTGCAAGGTTTTGTATTGTGAAGGCAGAAACCCTGCAATTTCGAGCCGTGAAATGAAGCCGCGAAAGCCAAGTCAGACACAGCGAAACCTATGTGCCGAACTTTAGAATCGGGTGACTAGGTGTGAACTCTCAGTAGGTTGTTCATCCGGTTCGGAGTTAGGCTGCAATCGCCAAACTCCAGCCGAGGACCCCGAAGGATGAACAACC
>Ga0070729_10002349_pt1 | contig 24846 bp, 18 predicted proteins | sample tdDd472_FD_66725 | JGI IMG/M metagenome (GOLD analysis project Ga0070729, IMG submission 66725) | Marine sediment microbial communities from the Atlantic coast under amendment with organic carbon and nitrate - tdDd47.2 | ecosystem: Environmental > Aquatic > Marine > Coastal > Sediment | place... | reverse complement strand
GCGTACCGCGCCGCATGGGAGCGGTGGAGTGCCGGCGACCGAGAGGTGACCTTCCCCGCCGGCACATGGTGGGTCGTCGTGTACGCTGGTGCCGAAGCCGTCGGGTAGGCACGTGGCGGTTCGGACAGGCCGAGAGCACAAGGGCCCGGGGCATCCAGCGACCTCGTTGCACGCGCATGGCGCTGAATGCACCGCACTGCTTCGTTGCGTATCTGACGATGGGGAACCGCGCCTGCGAGCGCCCAGCCCAGAACTCAAGTGAACCCGGATCGCGCTCGCGAAACCGCTATCGATCACGAGCCCGGGTTGACTCGTAGCCATTTGAGGAGCCTGCCATGTACGAACCTTCGGGATGTCCAACACCTGCCATGTACGAACCTTCGGGATGTCCAACACCTGCCATGTACGAACCTTCGGGTCGTTCAATGCGGTCGCCCAATGGTGCCGGGTACGAACCTTCGGGCCGTCCAACACGGACCATGCCGCGGACTGCAGTGCAGCCAGAATTGAATGCATGGCCGGCGCTGGCGTCTCATGGGCGCGGCGTGCCAGAGTCCGCTGCCCGTTGCACAGCCGCGCGTTCACACTGGAGCTCGATGATGACACGCGTCCCCGCCGTACTCGCCGCCCTCATCCTGATCGCCTTCGCTGCAATCGCCCACGCCCAGCCTGGCACAGAAGTGCGCACGACAGAGTCGGTCGAAGCCGCCGACGGTGCTGACCTGGCGACGTTTGCGTCTGGTGTCGAGGCAGCCGCTCGATCAGCGGGCGCCGAGGCACCGTCTCGCAACGAAATCGAAGCCGCGTTCAGCGAGGCCGACGCAAACGGCGACGGAACGCTCGACGCCCGTGAGCAGAGCGGGGCCTCGACCCCGCGCGACTGCTCGGGTCGCGGCGTCTGCCACATGGGCAGGTGCTTCTGCGTCTCGGGTCGCCTCATCGAGGACAACGACACGAGCACCGCGACGCACGAAAACCCGCTCTTCGAAGCCGCCGACGGACCGCAGCAGAACACGTTGGGCCAGTAGGCGGCGAGCCGCCAGGTCAGGGCGCCGGCTGGTCCGACATCGCGAACACGAGCTCTCCGCCCACCAGATCGGCGTGGCGCACAAACGTGTCGACGGGTTCACCATCCAGTGTCACCCGGTGAACGAACCTTCGGGTGGTAGATGCCCCCTCCGCGACCACCCGGAATGTCGTGCCTTCGACGGTCAGTTCCGCCTCCTCGACGAGTGGCGTGGTGAGTACGTAGCGGTCGGTACCCGCGATCGGATAGAGGCCGATTGCGTTGAACAGGTACCAGGCGGACAGGGTGCCCCCGTCATCGTTGCCGGGGATGCCGTCGGGCCCGAGGCCGTAGGCACGGGTCTGCACCTCACGCGTCCAGTGCGCCAGTCGGTCGTACCGACCGGCCGCGTGGAAGAGCGTATGAGCGTGAATCGTTGGCTCGTTGCCGTGCCAGTACCGCTCGTCAGGGACGGCCTGCGACACCGGACCCTCGTCGGCGTACGGCGAGCCCTCCCAGAACTCCTCGAGCTCTTCGCCGAGCGTCTCGGCATCGCCGAAAAGCTCAACCGTGCCGTCGAAATCAAATGGCGCGTAGAACCGCCAGTGCCACGCGCTGCCTTCGGTGAATGCCCCGTCCCGCGCCATGAAGATCGCCGTCGGTCGCACCGGGTCGAACGTCCCATCGGCCATGCGCGGTTGATAGAAGCCCGAATCCGGGTCGAACAGATTCGCGTGGCTGTCCGCTCGGTCCCAGAGCCACGCCGCGTCGTCTGCGCGACCGATCGTCTCAGCAAGGACGGCGAGCGACGCATCGGCCCACGCGTACTCGAGCGTCTTCGAGACGGATTCGTCGGTCTCTTCGGCGGGCAGCCATCCGATCTCGACGTACCGCTCGATGCCACTCCGCCCGTTCTCTGATGTCTCGCGAATCCGGCCGTAGTTCGAATCCATCAACGCATCGAACGCGACGTCATAGTCGACCCCGCCGAGGCCCTTCGCCGCACCGCCCGCGAACAGATGATCCGCACTCGAGCCGATCATGCTGCCGGTGTAGCTGAGCATCGCGGGCCACCGAGGCATGCGCCCACCCTGCTCATACATCCGCAGGAGGGAACGCAGGACGTTGCGCTCAAGCTCGGGCTCGTACAGCTCGTACCACGGATGCAGCGTGCGAAATGTGTCCCACATCGAGAGATCCGTCAGGTACGCGGTCTGCTCGCCTTCCAGATCATGGACCTCACCATCGAAGCCACGGTACTGGCCGCCCTCATCGAGCCGCGTCGGCATTCGGTACGTGTTGTACAGCGCCGTGTAGAAAATCGACGCCACGTCCGGCTCGCCAGCACGCAACCGCACGCGGGACAACCGTTCGGCCCAGGCCTCACGGGTTGCCGCCGCGATCTCGTCAAATGTCGCCGCTCCGACTTCGACCCGAAGGTTCGTTGCAGCAGCCTCCGCGCTGACGGTCGAGAGGCCCACTCGGAGCGTGACCGGCGTGCCACCGAGCCCGTCAAATCCGAGCACCGCACCCGCAACCGGCCCTGTGGCGGCCGTCTCGTCGAGATCGAACCCTTCCGCCGTCCAGACACCCGTCGTCGAAGCGGGCGCGTCGAGCTCCATCGCGAACCACACCGTGACCTCGCGAGACCGCGCGGCAAACCCGCTGCCCCGAACAACGTAGCCCGTCACCCCGTCTGCGGTGACGTCGACATGCGCCTCCACGGTACCCGAGTCGGTGATCGCCGCGGCTGCATCCACGAAGAGAACGCCCTCGTCGCCGTCGAACCTGTACTCGTGAATTGCGCCGTGCCCGGTCGCGGTCAACGCGACGTCCACCGCTGGCTCGACGAGCCGGGTGCGATACCACCCGGGCGCGCCGTCCTCGACCTCACGGTCGTTCGTAAACCAGCGTTCCGGTGGGAGGTCTCCGTCGACCGTCACGTCCGGGACGACGCGAATCAGGCCGAGGTCCGCGGCGCCGGTACCGATCAAGCGAACGTGGCTGAATCCGCGCACATGCGGATCCGGGTAGTAGTACCCGCTGAAGTGGTTCTGGCTCGGATGCACTCCGCTCAGCGTGGTGTCCGGCCCGACCTTCGCGAAGCCGTTGGGCGTCTGCACCGCCGGGGTCAGCGACGCGTAGCCGAAACCGAATCCTCCGGAGCCGACGAACACGTTCACCAGATCGACCCCGTCGGCCCCCTCGATCCACGGCGCGGGCGTCGCATCCGGCGCAACGTCGGCGCTCGTACCGTCCGCCGCGTCTGCGTCAGCCGCGCCGCCGTCGACGATGTCATCGGACGCATCGTCACCAGCGTCGGGTGCAACGTCTACCGCCGCATCCTCCGCGACGTCCGACGCAACGTCCGCCCCGGCGTCGGTCGTCGTGCCACCCGCACCGTCATCGCCACTGCAAGCGGCGAGTGCCATCACGACGGGCAGCGTGAATCCCAGTGTTCTGCGCATCATGCGGACCTCCGACGAAGTGCACCCAGAAGCAGCATTCCGCCGAGCACCGCCATCGGCGCCGACCCGGATCCACCCGCGGCGCACCCCGAAGGCCGTCGCGGTCTGCCTTCGCGCTCGATCGGACGACGCGGCGGTTCGGGGCTCGGCGTGGCGTCCGAGCGGTCCGCATCCGTCGTTCCGGCGTCCGTCGCCCCCCCATCCGAAGGTTCAGCGTCCACGCCCACATCGATCGGCGGCGGCGGCTCGACATCCTCGCCGACGTCGATCGGCGGAGGCCCGACGTCGAACCCGGCGTCCGGCGGCGGCGGGTCTGCGTCCGGCCCCGTGTCGAACCCGACGTCGATCCCGGCATCAACACCCACATCCGGCTCGCGTTCGATGCACGCCCCACCGCGACTGCAGAAGGCATCCGCACCGCAGGCCCGAGGCTCTGACCACTCCACGCAGCCGTCGCCGTCTTCGTCTGTGCACACGCTGTACGATGCCTCGTCGGCACAGATGCGCGAGCCCGCGGGGCTGCACGTATCGCTGCACCTGCGCAAGCATCGACCTCCGGCGCAGACCTCGCCCTCTTCACAGATCGTGAACCCAACCCACGTGCCGCAGCCATCGTCGCCGATCTCGCAGATTTCGACTGCGTCGCCATCGCAGCGCGTGGCGCCCGGACCGCACGCGTCGTCGCAACCGGTTTCGAACGTCAGTTCGAGCTCGTAGTCGCCGACGTCCTCGTTCCACGCATCCATGAACAGGAAGTACTGCCCCGGCCCGAGATCGACGTCGAACTGGGACCGCCGATCGCGCCCCCGGCGGATGTCGTCATTGCAGATCACCTCGGCGTCCGGCTCGTCGCAGACCGCCTCCCGAAGGTAGAGCGTCGTGTCGAAGCCAGACGCCAGCGCGGTGACGCGCGCCGGCACTGTCAGCTCGAACGTGTAGACCCGCTCGGGACCTTCGCCGGCACACGATCCCTCCTCGTCGTTCGTCGTGCCTTCGAGCGAGCCGGTCAGCACGGTGTCGACTGCCTCGATCTCAATTGGCGCATCACACGTCTCGCCGGCCCCGACCTCGACGCAATCGCCGCCTTCACAGCGGGAGCCGTCCGGGCACGCCGGCGCAGCGATGTAGACGTCACCACAGGCGTTTCCGCTCGTTGGAGAACCGTCCACGCAGAATCGCGCCGGTCCGGGCGTGCAGAGGCCTTCCATCCCGCACGTGTGGTCGTCGCGACAGTCCGCGTCGGTCATGCATTCCGCACCGCACCGCCGCACACCCGGCCCAGCCGCTGCGCACCCGAAGCCGGGTCGGCAGTCGTCCGCTGTCTCGCACACCCCGCACCAGCCAAGACGCCCGGTGCAAAGCGGCGTGGCGAACCCGGTCTCACAGAGCGCGTCGATGGCGTTCCACGCGTAGGTCACGTCCTCATCGCCGTCGGATCCGTCGTCCGCGAGCTCGTTCACCACGGTACATCGACCGCGGTTCACGTAGTCCTGCTCGCCGCGCACGAGCATGCCGACAAGCTCGCCATCGGCGTCGAACACGCCGGATCCGGAGTTGCCCCCGAACGTGTCGAGGGTCGCACCGAACCAGTCGCGCACATCCGCCCGAGGATTCGTGACGGCACCGCCGGTGTCGATCTTCGCCGGGATCCCCGAGCCGAACCCGATGACGGTCATCGGAGCGCCGACCTCGACCGCATCGTCGCCGACCCGCACGGGAGCTGGCGTATGCCCGACGACCGGGCGGTCGAGCTGCACGATCGCGTAGTCCAGATCCCCGTCGTTGCGCCGCACGAGCAGCGCCTCACAGGTGTAGACGTCGTCCGGCGTCAGCGCCCGTAGCTCGCCTTCGGCCTCGTACAGATAGTCGAACACGAACCGATAGTTGCGGCAGTCATCCAGGTCGTCGATGCAGTGGCCGGCGGTGATGACGAGGTCCTCGTCAATCAACGTGCCCGAGCAGTTCGCCGCGGCCGGATGATCGAGAAACCGCTGATCATCACACAGATCGCGGGCCTCCTGCAGCGTTCGCCCCATGACTCGCGGCGCCGCCGGGTCGGACTCGTCCAGGTTGCCCGGGCGAATCAGCGCGACGATCGACGCCTCGGTCAGATCGCGCATCGCCGGGTCCGGGTGCGCGTACCAGTCGAGTCGGTCGTCGTCGCCGTACACGACCGCCTGTTCGGTGGCCTGCAACGGCGCGGCGTCATCGAGCGAGGGCGCACACGCCGACACGAGGGTGGGCAGAGCGAGCAGGCAGAGGAATCGACGCATGATCAATGGGGGCATCGTGCACGAACGCGCAGCCCGGCGCTCGCTGGGGTCGCCACTCTCGTCGGGCCCCCCGAGGGTGTCAATCCGCCGACCGCGAATTCGACGGCACCGTCGACGGTTGCACCGGATGGCACGTCCCCTACACTGAGAAGCAATCGCCGCCCCCCACGGCCATGCTGCACCGCTCGCTCACCCTCGCTCTCTTCGTTGCGACCCTCGTGGTTGCGATGCCGGTGTGGGCGCAGCGGGGCCCCTTGCCGACGGTCTACGAACTTTCGGGCGGTGCTCTCGACGAACCTTCGGGCGGTGCCGACAACGAACCTTCGGGCGGTGCCGACAACGAACCTTCGGGCGGTGCTCTCGACGAACCTTCGGGCAGTGCCGACAACGGCGCCCCACTCGCCTTCTTCGCGCCGACCGTCGACCCGCTCCGTGTGGCCATCGATGGCGCGGCGATGCACGCCGTCGATGCGGCGGCCGCGCGCGCCCGGGCCGTCTGCGGCCGCGACGGCCTCGGCGCCAGCGACCCGCTGCAGCGCCTCGCCGCCCTCGCCCCCGTTCGCGCCCACGGCGTCCGCATGGGCATCGAGTCGCGCTGGGCGCGCGAGCTTGCTGCCGCTGCCGCGACCGCCCGCGCTCCGGACGGACGACTCGACGGCGACCGCGTCGCCCGGCTCGCGCACCTCGCGCCCGGGTGGCCCACCGCCATCCAGCTCGAGCGCGACCTCTACGCCCAACGCGTCGACGACGCCCTGCGCGACGGCGCCTTCGACCGCGCCGTCGACCTCGCCAACCACGCGTGGCTGCACTTCGACGTCGACGAGCAGGGCCGCGCGCTCGTCGAGCGGGCCCGCCGCGCGCGCCTGACGTCCGTGCTCGTCGACGACGCGAGCACCCGCCTCGCCTTCGAGCACGCGCTCCAGGACGTCCGCGTCCTCGAGCGCATCGCCCCCGCCTTCGACGGCGAAGCCGCGATGGAAGCGATCGTCGGCCGCTTTCAGGACGTCACCGCCGACCGGCCGAACCTCGACGACGCCAACGCGATCCAGCGCCACGTCCTCGCCTGGGCCGTCGCCCGCGACACCGACGCCGCCCGCACCATCGCCGGCTACGCCCACTACATCGCCGCGTCCCACTACTGGCAGCGGCGGCGCCACTGGATCGGCATGAACGAGTCGCGCGAGATGCGCGAGCACCTCGACCATGCCGCTGCCCTCGGCTACCGCGCCGACCCCGAGGGGCTCGCCACCCGCCTGTTTCTCGCCAACGCCGCCCCCTTCGGCCTGCCGATCCTCTTCGCCGGGCTCCTCGGCCTGATCGCCTTCGCCTACAGCCGCGGCCTGCGCCGGCGCCTCGGCCGCCTCTCGCTGCGCCACGCCGAGCGCCTGCGCGCGTCCGGCCGCAGCGTCGAAGCGGCGACCGCGTGGCTCCGCGCGTGGCACCTCACCGAGCGCCTCACCCTGCTCGAACGACGCGACCAGATCGTGCTGGCCCGCGCGGCCGACGCCCTGCTGCGCGACGCCCTCGAGCGCGGGCAGCTCGCCGACGCCGCGCGCTGGGCCGACCGCCTCGCCGACCTGCCGTTCGAGTTCTGGCCCGACAACTTCGAAGCCGTCGCGCGCCGCGTTGGCGTCGACGTGCAGGCGCGCGCTCGCCAGACCCTCTCGACCCCGGTCTGACGAGCACGTTCCGCAGCCTCGAGCCACCGCCGAGTGAACCGATCGGCGGCCGAATCCGTTGCGAAGTGGCCGACATCGCCTACCTTGAAGAGGCGCGCTTCACGCCCCCCACCCGGATTCGCTCGCCATGCGCATCGACCTCACGCACGCCCAGCAGGACGCCATCGCTCGCATGCGCGAGGTGCTCCAGGACGGCTTCGTGACCCTTCGCGTCCAGAAGTATCGCGTCGAAGAAGACGTCGATGCGGGGCGCTCGTCCGTGCTCGCGACGATCGTCGAAGACCCGGGGGACGTGCGGTTCGGCGTCGAAGCCGACGGCGTCGGGATCATCGATGCGCTCTTCTCGGGGCTGCTCGACCGCTACGCCGACGCCCACCCGTCGCTGCGCTCGATTCGCTTCACCGGCTTCTCGGTGAAGGGCCTGATGACCGACACCGAGCGCGGCGCCGACGCCCAGGCGGTCGCCGAGATCGAGGTCACCAACTCGTACGGCACGTCGTTCTCGTTCGGCGCACGCTCCCACTCCGTCAGCCGAGCATCCGTCGAGATCGTCGTCGCCGCGGTCGAGTACTTCGTCAACGCCGAGCGGGCGTGGGTAAAGATGTACGAGGCCCTTCAGCACTACCGCAGCGAGGGCCGCGCGGACCTCGTGCAGAAGTACACGACGATGCTTTCCGAGATGGTGAAGAACACCTCGTACAGCGAAGTCATCGAGCAGCTGCGCGCCGAAGCCTGACCCCGGCGGCGCGCCGCTCGCGACATCGCCTCCACGGCGCAGGGCAGGAGCGCCCGAAGACGCTCCGCACCCCGCGGGTCAGTCGAGGTGGATCTGTCGCAGCGACCGGATGGCGCACGGGTCGCCGATGATCGCCGCCGCCTCGCGGATGAGGCCCTGCAGCTCGTCGTCGTTCAGCGGCTTGTCGATCGCCACGCACTCGTACGCGATCCCGTACTCGGGGAAGTCGCGGTGCTCGGACTCGAGGTTGCTCGCGCCGGCGTTGTACAGCGCGTCTGCGAGCGCCTTCTTCGTGCCGCGCTTGTTCGAGTGCACCACCGTCAGGATGTGCTCGATGCCCTCGAGGGTGTCGAACCCGATGATGTGGCGCGGCGCGTACACGCAGTTGCGCAGCGTGCCGTACCGGCTGAGCTTGCGCGTCGTGCCGGCGACGTGCCGGGCGATCCGCGGCTGGGCCTCGAGGGTGGCGGCGCCGATGTGCGGCGTGCCGTAGATCTCGGGCGTATTCGCGTACGGGTTCGTCCACGCGTCGTCCGAGCCGCGGGGCTCGGTCGGATACACGTCGACCATCGCGCGGGTCACGTAGCCCTTCTCGATGGCGGCGTTCAGGTCGTCCGAGGCGTAGATGTTGCCCCGCGCGAGATTCAGGAAGATCCGCGGGCTCGTCTCGGGCCGCTCGGCGAACCCGGCGAAGTCGTCGAGGGTGATCGACCCCTCGTTCGAGCGACCGCGGTAGTCGAACGCCGACACGTGGCAGGTGACGTAGTCGCAGTTCACGAAGAGGTCCCGCGTCGACGGGACGTACCGCCAGCCCATCGTCTCACCGACCTCGCGAGCGACCTCGCGGTTGTCGTAGAACACGATGTTCATGCCGAGAGCTTCGCAGACCTGCGCGACCTGCTTGCCGATGTTGCCGAGCCCGAACACGCCGAGGGTCTTGCCCTGGATCTCGTACCGGCGCTTCTGCGACTTGTGCCACGTCGACCGGTTGAGCTCGTCCGACGCTTCGAAGAGCCTTCGCGAAAGGCTGATCAGCTCGCCGACCACCATCTCGACGACGGAGCGCGCGTTCGAGACCGGGTCGTTCGTCACGACGACGCCGCGCTTCGCGCACGCCGATTTGTCGACGCTGTCGTCGCCAATGCAGCAGAGCATCACGCCGAAGAGGTTCGGCGCGGCGTCGAGCACGCGCGCCGTCACGGGCACTCGGCTGCGCTTGTAGAGCAGGTCGAACGGCTCGTTCTCGAGCAGCTTGACCAGCTGGTCCTCGTCGGGCGTCGTCTCGGGACGAAACGGCTCGATGCCGATCGCCCGAAGGTGATCGTCGAGGGTCGGATCGGGGTTCTCGAGCACGAGCGCGCGGGTAAATCGCCCGGCGCCGATGCGCGGAGTGAAGTCGCTCACGGGGTCTCCGGTGAAGTGCGCGTGGCAACGCGCAGACGTCCATGTGACGTCGAGAGAGGATCCCGCCGGTGGGCGTCCTGGCGGGCGGGCGCCCGCGGCGCACCACCCGGTCGGGGTTACTTCTTTGCCTTCGTGGACTCGACCTCGGGCTTCACGAAGCGGTAGAGCAGCTCGCTCACCACGTCGACCTGCGTCCGACCGGTGCGGTCGCAGTATGCCTTGAGGGCTTCGTGGGCCTCGATCGAGACCCACACGGGCTTCTTGCCTTCGTTGCTCATGGTCGTGCCTTCGTCAGATCAGACGAGCCAGACGCCACCGAGGTAGCGCACGCTCTCGTCTTCGGGGTCGGGGCGGGTCGGGCGCTTCGGCGCGGGGCGCGCGGCGCGACGGCGGGCGGCGCGAGCGCCGGGGTCGGCCACGGGCGCAGCAGCGACCGGCTCCTCGGCGGGCTCCGGCGTCGAGGCGGCGGGCTCTTCGGCCGGCTCCTCGTTGTCCAGATCGTCGAGCCGATCGAGGACGAGGCGGCTCGCCACCTCGACCATCGGCTTCTTGATCTGCTTCGCGTACGCCTTCAGCAGGCCATGCGCGTCTTCGTCGACCCAGACCGGCTTCTTGTCCGCCATGTCGTTGCTCGTCGTGTCACGGGGGGGGACCCGGGGGTCCTTCGGGGGGCCAGACGCTGCACCGTATGGCCGCATCCGTCAAGGGGCCGTGGGCCGATGACAGGCGTTTCGAATCGCGATACGACGCCTTCCACCCCGCGTCCCGAGCCGACGATGCGAAGCTCTGTCGTCCCTGCCGTCGCTGTCCTCGCCGCCTGCGCCCTGCCTGCGTGCGCGCACCGCGCCACCGTATCGATCGAACGCCAGCCGATGATCGACGTCCGCGATCAGCCGAACGGCGGGCACATCGCGTTCGACGAGGTCGTCAACGCCGTGCCGTCGTCCGCGGCGGGCGCGACGGCGTCCGCCATGACCGGCGCGTTCGTGTCCGGGTTTCGCGACGCCGCCAGCCGACACGACGACATCGATCTCGTCGATGCCGACGACGCCGGCACCCTCGTCGAGGTCACCCTCGTCGCGTGGGACGCCACCCGCGACGAGTCTGTCGACGAAGGCGCGCCGTGCGCGGTCGAGATCGACGGACAGGACGCCACGGTCACCACCCGGGCGATCACCTCGGTCACGTCGGGGCTCGTCGTCGTCGAGGTCGACGTCACCACCGCAGCCGGCGGGGTGCTGATCGACGACGAGATCACCCGCGCGTTTCGCCTCGAATCCGAAGGCGTGCTCTCGTCGTTCGAGGACTGCGCCGAGCCGCTCTACGTCGACCCGCCGCAGGCGACCGCCGACGACGCCGGCGTCGACATCGCCCGAGAGATCGTCGCGGCCCTCGTGCCGGTCGTCCATCACGAGCAGGCGCGCTTCGATCGCTGCCGCGGGCTCGACGCCTGCGACGCGGTCTGGCGCCTCGCCCGCAGCGCGCAGTTCGACGAGGGCCTGCAGCTCGCCGACGAGGCGCTCGCCGACGACGCCCTCTCGGACCGACAGCGCGCGGGGCTCCTCTACAACCGCGCGCTGCTCGCCCGGTCCGCCGGCGCCTTCGCCGACGCCGAGGCGAACGTCACCGACGCCCTCGCCCTCCATGACGGGGGGCGCCGCTGGTGCGCGCTGCGGCGAGACGTGCGCGCCCAGCGGGCCATCGTCGAAGGCACCCTCGGCGCAACGCAGGCCGACGACTAGCCGCCGACCGCGCCCGCCATGTCACCGCCCGTGCCGCGCCGCGTTCAGCGCGGCGATCGTCGCTGCGGTCTGCTCGAGGGCGCGGCGCGGCATGACCATCGTGCCGTGCGCCTCGTTGTGGTCGATCTCCCACGTCGCGGCCTGAAGCGGCCCGAGCAGACCGACCATCTGCACGCCGGGGATGGTGGCGACCAGCGCCGGCCACGCCTCGACCCAGGCCTCCGCGTCCGCCCGCGAGGCGAACTGAAAGCGCACGGTCAGGCGGGGATCCGACTCGAGGTACACGTTCAGATGCACCGCCTCGGGCGGCTGCTCGATGTCGACCCCTTCGAGCTCGAAGCTCGAGAAGCCGTTCGCCGACAGCATGAGCGCCGGGCCCCCGTTGCCCTGACCACCGAAGTCGGCGATCTCCTGCAGACCCGTCACCCAGCCCCGCGAACGCCGCGGCGGGCGGCGGTCGGGGCGGACGCGCTCGCCTTCGAACCCGGCGGACGGGTGCGGCGGCGGCTCGGGCGGGCGCTCACCGAGGTCGGCGATCGCGCGGTCTCGCTGCCGGCGGATGCGCTGGTTCTCCTGCTGCCGTTCGCGGCGCTCACGGCGCCCCTCGCGACCGTCCGGCTCCGGCACGACCTGGTACTCGCGATCGATGCGCGCCATCTCGGCGTCCCACGCCTCGACTGCCTCGGTGCCTTCGCGGTGCGCGGTCAGCGCCGCCTCGTACGCCTGCGGGTCGTTCGCGTACGCCACCGCGCCCTCGAGGCCATCGGCGCTCGGCGACGACGACATCAGGTCCGGCACGTACTCCGGACGCGCGAACACGAAGAGGTTGTCGGTCGGCACAAAGAACACGCGCGGGTCGCACGGGCGCCCGCGGCAGAGCTCGGGGTTCACCTGCTCACCGACGACGCGCCCGTTCTGGGCGGTCCACGCCACCCCGGCGGGGAACCCACCGGCCAGCCGGGCCATCGTCTCCGTCGGATCCATGTGATGGACCGCCGCGAGGAAGGTCCGCGACACGTACCGCGGGTCGCTCGACGCGATCAGCATCGCGTCCACGTCGTCGAACGGGTCGATGTTCGCGCCACCAGCGAGGTTCTGCCAGTCGGGCAGCCCGCCGAGGATCTGCTCCATGCTGCGGCGGTGGGCGCTCGTCCGAAAGCGGTCGTTGCGCAGGATCACCGTGAGCCGCGCCGCGTCCGGGCCCCACATCGACACGTCGGTCGCCACCGGATGCAGCGTGCCCTCCGGGTACCGCACGGACGGCGGCTCGTTCGCCTCACCCCCGTCATCGTCGTTCTGGATGCGGTCGATCAGGTTCTCGCGGCGCGGTCGGTCGTTCGCCGCGGTCTCGGTCTCGCTCTCGTCCGGGTCCGGCGTGGGCGTCGGGTCGGGTGCCGGCGTCGGGTCCGGGTCCGGCGCAGGCGTCGGCACGGCGACCGGATCCCCCTCATCGGACGGCTCCGGCTCGGGCGCGGGCTGGGGCGCCGGCTCCGGATCCTCGTCCGGCTCCGCGGCGGCCACCTCGTCGTCGGTCGTGGCGTCGTCGGTCGTGGCGTCGTCGGTCGCCGGGTCCTCGTCCGGCTTCGGCTCCTCGACCTTCTCGGGGTCCTCTTCGTCCTCGGGGTCCTGCACCAGAGCGGCGAGCACCTCGGGGTCGATCTCGTCGACGTCGTCTGCGTCCTCGTCGCCGTACTCGATGCCGAGCCGGTTGAAGAGCGCCACGCCCTGCGACGGATCGAAGGCGATGTTCGCCTCGGGCACGTCGAACGACCCGACCGCGAGCACGACGAAGAACAACGCGTGCATCAGCGCCGAGAAGCCGACGGACAGGCCGAGGGATCGAAAGTCCTTCAGTCGTGCGCGAAGCGAGTGGTGCTGGATCTTCGGTTCGTTCATCGAGCGGCGACCCGAGCGGTCGGCGGCAGGGCGGGTGACGGTCGAAACGGTCCGCCCGCCGCGTTGGGTCTGTGTCGAACTGCCTACCACAGTCCGTCGCTCGTGTACCGGGGCCACCGCCGAATGCGGACCGGTGACCGGGGATGGATTGCCGAGGGTGTTCATTGCGCCCTATCCTCTGCGGGCCCCGCTGCAGCAACCTGCGGCCGGGGCGGGACGAGCCGACGGGCTTCCCTCCCGCCGTGTGGCTCGCGGCGCCTCGTGCGCCTCACACCGGATTCGACGCGCCCGCCGGCGCCTGCATTCACCCGCGCCCCCGTAGCCCCCATGCGCACCCCCGCCCTCGCGGCCCTCTTCGGCGCCGCGCTGCTCGTGCCGAACGCGGCGTTCGCGGACGAGCCGATGCCGCCCGAGCAGCGGCCCGACTTCGTGCTCGCCCCCCTCGCCGACGATCTCATCGACTTCACGGTCGAGACGTTCACCCTCGACAACGGCCTCCGCGTCGCCGTGGTCCCCGACGACGCGTCCCCGACCGTCGCGATCGCCGTGTACTACGACGTCGGCTCGCGCAACGAAGAAGAGGGCCGCAGCGGCTTCGCCCACCTCTTCGAGCACATGATGTTCCAGGGCTCGGCGAACGTCGGCAAGGGCGAGCACTTTCAGTACATCGCCCGCAACGGCGGCTCGATGAACGGCACGACGAGCGAGGATCGGACGAACTACTTCGAGATCCTGCCCAGCGACCGCCTCGAGCTCGGGCTGTGGCTCGAGTCCGACCGCATGCGCTCCCTCGAGGTCACCGAAGAGAACTTCGAGAACCAGCGCGAGGTGGTCAAAGAAGAGCGCCGCCTGCGGGTCGACAACCAGCCCTGGGTGCCCGGCTGGCTCGACTTCTACGTGCAGGCCTACGACGGCGAGGGCCCGTACGGCCACTCGGTGATCGGCTCGATGGCCGACCTCGATGCCGCCGAAGTCGAAGACGTGCAGGCGTTCTTCGACCTCTACTACGCGCCGAACAACGCGATCCTCGTGCTCGCTGGCGACGTGACCCGCGCGCAGGCCGAGCCGCTCGTCGAGCGGTGGTTCGGCGACATCCCGCGGGGCAACGCGCCGCCGCCGGTCGTCATCGAGCGCCCCGAGCGCGACGGCCCGACCTACCTCGAGACCGACGACCACCACGCCACCGCGGCCGCAGCGATCCTCGGCTGGATCGTGCCGCAGGCCCCCGGCGCCGAGAACGACGCCGCCCGCATCCTCGCCGAGATCCTCGGCAGCGGCGAGTCGAGCCGCCTCTACGACCGCATGGTCCGCACCGACGCGACGGCGCTCGACGTGAGCGCGTCGATCGACGGCCGCCGCGGCCCGGACCTCTTCATGGCGTACGCCATCGCCGCCGGCGACACCCCGGCGACCGAGCTGCGCGACGCCGTGCTCGACGAGGTCGAGCGCCTGCGCACCGAGGGCGTCACCGAAGACGACATCGACGCCGCGCGACGCCGCATCGTTCGCCAGCAGGTCGAGCGCGTCGAGGGCAACCTCGGCCGAGCGATCCGGGTGGCTCGCGACTTCCTCTACTACGACGAGCCGGACCGGGTGAACGGCCTCGTGGCGCGCCTCAACGCCGTCACCCCGAACGACGTCCAGGCCGTGCTCGACGCCTACCTCGTCGACGACAACCTGACCGTGATGCACATCGAGCCCATCGCGGACGAAGACGCAGAAGACACCGACGCCAGCGAAGGGGGCGAGTGATGCGAGTGCACCACGGATTCATGGTTGCGGCGTGTGTCTGGATGGGCGCCGCGTGTGGCGGTGGCCAGTCGACCGACGGCTCCGCCGATCTGGTCACCCGCCCGATGGACGGCCTCATCGACCGCACCGTCGCGCCGCCGCCGGGAGACCCGCGACCGTTCGCGCTGCCCGGCGTCACCGAGACGACCCTCGACAATGGGCTGCGCGTCGTCGTCGTCGAGCGCCCGTCGTTCCCGACGATCGCCCTGCGGCTCACCGTCCGTGCCGGCCACGACGCGACCGACGGTCGCCCCGAGGTCGCCGAGCTGACGACCCGGGTGCTGCGCGACGGCGCCGACCGGTCCGACGCCGCGGCCATCGCCCGGCGCCTCGACGTGCTCGGCATGCGCTACACTGCGTCGACCCAGCCGAACCGCGTCGTCCTCGCCATGGACGGCCTCGCCACCTCGGCGCGCGAGGCCTCCGCGCTGCTCGCGAACCTTGCCCGGCGGCCGCACCTCGACCCCGAGCGCATCGAAGCCCGTCGCGACGAGTACGCCGACGAGCTCGAGGTGAACGCTGCCCAGCCGTCGTTTCACCGGCAGCGGCTGATGCGCCGCGTGCTTTTCGGCGATCACGTGTACGGGCAGACCGCGTCCCCCGACGCCGTGCGCGCCGTGACCGCCGACGAGGTGCGCGCGCACCACGCGAGCACGTGGGGCCCGAACCGGGCGACGCTCTACATCGTCGGCGCGATCGACGACGACGCCCTCGACGCGATCCTCGCGAACTTCGCGGGCTGGGACGCGACGACCGAACCGTGGGCAGCGCCCGAGCCGCCGGTCGTCACCACCTGCAACGAGGCCCACGTCGTCGTGCGCCCGGACAGCGCCCAGACGTCCGTCGCGTGGGTGGGGCCGAGCCCGACGCGCGACGACGACGGCTGGTTCGACGCGCTGGTCGCCAATCAGGTGGTCGGCGGGGGTCCGAGCGCGCGCCTCTTCATGCACCTGCGCGAGGAGCGATCGTACACGTACGGCGCATACAGCCGGCCGATGCACTACGCGGGGCTGTCGATCATCACGTCGACGTCCGACGTGCGCGGCGACGTCACCCACGAGGCCCTCGACGCCTTTGTCGAGGAGTGGGACCGCGCCCACAACGAGACGATCCCCGACAACGAGCTGACCGACGCGCGAGACTACCTGTCCGGCATCCTGCCCATCGAGCTCGAACGCAACGGCCCGCTCGCCGGGTATGTGTCCGACCTCGTCGACAGCGAGCTCGGCGTCGCGTTCCTCGACGGATACCGCGACGCCGTCGCCGGGGTCACCGCCGAGGGCGCGTCGGCTGCAGCCTCTGACCTGTTTGGCCGCGACGACCTGACGCTGATCATGGTTGGCGAACGCGAGGTCGCGATCCCCGCCGCGCAGGCCCACGCGTCCGTCGTGCACGTGTACGATCTGGACGGCGCCCTGGTCGAGACGCTGGACGGTGCCCTCGACAGCACGTGCCCGACCCCGTTCGTTCGCTAGAGCCACACACATCGCAACGCACGGTGACGCGCTCGGCGCCCGGGCCCCGCATCGGGCCCTCGCGCCGGTGCGCCGTGCCCACGCTGGCCCGGGATCTTCTCGTTGACAGGGGATCCGGAGCCCGTACGGTGCCGGCACAATCGACCTGCGCGCGTCCGACCGCGCTCCGCACGCCACCCGGGTGTGCTGCAGGCCCCTGTGCACAGGACCCTATCGTGACCGCATCCGGCTCTCGCGCCCTCCGCGCTCTGATCGTCGGCGGCCTCGCCGCGACGGCGCCCCTCATCCTGCCCGCGTGCTCCGCGGACGACACCGCCACGGACGGCACCACCGACGCGGCCGACGACGTCGGCGCCACCGACACCGGCTCGACCGATGCGTCGGACGACACGGGGACGACCGACACCGGCGCAACCGACACCGGCGCCGACGCGGCGCCCGACGTCGTCGAGGACACGACCCCCGATGTCGTCGAGGACACCGCGCCGGACGCCGAACCGGACGTCGTCGAAGACACCACGCCGGACGTGACGCCCGACCCCTGCGGCGACGGCGTCGTCGACGACGGTGAGCAGTGCGACGACGGCAACGAGGTCGACGACGACGACTGCGCCAACGACTGTACCACGAACCTCGGCGTCCTCTGCGACCCGTGCGCCGAAGACACCGAGTGCTACGACGGCGCGTGCGCCGCGCTGCCGAGCGGCGCGTTCTGCGCGTCGTACTGCGACCCCGAGGGCGACGCGTGCCCCGACGGCTACGCCTGCACCGCGTTCGAAGGCAGCGACGAGACGTTCGTGTGCACACCGACCGATGGTGGGTTCTGCGGCACCTGCGGCGACAGCACCGTCGACGAAGACGAAGAGTGCGACGACGGCAACTTCGACGCCGGCGACGGCTGCGCCCCCGACTGCACGATCGAGCCGTACTGCGGGGACGGCGAGGTCGGCGAAGGCGAAGAGTGCGACGACGGCAACGACATCGACACCGACGACTGCACCTCGGCGTGTACCGTCGCGTTCTGCGGCGACGGATTCGTCCAGGGCGACGAAGCCTGCGACGACGGCAACGACGACGACACCGACGCGTGCACCACCGCATGTGCCTTCGCGGCCTGCGGCGACGGATTCGTCCAGGGCACCGAGGAGTGCGACGACGGCAACACCGACGACGCCGACGCCTGCACCACCGCCTGCACCCTCGCGGCCTGTGGCGATGGATTCGTCCAGGACGGCGAGGAGTGTGACGACGGCAACACCGACGACACCGACGCGTGCACGACGGCGTGTACGATCGCGGCCTGCGGCGACGGATTCGTCCAGGGCGCCGAGGAGTGCGACGACGGCAACGACGACGACACCGACGCGTGCACCACCGCGTGCACCCTCGCCACCTGCGGCGACGGATTCGTCCAGGGCACCGAGGAGTGCGACGACGGCAACGACGACGACACCGACGCGTGCACCACCGCGTGCACCCTCGCCACCTGCGGCGACGGTTTCGTCCAGGACGGCGAAGAGTGCGACGACGGCGATCTCGATGACGCCGACGAGTGCACCACCGCCTGCGCCCTGCCCGCCTGCGGCGACGGCATCCTGCACGAGGGCGAAGCGTGCGACGACGGCGGCACCGCGGTCGACGACGGCTGCGACGGCTTCTGCCGCATCGAAACCGACCCGAGCGAGGGCGACCTGCGCCTCGTCGCCGGCACTGTCCCGTGGGAGGGCCGCCTCGAGATCTACCACGACGAAGAGTGGGGCACGATCTGCGACGACTTCTGGGCCGACTTCCGCGGTGACGGGCGCGGCAACGCCCTCGTCGCCTGCCAGGACCTCGGGTACGCCGGGTACGTCGACATCGACTACGACCCGACGATCCCCGGCACCGGGACGATCTGGCTCGACGACCTCGAGTGCACGGGCACCGAGGCCACGCTCTCGACGTGCCCCCGGCTGGACTGGGGCGTGAACAACTGCGGCCACGGCGAGGACGTCATGCTCCGCTGCACCCCCACCCCGACCGAGGGCGACCTGCGCCTCGCCGCCGGGTCCGTGAACAGCGAAGGCCGCCTCGAGATCTACCACGACGGCGTGTGGGGCACGGTCTGCGACGACTTCTGGGGCGACTTCCGCGGCGACGGGGTCGGCAACGCGACCGTCGCCTGCCGTCAGCTCGGCTACTCGGGCTACGAGACGATCGACTACGACCCGGTCATCCCCGGCGGCGACCCGATCTGGCTCGACGACGTGCAGTGCGTCGGCGACGAGGACACCCTGTCCGACTGCCCGGCAAACGACTGGGGCGTGAACAACTGCGCCCACAGCGAAGACGTCATGCTCCGCTGCATCGACGAGTGATCCCGCGCGGCGACGGCCGCGGGCGCTTCAGAAGAGCGCGCCCGCGGGCCGTCCGTCCGCCGCATCCAGCGCCGTGAGCGCACGAGCGTCCGCCTGCTGGGCGCTCGCGAATCCGGCGATGACCCGATCGACCGACGCGTCGGTCGCGAGGGCGTCGTCCGCGTCCAGGGCCGCGAGGGCCATGCCCAGCGCGCCGGCCGCGGCGTCCCACGCGTCGCTGACGTCGGCGAACGCGGCCGGATCGCCGTCGACCGGCGCCCACCGGGTGTCCCCCGACTTCAGCGCCGTCTGCCACGCCCGCGCCCACGTCGACGCAGCCAGCCGTCCGGCGCGGACGTCCTCGGTCCACACCGTCAGCCAGTCGACGAGTTCGGCCCGCCGGTCGGAGTCGGCACGCACCGCAGCGCCGCGCTCGCCGAGCAGCTCCGCCGTGATGCCCCACGCGCGGAGCCCCGAAGCCACAAACACCTCGGCCTCGTGGTGCAGCTCCTTTCGCGTGCGCAGGTGCTCGCGCGCGAACCCGAGCACGGCGCGCTGCACCGCGTGGCGCCGACGCTCGGGCACCGGCGCGTCCGCCGGGCGCACCGTCCACATCGTCGTGATCTGCGGCTCGTCGTCCGCCGGATCCTCGAGGATCGCGTCGAACACCACCTCGATCAGGTCGCCGTCCACCGCGTCCATCAGCGCGTGACCGCGCTGCACGACCTCGTCGCCCTCGCGGTACCCGACGACCCGGCCCGCCGCCGCGTCGAAGCCCTGCAGGTCGACCGTCAGCAGGCGCCCGTCGTCGAGCTCGTGCTTCGCCAGCGCCCACCGCTCCGCCCGCTTCTTCGGCGTGTACCGCCGGATCGACCGCTCAGCGTGCGCCGAGATCGCGTCCACGGCGCCGAAGCTGTCCACGTCCAGCGCGCACCGGTCGAACTCGGCGCCGGGGTGTTCGGTGCGCCACGCGTGGTTGTCGTCGGGGGTGAACTGGTACACCCGCTGCGCGACGCCGGTGGCCCCGAGCAGGTAGGCCGGATCGAGGCGTTCGTCGTCGTCGCGCCCGAGACGCGCGAGCTCGCCGAGCCGATCGACGAGGCCGCGCAGCCCCGGTGCGGGGGGCGTGGCGTGGGGGACGACGAGCAGGCGACGAGGGCGAGCCATGGCGCTTTCGGGGGTGCGGGCGATTTGCGCTTGCGGACGCGCAGGCGCTCTCGTACGGCAATTGCCATCGATCGTCACCCCGGATCCGCGTCGTGCGTCCCTCCTGCCTGCCCACGTCCATCTGCGCCCTGCTCGTGCTCGCGCTGATGCTGATCGGTGCCGGACGGGACGAATCGCACGGCCCGATGACCGTCGTGATCGACCGCCTGCCCCAGTGCCCGAACTACGGCACCGGATACGAGCAGCCGATGCGCATCGACCTCGTCCGTGACGGCGCGATCGTCGAGTCGGCGTTCCACTCGGGCATGTACACCGGCGACGCATCCCTGCGCGTCGGGTTCGTGTTCGACGAGGCACCCGGCGGGCGATACGAAGTGCACTTCGGACGCTGCCCGTCCCTCGTCGACGACCCCGCCGGCGCTGTCGCATGCGACGACGTCGAGTGGTTCGCGACCGCGCGGGCACGATTGACCGCGGGCGATGGGCGGCAGACCATCCGACCCCGTGGCCTGTCCGCGCGCTGTCTCGACGGTGAACGGACGGTGCGCGGCCTCTGACCCTCGACCCGGCGCTCCGATGACGAACCTCGCCCTTTCGTGCCACTGCGGCTCCGTCCGCGGGACCCTCCACGACGCAGAGCGCGGCCGGCAGATGGTCTGCTATTGCGACGACTGCCAGACCTTCGCCCACCACATCGGCGCCGGCGGCACCCTCGACGACAACGGCGGCTCGCACGTCGTGCAGTCCACACCGTCGCGAGTGACGATCGAATCCGGCGCCGAGCACCTCGGCTGTGTGCGGCTCTCGCCGAAGGGCGCGCTGCGCTGGTACGCGACCTGCTGCAAGACGCCGATGGCGAACCTCGCCCCCGGCGCGGGCCTGCCGTTCATCGGGCTGTCGAAGGCGTTCGTCGCCGACGACACCGTCGACGCCGTGGTTGGACCGGTGCAGGCGCGGGTGTGCGGCGAATGGGCCCGCGGCGACGCCCCGAGCGGCACCCATGCCGGGATGCCGAAGCTGCTCATGGCCCGGGCGGCCGTCGGGCTCCTCGGCGATGCGCTGCTCGGGCGCGCGAAGCCGTCGCCGATCCGGCACGCGGACGGCTCGCTGATCGCCGAGCCCACCGTGCTCACGCGCGAAGAGCGGGCCGCCGCCCGGGCGCAGGCGCTCGGCGACTGATCGCAGTCCAGCCTCGGTTCGCCCGCGATGAGGCGCGCAGATGAAGCGCACCGCACCTCGGCCGGCCGACCCGCCTGCGTCGGCCACCCGTTGCACGCGCGTCGGTTCGCGTTAGGTTCGATCGAACCGATTGGCCCTTCTGCACCGAGCCGACATGCCCGCAGACACTCCGCACGCCTTCGCCGTCTTCGGCATCGACCTCTCGCTCGCCGAGCGGGTGTTGACCGAGGCGCTCTCGCGGGGCGGCGACTACGCCGACCTGTACTTCGAAAACCGCATCACCGGAGCGCTCAGCCTCGACGACAGTCAGGTAAAGGACGCGTCCCGGTCGATCCACCTCGGCTGCGGCGTCCGCGTCCTCAAGGGCGACGCCACGGGATACGCCTACACCGAAGACCTCACCACCGAAGGTCTCCTCCGCGCCGCGCGTACGGCGGGTGCGGTCGCGTCCGGGGGCGGCGCGCGGGACGGCATCGAGGTCGCGGGCATGAGCGCGCTCGACCTGTACCCGGTCGCGCGGCCCGCCGTTGACGTCGACGCTCTCACGAAGCTCGCATTGTTGCGCGAGGCCGACGAAGCCGCCCGTGCGTTCGACCCGCGCGTCAAGCGCGTCGTTGCGACGCTCGCCGAGTCCGTACGCGACGTGCTGATCATCACGAGCGAGGGCCGCTGGGTCGCCGACCATCAGCCGATGGTTCGCTTCGACGTTGCGACGATCGCCGAATCGGACGGCAAGCGACAGACGGCGCGCACCGGCGGCGGCGGTCGCACCGGCATGGAGTACTTCGACACGCACTCCCCGGCCGACGCGGGCCGCGAGGCGGCGCGCATCGCCGTCACCATGCTCGACGCGCGCGAAGCCCCGGCCGGTCAGCTGCCGGTGGTCCTGGGCGCCGGCGACAGCGGCATCCTGCTGCACGAAGCCGTCGGCCATGGGCTCGAGGCCGACTTCAACCGCAAGAAGACCTCGAACTACTCCGATCGCATCGGCGACCGGGTCGCCAGCGAGCTGTGCACCATCGTCGACGACGGCACGATCACGTCGAGCCGCGGCACGATCAACGTCGACGACGAGGGCCACGCCCCGCAGCGCAACGTGCTCATCGAGGACGGCATCCTGCGCGGGTACATGCACGACAACCTGTCGACGAAGCACTTCGGCATCGACCCCAGCGGCAACGGACGCCGGCAGAGCTACCAGCATGTGCCGATGCCCCGCATGACGAATACGTACATGCTCGAGGGGCCGCACGACCCGGACGAGATCATCCGCAGCGTGAAGTACGGCATCTACGCGAAGTCGTTTTCGGGCGGGCAGGTGAACATCTCGAACGGCGACTTCGTGTTCTCGGTCACCGAAGGCTACCTCATCGAAGACGGCCGCATCACCGCGCCCGTCCGCGACGTGAACCTCATCGGCAATGGCCCCGAGGCGATGAACGAGGTGTCGATGGTCGGCACCGACTTCACCCTGAGCGACGGTCGTTGGACGTGCGGCAAGGACGGCCAGTCCGTCCCCGTCGGCGTCGGCATCCCCACCGTGAAGATCGACCGACTGACCGTCGGCGGCTCCCAGGCCTGAGGCACCCATGAACCTCGACGATTTGACGAATTTCGCAGCCAGCGTCGTCGACCGCGCCACCAGCGCCGGCGCCGACGCGGCCGAGGTCGTGGTCCGCAGCGGCTTCGAGACGAGCATCCAGGTGCGCGACGGCGACATCGAAGAGCTGCAGGAAGGCAGCCCGAAGTCGGTCGGCATCCGCCTGTGGCGCGGCGACCGCACGGCGTCCGTGCTCGCCACGGACTTTGCTGACGCGGCGATCGACCGCCTGATCCGCGACGGGCTCGACCTCGCGCAGATCACCGACCCGATCCCCGAGCTCGCCCTCGCCGACGTCGACCTGCTCGCGACCGAGGTCCCCGAGCTGGACCTCTACGACCCGAAGGTCTCGGACATCACCGCCGAGCAGAAGCTGGCGATGGTCCGCGAGGCGGAGTCGACCGCCCTCGCCGCCGACGAACGCATCGCCCGGTCCGCCGGCGCCGCGTACGGCGACCTCGTGATGAACCGCGTCTTCGCGACGAGCCACGGGTTCTGCCACGGATACCGTGAGTCGTTCGTCAGCTACCACGTGCAGGTGATCGCCGACGACGCCGACGGCAAGAAGCGTAACGGCTACTGGTACACGTTCAACCGCCACGCCGACCGCCTGCGGACCCCGGCCGAGGTGGGCCGCGTCGCCGCCGAGCGGACGGTCCGGCAGCTGGGCGCAGGACCGATCCCGACGGCGAAGCTGCCCGTCGTGTTCGACCCGATGGCCGGCGCCGCACTGATCGGGCTGCTCTTCAGCGTGATGCGCGGCGGCGCCGTCGAGCGTCGGTCCAGCTACCTCGCCGACCTGCTCGGCGAGCGCATCGGCAGCGATCTGCTGCACCTCGTCGACGACCCGCTGATCCCCGGCGGGCCGGCGAGCCGCCCGTTCGACGGCGAGGGCCTGCCGTCGCGAAAGACGACCTTCGTCGACGGCGGCCAGCTCACGTCGTTCGCCCTGAACAGCTACAACGCCCGCAAGCTCGGCATGGCGCCGACGGGGCACGCGAGCCGACCGGCCAGCGGACGCCCCGGCGAGTCGAGCACGAATCTGCGCCTGCAGGCCGGCACCGCGAGCCCCGAGTCGCTGATCGCCGACATCGAGCACGGGCTCTACGTCACCGGCATGATGGGCTTCGGCTTCAACCCGTCGACCGGCGACTTCAGCCGCGGTGCCCAGGGCTTCGTCATCGAGAACGGCCAGCTCGGCGCGCCGGTGAGCGAGGTGACCGTATCGGCCAACTTCGCCGACCTCTTCGGCGCGCTCGACGCCGTCGCGAACGACCTGCCCACCGACCGCAGCGTCGCCGCCCCCACCTTCCGCATCGCCGAGATGACGATCGGCGGCCGCTAGCGGCCTCAGGGGCGGCGCCCCGCGCCGCCCGTCCGACGCGCGCCCCGCGCCGCCCGTCCGACGCGCGCCCCGCGCCGCCCGTCCGACGCGGCGCCCGTGCCGCCCATACAACGAGGGCAAGCCCCGGCCGCGAGCCTCGACAGAGGTGCGAATCGCTCGGGGTTCTGCCAGGCTGCGCGGCGTCTCCCACGAGCCAACAATCCACGGAGTCGCCATGCGGCCGCGTCCATTTTCGTCCACGTCCCTCGGGGCGTGCGTTCTCGCGTGCATCACACTCGTGGCGGTCCACGCATCTGCGCACAACGTCGCCCAGATCGAGACCACGGTCTATCTCGCGCCCGACACCGTCGAACGCGTCATTGACCGCGCCGAAGCCGGCGAAGCGATCTTCTCGGTCGGCGACGAGGTCAGCTACATCCTCGAGTTCACCCCCGTGGACAACGGCGCCACCGTCGGGGCCGGCGGCTATGTGACGGCGTACGTGCCACCCGGCACAGAGGTCATCGACGCGGCCTTCGTCCGTCGCGACCCCACCGCGACGTATGCGCCAGGCGTTGGAGGAGCAGCGACGTACACGCGCATCGGTCCGGCCCTGCCCGGTCCCATCGCCAACGGGTGGGGACGGCGTGGCGAACAGTCCTGGGACAACGGCGACGCCGCGTGGGGGACCGACTATCACCCGCTGTGCGTCAGCGCGGGCGTGTCGACCGGCGACTGCAACGGCAGCGTCGCGGAGATCTATGCCGACA
>Ga0070729_10002348_pt1 | contig 24847 bp, 17 predicted proteins | sample tdDd472_FD_66725 | JGI IMG/M metagenome (GOLD analysis project Ga0070729, IMG submission 66725) | Marine sediment microbial communities from the Atlantic coast under amendment with organic carbon and nitrate - tdDd47.2 | ecosystem: Environmental > Aquatic > Marine > Coastal > Sediment | place... | reverse complement strand
CATATTGTAGTAGTTGGTGTTAAAGCTGTCTGCAAGACCGAGGCGCACATTGCGGACCATGATGTTTCTGACTCTTCTCGTTTCTTTCAGGTTCAGTTCAGCATTATCGACCTTCACCTTGTTCACCGCCACATTCCAGTAATCGGCGATTACACCAACCACCACCATGGAGAGCATGGCGATGATCTGTTCTTTCTGCATGATGGTTGCGTTTTTCAGCTGCTTCTCGAGACGCCGGTCATTTTTTCCGAAAAAGTTTTTTAAGAGTTCCTGCTGGATGCTGACGAAGAAGACCGGGTTGTTGTATTGCGTTGGACCGAATGCTTCTAAAGGTACAGTATATTCAGCCAGCCCTCCCATTGTTTCAGTAGTAGTATTGTAATTATAAACTGGCAATAAAGCCATATCCATCGGGGTCTGCTTCTGATACTCATGTTTCACCCCCGCTGTCACGGTTGTCCCCGAAGAAAATATTTTTGTCAATGATGCAGATACGTCAAACTTCTTCGAATCTTTGCCCGTAGAAAATACGGTTGCCGGTGCATACTTCTGGTAGCCGAAGCCCGTCTCGGCATTCAAAAAAATCGAATACTTCTTCTGAAACTGCTGGTAGTAGGTATCCGCCATGGCAACATCATAACTTCCCCCGAGAATATCATAGTTCTGTTTTATTGCCTGCTTGATAGCGTCGCCGAGGGTAATCTTTACGCCCCCGATGATCACCGCCGGTTCATCGGCAAGCTGTACGCCCATGGGCGGGGCGGTTATTTTTTTGTTATTATTTTGTGCCGGTACCGGTGCGGCGATCAGCATCGCCAGCAGTACCGCGGTACCCTGTAATTTCTTAAGTCTCATATTTCTGCTCCTTCGCCAATAATCAGTTTAATCAGTGTCTCATACATTTTCGGAGATACTCCCCGCTCGGTCATCATTTCAATCAGCTTATCAACATACTCCATTACTGATGGTGAAATCTCCGGTATATCCAGTTCACGTCCCTTGGGACGCATCATTTTAAACATATATTCAACAAAAAAATCAAGGTAGTCTGCCTCGGTAGGCTTGGCCCCTGCCACGTCATGAAGTGAGGTTCTGAAGCCCCGGTCCAGATCGATAGAAAAGGACATGACCATCGATGTAAGCCCCATGAGAACCATGTTCGGATGACGCGACTCGAACTCCCCCGACTCAATTCCTTCCTGGATCAGGCTCATAACCAGTTTCTGCCGGGGAATAATATACTGTTCTCCTACCTGGCGAATATATTCTCCGCCTTCGGCGACTTCCCAGAGAAGTATATACTGGTTTTCCATATCTACTGACCGGAGATGGCCTACAACAGTTATATATGTTAAGAGATACAGTTTTTCAGAAGGAGTCAGGCTGATTTCACCGATAAAAAGAGGTACATCATAATCAGCATTTACCCCGCCGATCCCCCTCTTGAGAATCTCAAGGTATAAGGTTTCTTTATTCTTGAAATAATAATGAATCAGCGCCTTGTTCACCCCCGCCTTTTCAGCAATGGCTGCGGTTCGGGCACCCTGGTACCCCCGTGCGGCAAACTCGCTTTTTGCCGCCGCAAGTATTGATTCTCTCGCTTCTGTATCGTCTCGTTTCATAGGCCTTTTCTCCGCCTTACGTATAGAGGTGCCCCGGGCACCAGAAGAGCATCTCAGCTCACTGAGCACTCGTATCAGCACCTGCTGTCTGTTGGTAAAAATATTTTTGTGAATTATGAGTACAAAATGGAGTCATTCTGACAGTTAACTCACTTAACCATGTGGTTAATGTAATTAACTATCATGGTATCGTCAAGCCCTGTTTTAAAATTTTTGGTTAAAAATACACTTTTTCCGGTTAATCTATTGTGCAAACCTGCTGAATTCTACAGAAACTATAATTATGGATTATTCCATATTTAAGAAAAGATCAACTGAACCCCCAGAAGGGCTGACTTCTACCCACCTGCTCCATTAAGAAAAAAAATAAACAAAGAATTCTGAGCCCCTGATGAGGCACTGTGCCCTCACCCCGCCTCTGGCGCACCCTCTCCCATTAAAAATTGAAAAAAGGAGAGGGTTCATTGTCAGGATGCCGGTTGATTTCCAGAGAGCTGACCATAAATCTATTACAAAGTCCAATAATACATACTTTCGCCTGTATTTCAGTTTTTTAAACTGCCTGCTTCTTACATTTCTCCCACACCAGTTCTTACTGGCAGATTGAATTTCTCCTAAGTTCTCTGGAAAATATTTTTTTATCTCAATACACTGTATACCTTCTTTCTCCCCCTCTCCTTTTCTTTTACTAAATGGGAGAGGGGGCCGGGGGGTGAGGGCATTAAGTCCCTTTAGTGGCGGCATGACCTTTCAGGTCTTAAAGATCATGTAATCATTAAGTCGTTAACTGACCTGGGAGTACACACGAAAGGTTTAAAAAACCGCATTATCTAATAAATACTTTTGCATCTCCCGAAAAGCCGTAGTATTTTAAAAAAAAGGAAGTTAACAATCGGCAAAACAATGAACTTCCTTTAAAAACCATGAAGACATTACAAGACCTGGCCACATACCTGAAAAATATCGACGGCAAGAGCTACCGGCTCTACAAGGAGATCACGGGCCGCTACAGCATCGATGACTACATCCTTTCAGTTGATCACGTCCAGGGAGATCCCTTTGCGGCCCCCTCATCAGTATCGATACATATGCCGATGGCAGCGGCTGACTTCCCCCCCGAAACATATAAAAGCCGAAGCCGTGAAATTGCCCTTCGGGATTACATGATCCGTTCATTCGATGAGGCTCTGAGCCGTCATGTACACAAAAACCGCGGCACGGGAAAAAGTGGAGAGATATCAATAGACACCCCGGGACAGGAGATTCTCGAACGGAGCGCCATCACCATCGAAGACAATCAGTTCATTGTACGTTTCACCATGGCACTCCCCGGTTTCGGGCGCCGTGTTGCCGCGGACAACTGCATTGCCATGTTTACCGAAGACATTCCCCTTATTGCAGCGTCGAGCCTCTACCATAAAAACCTTGATGCTGATACGCTTACCACCCATATCGAAACATCAGAAAACGCCGACCATCTCAGAGGTCAGCTGAAAAGCCGTGGACTCGCCGCCTTTGCCGCCGACGGGGCGATTCTTCCCCGCCTCACGGGCATCGATGACCATCCCCTTGACCGGGACCGGGCCGTGGCCTTTTCATCACCCGAGTCAGTGCGGGTCACCTTCGAGCTGTTAAACGGCGGATCAGTGACCGGCATGGGCATCCCCGAGGGGGTCACCCTGATTGCCGGGGGGGGATACCACGGCAAGTCGACCCTCTTAAAAGCACTTGAGCGGGGAATCTACAATCATCTTCCCGGCGACGGCAGGGAGCTGGTTGTCACCCGCAGCGACGCGGTAAAGATCAGGGGAGAGGAAGGAAGACGAGTCGAGTCAGTATGCATCACTCCCTTTATCAGCAACCTTCCCGGCGGCGGGGATACCGATTCATTTAAGACCGACAACGCCAGCGGGAGCACATCCCAGGCTGCCGGCATCATCGAGGCTGTCGAAATGGGCGCGGAAGTTTTACTGATTGACGAAGACACCTCGGCAACCAACTTCATGATTCGGGACCACCGGATGCAGGAGCTGGTAGCAAAGGACCGGGAGCCCATCACCCCCTTCATCGACCGGGTCAGTCGCCTTCACACTGACATGGGCATTTCGACCATCCTGGTCATGGGAGGCTCAGGGGACTATTTTGACACGGCCGACCTGGTTATCACCATGGATCATTACCTCCCGTCGGAAGTTACCGCAGAGGCAAAGGATATTGCCCGGCGCATTGTCACCAACCGGATTACTGAAGCGGTGACCCCCTTCCCCGATCTGGAACCCCGGATGCCAGATGCATCCAGCATCGATCCCTCGCGGGGACAGAAAAAAGTCAAGGTAGCACCCCGGACACTCCACACCATCAGCTTCGGGAAACATGAAATCGACCTGGCTGCCGTCGAGCAGCTGGTTCACATCAGCCAGACACGGGCCATAGGAGATGCCATGGTACTGGCAAAAAATTTCATCAATGATGGAGCAAGCCTCGTTGAGATCATAGATCTGGTTATGGGTGAAATCGACAAACGGGGACTGACAATACTTCCTTCATATCAAAAGGGATTCTATGCTGCCTTTAGAAAATATGAACTGGCCGCAGCCTTCAACCGTCTCAGGAGCCTGAGGGTACGCTCCCCCGGTCAGGGCCGGTAGATTTCCACACGGTTTCTTCCTAAATCTTTAGCGCTGTAAAGGGCGGCATCGGCCCGCCTGATTAACCCCGATACGTCTTCTGCCCCTTCGGGTACCATGACAGCACAACCGACACTTATCGTGGTGGTTCCGGTGACAACATCTTCGTGAGCAATGGCAAGGGCTTCAATAGAAGCTCTGACTTCCTCTCCCACTTTCATGGCCCCTTCTTCATCGGTACCGGGTAAAATTACAGCAAATTCTTCTCCCCCGTACCGGGCCGCCAGATCCGCGGGACGGTGAGCATGTGTCTCCAGTTCAGCGGCTATTTTTTTTAGACACTCGTCGCCTTCCTGGTGACCATACCGGTCATTAAACCTTTTAAAGAAATCAATATCACAAAGAAGTAATGAGAGGGAAGTTTTTTCTCTTACGGCCCTGTTCCATTCTTTTTCAAGGCGCTCATCAAAGGCGCGACGATTGGCGATCCCTGTTAGACCATCAACCCGGGAGAGGCGTTTCAACTCACGGTTCGCATCCTTCAGTTCCTTTTCGATAGTCAGGCGAATAGAAACCTCAACTTCGAGAAGATCGTTGGTCTCAGTCAGCTTTACCCCCTTCTCATGGATTGCATCCTCAAGCCGGCCAATCTTCCGTATAATAAAAATAGAAACGACCAGAAAGACAAAAAAAGCCAGCACATCAACGACAATAATGTTAATGAAAATCTGCCGGCCGTGTTTCGCAATTCCTGACAGGTTCACAGCAACAGTTTTAAGAATTTTTCGGCGATCTACAATTATATGGATAAAAAATGACGTGTGAGGAATTGGTTCCAGAAAAAGAAAAAACTTTCTTTCAGAGTCAGTGGCGTCAACATACTCCCGATACTCTTCAGACTTTTTAATCATTTCCAGTAACAGGGGAAAAGTTTTTTTCAATAAGCGATCAGTATTAACGCCGGTCTTTTTCAAGGAAGGAGCGACAATCTCTCCCTTTTTTGAAACATAAAATATCAAAAAGCCCCGCTGGCCCCAGGCGAGAAGAGAATTGCTCCTTGTTTTCAGCTTCGATTTCTGCTGCGGTACGGTAAGATTCCTAATGGAGTCAGAAAGCCCTCGTACGCTGAGATCAAGATACATGGTCATTTCATGGTGAATTTCCCTGCTGACCTCCCGTACCACCAGGTCATGCGCCAGGTTACGGGCATGCTCTAAAGAAAACTGAGTAAAAAGGGAAAGAGCTACAAGGGTTCCGAGAAACAGAACAACTAGAAATATTACGCGCCATTGAATACCTTTTCTTTTAAACAATTGCCTGCCTCGATTTAACTATTACATTAATCATAACACAACAGCGGGTACAGTTCAAGACAGCTTTTTCACAAGTCTTCATTAAATGACCCTGATATCTCAGCACCTCGGGTATTGCGATGCCCCAAAAGGCCCATTAAACTATCTTCTTTTGATTGTTTTTTTGATTCCAGACTTGACGAACGATAGAAGCTTCACTATATTAACCTTATGGTTAAACAGATTAACCTTGCGATTAGATATACTATCCATATAATTAATCAGATAAGCAGGTAATCTTTGCTCTTAGCAGCAAGCTTTTTGATGAAGCACAAGAAACTTATGACCAGAGTTCCACTAAAATTTAGACTAAATGAACGTTCAGTTTACTAAAAAGCGGTAATCATGAAAACAACTAAACAACTAAAAATAGCAATCATAATCGACAGCTACGACAACGCAAACAACGGAACAGTTGTATCAACAAAACGCCTTGTGGAGTTGTTGAACAAAGAACATAATGTAAAAGTTGTAACCAATGGCGAATGTTTCGAAGACCATGTCGGCCTGCCCCGCCTCAATATCCCCATTATAAATTCCCGAATGGAAAAATCAGGTTTTGCCTTTGCGAAACCGGATAAAAAAATCCTCCACTCTGTTATTCAGTGGGCCGACATCATCCATATACCGTTCCCCACTCCCCTGGGCCGGTCTGCCATGAAAATTTCAAACCGCCTCGATAAACCGGTAACCACTTCTTTTTACGTTCAGCCCGAGACAATTCTCCTGAATATTCGATGCTTCTCCAAAAGACTGTCAGAATTGATATACCGTTCTTTAATAACAAATTTTTACAATAAAAGCATGAAGGTAATCTGCCCATCATCTTTTGCCGCCGCTGAACTTGAAAAAAGAGGGATCCGGATAGAGACATCTATCATTCCCGGCATTCTACTCCCGGAGTTTTCCCCCACCTTCTGGCAGAAAACCGGCAAAATTAAAAAGCATTTTACAATTTTATCCGTGGGCAGACATGCGAGGGACAAAAATCATGACATACTCATTAAAGCGATTAATCTCTCGCGGTACCGTGAAAAGATTAATCTGATCATATCAGGAAAGGGCCCCCTCACTGGTTACCTGCTCAAAAAAGCCAGAAACCTCTCCACTATTCCGGTTATTGACTTTCTGCCGAATCGTTTACTGCTTAAGGCCTACCAGGAGTCAGATTTATATGTTCACACTTCACGAGCCGAACTGAAAAGCATGGCAGTCATGGAGGCAATGGCATGCGGTCTTCCACCACTCATTGCCAATTCTCCCTTATCTGCGGCCCCCGGTTACGCTATCAACAGTCTCTTTCTTTTTAAGTCAGACTGCCCGAAAGACCTGGCCGGCCAGATAGACTTCTGGTTCGAGCACCGTGATGAACTTGAAGCGTACAGATACCGGTATGCACAACACGCATTGAAATACAGAATCGAGACATCACACCAGAAACTGGAGATTTTTTTCAGAAGTACCATAGCCCAGCACAGACTCAGCAAAAACTTTAACCGCCTGCAGGGTAAAATGGAACCAGCAGATTACCGGTACCGCCACACATAATCCTGTTACTGACAGCACCTCAGTATTTTAAAATTCAAACCAGGGCCTGATTAAAATGAAAAAATTAAAACAAGTCTTAATTTCAGCGGGGATACTTTTGTTTTTACTGCTTATTTATACATTTAACTGGAAGGAGGTTATTGGAAACCTTCAGCAAATCGGCTATTGGATTATACCCATACTTCCTATCGGATTGTCCTGGTTTTTCATGCATTCACTGGGCTGGAAATTTATACTCAAAGCCCTTGGCGAGGATGTGCCAGTCAGTATTCTTTTTAAAATTAAATTGATCGGAGAATCAATCAACATGCTGGTACCGTCAGCAAATATCGGTGGAGAAACTGCCCGTGCGGTCGCCTTAAAACCTTATATACATATTTCTAAAGGAGCTCCCAGTGTACTAATAGATAAGACTATTGATTTTTTAACAAAAGTTATTTATATCAGTTTTGGTCTGTTGCTGGCTGTTATCTGGCTGGATATTCCCAAAAGCATGCTTTTTACCTGTATCGTAATTATTTTTACATTACTTTTCCTTGGAGGATTTGTAATGTTTTTACAGATCAAAGGTTTCTTTAATACTATTTTAAAAGTAAGCAGATTCATTCCTCTTCTTCATAAATACATAATTAAAAACCGTGATAAACTGGAAAAATTTGATGACAGTTTAAAAACAGTATACACCCACGGGCTTACAAACATAGCTACTGCCGCTTTTTGTCATTTTTCCTGCAAACTATTGGGAGTCGTTGAAATAATGGCAATCCTCTTTGTTTTGAAAACCAATGTTACATTTATCGATTCCTTATTTATTTCATCACTGTCCCGCATGTCCCAGTCAATATTTTTTATGCTTCCTGGCCAATGGGGAGTTGCTGAGGGCACTCAAATATTTGCGGCAACCACACTCGGTTTTAGCGCATCCATCGGATTAAGCCTTGGAATTATCAGACGTTTCCGCCGCCTTCTTTATTCAGGAGTCGGTCTGCTCATGACCTTTACACTGGAAAAAACAAAGAAAAATGTTCCCATGGCAGTTCAGGAAAATCAGCATAGTTTTTAAGAACAAACAGTTTAACTAAAAAAGCTTACTTCAACTCCTACTGGTGCAACGCCTGGTACTGTTCATCAAGAGGAATCCGTGAGCTGCAAGAGGACAGGAATTACACTTTTCCTTCAAGAGGTAACTCAAGGTGAAAGGTTGTTCCCCTGTCAAGCTTTGATTCAACAGAAATGCTTCCATTATGGTTGCCGGTAATGATGAAATATGATACGGAAAGGCCAAGGCCTGTTCCTTCTGAATCCTTGGTGGAGAAAAAAGGTTCAAATATTCTTTTTCTGGTTTCTTCATCCATACCGGGACCATTGTCAGAAATATCTACAACAGCCATGGCGCCCGTGATACCGGTTTGTATCCTTATTTCAGGGCCTTCTTCTCCATTGAAATATTCAAAGAGGGCCTGGGCTGAATTTTTAATTATATTTAAAAAAACCTGTTCAATCTCTGTTCTGATCACCGGCACCGGCGGCAGGTTATCACCATAATCCCGGACAATGGCAATATGTTTAAAATCAAATTTTTTCTTCAGGTCATAATCATTCTCCGCCAGCCCAAGGACTTCATCAAGAAGCTCATTAATATCTATCGCTTCACGGTTGCTCGATGACTTGCGGCTGAAGGCGAGCATATTACGTATAATCTTTGAAGCACGGTTACCCGCCTTTTCGATGCCATCAAGGTAAGCTGTAATATCCCGTTCATCCATATAGCCTTTTAATACACCAAGATCCAGGCCCATAGCTTCGGCATATTCCAGATTCTTCTTTCTACCAGGATCAAAGCGGCGCCGTGTGTTTTGTATCCCCTGAAGAATAATACCCAGGGGATTGTTTATTTCATGGGCCATCCCCGCAGCGAGGCCCCCGACAGTCATCATTTTTTCACTCTGAATCATCATCGCCTCTCTCTTCTTCTGCTCTGTAAGATCAGCAATCATACCACGGTACCCCTTCAACTCACCGTTTTTCATTATCGGCCGGGTAAAGATAAGAGCAGGATAATGAGTTCCGTCTTTTTTCACCATTGTGTATTCAGAGGGTTTTACTTCATCCTGGTGCAGCATTTCAGTCATTCTTCTGATAACCCGTTCCCGGTCTTTTGAGATAACCAGATCAAGGGCATTAACACCCCTCTCAAGATCATCACCGGTATAGCCCATACTGTTTAAGGCATACTGGTTCACATAAGTAATTACACCGATATTATTCATTTCAAAAATTGTCTGAGGCAGAAGTTCAGAAAGCTCACGAAACTTCTGCTCACTCTCTTCGAGTTCAGAGCAGACATCGGCGAGCTCTTCGTTCTGGACTTCAAATTCTTCATTAGCCGCCTGGAGTTCTTCGTTGGCCGCCTGGAGTTCTTCATTCTGAATATTAATTTTTCGCTGGGATTTTTCAAGAGAACGCTTCATGGTGTTTATCCGGTCACCGAGACCGAGGGCCAGAAAAAGACCAAAAAATGAAAGTGAAATATCTGAACTCCAGATGGTTAGAGCATTATGAGGCAAAACGCCAAAAGTCCCTAAAACAACTAAAGGCAGTGCTAAGAAGAGGGCCATCATTCCTGCCAGGAGAAAAAACGCCGACCGGTCCTTTTTCATTATCCCAATAATAACCGTGCCGATGTTTATTATTGAAAAAAACAGCCACAAAAACAAACTGCCCATTACAACAAAACGCAGAGGGGCAAAAAAAGCCAGACACGCTAAAATAAGACCAGGTACAATATTTAAAAATTTCAGTAAGTCATGTATCAAAGAATAATTTTCCTTTGTTTTCATGTATGATTGAATAAATAAAGCTGCCGTTACTGTTGCCATATTTAGAAAAAAGGGTATCGACACCTGCTGCCACCACGTAGAGGCAGGCCAGAGATATTGAAAAGAAAAACCTTTCGTGGTAAAAACTTCCAGGCAGAGAACAATCATAAAAACTATATAGTATAAAAATGACTTTTCTCTCACTGAAAGATACATAATGATATTAACCACCGTCAATAAAACCAGCATACCTAAAAGCATCCAGAGAAACGGCATGACTGCTGCCCGATCGGCAACATATGACTCCATGGAATAGAGTTTCAGCCTGATCCGCAAAGCTCCCGTTGATTGAATTTTCAAATACCATAAAGATGTACCCGGCATTACAGCTGCCTTAAACACCGGCAGCCGGTCATCTATTTCCCGCTTTCCAAAGGGGACCATGTCGCCGATTTTATGTACACCATAGCCCCCTTCTTTGAGAGGCGTATAGAGAGTCACATAATCAAGAGAATAGTAATCCAACTCGAAAAGCAGATTCCTGATTTTCTGCATTGGATTATCGAGAGAGAACCTGAACACCAGGGTGTCTGATGAATACCCGAGGCTCACCCCTGACTTCCTCACCCTTTCCCAGGTCTTGTATATCTTCAATGGATTTTCAGGTATTTCTTCTGCTGATTTATAGCGGCACATCTCAAGGGATGAAGAGATATCAAGGGGCCGGTCAATTACCTCAGGCAGCGTGTAGCTTTTTCCGAAAAGGGGGCATAAACTTCCCCCCCATAAAATCAATAAAAAAAGGCATCCTTTTACCATAGGTATCCCGGTTTTCTCGCTGGTTTAAAAAACAGTCATTCATTATAGTATGAAAAAGGACCGGAAACAATAAAAAATTTCCCCTAAACTCCATCGATTATGACTTCAAAACTGCCCTTTTGCACTGTATTAGGGATATATCAGTAAAAGATGAATTTATGAAGGAAGTTATCCGAAAATATACATGACGTTACAGGTTTTCTCTATTACATTATCGATGTATTATTTAAAGGTAAAACGGACACAATGAAGACAAAACAGATGCCCCTGAAGACACTCATGCTGCTACTACTTATAATCCCCGGTACCGCGTCTCTTGCACGGGGCACCGCAACCATGATGGGGAACCTCCAGACCGTCTCTACTGACGGCCCCTTTGACGCCATAAGAAACCCTGCGGCAATGGCCTTTGGGGGCACCTCTGCGGGCATCAATTTCTTTTTCAGCCCCTGGTCAGGCGCCAGTAATGATGTAAAATTAAAAAGCATCTCTGTTATTATAGGCGGGGAAACGCCCACAAGCCTGACAGCACAATCAAAAAGCAGCCTTGACAAAAAGACTGTCATGAACCAGGAATTCGCCACGGTGATCAGAATGAGTGACATGTTTTTCCTGGGCATTGGTGTCACCGCTCATTCCAAAAACCAGGAAAATAATATTGATCAATCGACAAGCGGGGTTTTTCCTGTTGCGGGGGCTTTAACCTACAGCCAGAACTTAGAAATCCGAAACAGCGAGACAGCCTACAGTACACACTTTTCCCTCGGTGTAAAACTCACCGAGACCATTTCCATGGGGTATGCCTTAAACGTGGCCATCACAAATAATGAAAACAATTTTTCAATATACAATTTCGACAGTATCTCAGGAGGCTCAAATTCGAGCGGCAATGACTCAAGGGGAACCATATCGGGAGAAATCTCAGCCTATTTTATGCATAAAACCGGAACCCACCAGACAGGGGTAAACCTCAACTCGGGCAACTACTCATGGATCGACTACAGCGCTGAAAGTGATGGATTTTCATACGATACCAACTTCGCCGGAAGTTACTCAAGTGGCGCCAGCCTGGTAGCGGGTCACTACTGGCGTTTCAGCCCCCTGATTGCCGCGGCCTTTGAAGCCGGGGTCGCTATCCCGGCAAAATATACACCCTATTCATATAACAACACAGCTCTCTCGATCAGCATAAAACAAACAGAACTTAATGGATTGACGATCCTTACCAGTATGGGCATAGAAATAAATCCACTGAAAAAACTGACTACCTCTCTCGGACTCACCTACATCAATACCAGGGGCGGCAGCAGGAACATATCATCAGGGGTCGGCGAGCTCACGGATTCGACAACTAATTACACCGTTAACGTGATCAAGACAACAGCAGGTGCACAGTATACAATATTTGCCGGAATGGAAGTCAACTTCACGGCAAGCCTTGTCTGGCTCGGCACTTCAGTAGAACAGGAAACCCTTCAGTCTTCACCAGACTTTTTCTTTTATACCATAGCGACCGATTCAAATACCGTTCAGCTCGACTTTTCGGTCTCATTCGTAAAAAAAATCTAACTCTCAAGTCAGGTGAAGCCAGCCGGCTTCACCTTCACCCCTTACAGGCCTTCAATCACCGCAAGCAGCGCATTTATAGGATGATTCCCAATGAGCTCATGAGTCTCATTAATAATAATCTTCGGAACACTTGAAACATCATATTTATTCGCCACATGGGGAAAGGTTGAAGACTCGACCATGTCCGCCTTTACATGGCTGTTTTCAAGAGCCAGACGATGTGCAGTACTGACCGCCTGTGAACAGTAGGGACAGCCGAGAGATACAAAGACCTGGATATGCACATCTTTCTTGATAGCGGCGATCCGGTCAGCCACCTCACCGGGGAGAGCTTCTTTCTGACCTGAAGCCTCGAGAAGGCTCTGGAGAAATGAATTGATTTCATAGCCCCCGGGAAGCCCATAGAACTTCATGCCGGTATTCCCTCCTTTACCATCAACAATGACCATGGCGGGTATCTTGTCAACGCCCAGTTCTTCTCTCGCCTTCTGGTCTTTTACAAAGTCAAGGGTCTTAAAACTCAGCTTATCAGAGAGAGAGACAACTTCCTCAAGAAACTCCCGGGTACCTTTGCAGGCAGGGCATTCAATCTCCTGGGTGACAAAGGCCACCTCCACTGTCTCTTTCATCTGCGAGAGAATTTCTTTAAGCTGTCCGGTTACTTTTTCATCAAATAATGCCATGGCAGACCTCCTCTTTTCTTAATGCTTCATCACATAGTCGCAGGCTGAAAGTGCAGCTGTTGCGCCTTCTCCGGCGGCAATAATAATCTGTTTATAGGGCACCGATGTTACATCACCGGCTGCAAAGATGCCTGCCTGGCTGGTTCGGCAGGCACAGTCTATGACGATTTCACCAGCCTCATTCAGCTCAAGAACACCCTCAGCAAATCCTGTATTGGGAAGCAGGCCGATTTCAACAAAAATTCCCTCGGCGGCAACTGTACGTGTATCACCGCTTTTCCGGTCCCGCACAATGACCTCTTCGACGGTATCCTTTCCTTTTATTTCTACTATTTTATGCTCATAGATAATGTCAACATTGGTAAATTCATTAAGCTTATCAATCAGCACCCTGTCAGCCTTCAAGTATTCACGGGACTGAACAAGAGTAACATGGGTAGAAACCTTCGCAAGGTCAATGGCCGCCTCAAGTCCCGAATTGCCGCCCCCCACAACAATGGTCTTTTTTCCCGCATATAATGGAGCATCACATATGGCACAGTAGGCGACACCATGCCCTATTAGCTCTTCTTCCCCCGGAACATTAAGTTTTCGTGAAGCTTTTCCCGTGGTGACGATCAGGGCTTTCGCCTTAAGAACCCTGCCGTCATCCAGTCTGACTTCCTTCACATCACCCGGTTTGACCGCGGTTACAGAAGGCCCCTCTTCAAAGCCGATGGAAAACTCCTGAACCTGTTCACGAAATTTATCCACCAGCTCGGTGCCGGTAATGTAGCGGTACCCGAGGTAGTTTTCAATGCCCACGGTTTCGGCAACCTGGCCGCCAAGGTCCCTGATGACGATAGCGGTTTTCATTCCCTTGCGCATACAGTAGACCGCTGCCGTCAGGCCCGCAGGACCCCCGCCGAGAATCAGGATGTCGTAGACCAACCCCTGGTTCAGGGGTTCAATGTTTTCATTTTGGGCAAAGGCCCCAACGCTGAGATTAAAATCCATCTGCCCATTCCTCCTGATCGAATCCAGTCTTATAGAGAGTATAAGCCGTAAGCTTTGTTACATATTTTCAACTTTAATTCTTTCAATAACCTCAAGTGCACCGGGGCTGGCCGATGATCTTTAAAGAATTGTGTCATAAAACAGCTGTAATGCAATGATTTTTTGGTAAGGAAGTTTATCCTGTTTCTCTGCAATAGTAAATTCATAGTCGAAGAAGCCATGGCAACCGGCACATGAATCGCAAATTTTCCCCTCTCCCTGCAGGAGTATCACATGAACACGCAAAGCAGTTAAAAGAGATCTGCAGGGAGTAATAAAAAGGGGTACCTGTCGGCACCCCTTTTTCAATAAATATTTTAGTTACTTTCTAATACGGCCTTTTTCATCAAACCGGTATCGTCTGCCAGCCTTAAATTTCTTTTTCTTTTTTCGAAGTTTAAGGATACCCTTCTTTTTTTTATACACATAATCTTTTGCAAGGATACCGCTTTCAACTGTACCATTGTTCCTGAATTTCAGCATACGTCCCCGGGCAAAAAGATATTTCCCGATTTGCACATCATCAGCAGGATAGATATAGAGAGGTATTCCATTATCATGGAATGTAATTGAGCCTCGAACGGAGAGACGTCCCCTGACCCGGGGGATGTTTCTCAGATAGTTGATCCCGTTTAATGATGCAGTGCGAATCATACCATTGTCATAGAAGGTAATGTATCCCATACGACGGAGATATAATCTGCCGTTATTATTTCTAATACGCCCCTCCTGGTAGAGGTAGCCACTGGATATTCTACCATTCGTAAAAACATTCAAAGGACGACTGTCTGTAAAGGTCATTTTTCCATAAGAACCTACGTTAAAAGTAGTCGGCCTTTTCAGGTAACCCGTTTTGACTTTTCTCTTTGAATATTTTTTTAGACCCTTTTTCTGAAATCCAGTCTTTTGACCGTTAACAACAAAATTTCTTGATTTCTTTTTTCCGAAAAGCGATTTTCGTGCATGAGCCTGATCCATAGCCGCAGGGAGGGCCATAACAGCTGAAAGAAAAATAAGTAAGGCTAATTTTTTCTTCATGTAAGTCTCCTGTGTAATTTTTAAAATATTAAAGACCACAAATACACTATTATTCTTTGTTTGTAAATCAAGAAAAAACAAAAATGCATCAAGCCATAATCCTGTATATTTGTTGATAATCAGGAACGTTCTCTCTCTCCAGCCGGCATATGAACCTCACCTTTCACCTTTACATTAATAGTGGTCCTGGATAACTGATAAAAAGGCTTGATTTATTGCCTTAATTATTATTATATAAAAAGTCGTAAATATACATACAGGGGTGAAATATTATTATTATGAAAATTGATGCTTTTCATTCTTTGGATATCATTATTCTATGCGGGCTTTATGGCTCCGGGAAAACCAGTTTTTCAAGACAATATTTCAAAAACCACGACCGTTACAGACTCAGCAGGTCAGAGCTCAGAAAACTACTGTTTGAAATGACAAATTTCGGTGAACCGTGGCAGGCTGAAAATTTTAACGAGGAAGATGATGTACTGGTAAAACATGTAGAGCGCAAAATTCTGGAACATTTTCTACATAACAAAAGAAAAGTTTTACTGATAAATACTTTTATGACTACAAAATCAAGATCCCGTTTTATTAAATATGCAAAAGACACACATCGCAGTATCGGTGCCATCTTTTTAAATACAGATGTTGAGCAATGCCTTGAACACAATGGAAAAAAGGATATAAATGTTCCAAGTCACATAATAAGCAAACTAAACCTTCGCAAAGAACTACCCTCAAAGGTTGAAGGCTTCAATGAAGTAATGATTATAAAGAATTATCATCGAGAAGAAGAAAAAAATAATTATGAAATTCCCGCAGATGAGTGAAATTTGATATTCGAAAAATTTATCTTACACCAATTGGCACATACACCCCAATTTTTCCCCTCTCCCTGCATAAAAAAGCACTCCTTTCCCCTGCCTTGCCCACAAAGACGTTATACGAAAGTATATTCTACATTTAACTAATATACAAAAAAATAATTACTTTAAGTGAAGTATGTTTTGTGTTGTGAGAATTATGCCAACAAAACCAATGTCGTCCCCGTGCAAAACGGCGTGAAAAACATCTGCGCCGATACATGTGTCAGAAAATTATTTTCCCCAGAGTAGTTTTATAATATCTGAATCAGTTACTTGATCTGAACCACTAAGTTTCCGTATTTCATGAACTACCTGTGCCCACAACTCTTTACAGTTATTTCCAGTATCCTCTTTTTCTGAACAGGACGTTCCATGATAGTTTCCTAAAGCTTCTATTAGTTCTTTTGGAGCATAGACTGATAATTTGTTTAACATTGTAAAATACTTAGTTGTTGATTTTACATTGTTGTTTGGATCTTCCCAGGCTTCTTCGATAAAGGCATCAACAGCGTTTTTCTTTTGCAATGCTAAAAGTTTCTCTGATTCAGTATATCCTGCAAAAAAAATAGTCAATCCTGAACCAATGACTGCTCCAATTAATCCAAATATACCTGCAATTACTGCCACCCTCATTTCTGCATTAATTTTCAATTTTTTCACCTTTTATCACTGTAATAATATTAATGATACTTTTATTCAATGCCGTAATTATCCACTTTAGAATTATAGCACCTAAAAAGACAACAATGAAGAAAACATCTATCGGAGAAAGCCTCAACTACAATGAAAGGCGAGAATTCGCTTCCTCACCTTTCATTATATTTGGGTATTACTTGCAATCTATTACTTTTATACTGTTTTATAAAAACTCCCCGACATGCCGGGCTTTGTAAAACTTCAGGTTTAAACTCCTTTCTTAAAAATTATTCCAAGGAGGCTTCCTCTTCTTGAACAGGAATTTCAAGTATAAATTCAACTATGTTTTTTACTTCCATTTCAGATTGAGAAATACGAACAACCGTGGAATAATCTGCACTCAGAACATACGTATCAATTGTTACAGCATCGACATATTTTGTAAAAAATATTCTTCCACTTGCGACCCACCAGTCTCTGACATCAGAAACATTTAATACAGCAGTATATTCACTATCATTCTCTAAATCAAATTTATATATTGTATCCCCTTCTTTGGCAAAAAGTATTGAACCATACAGTTTAAGATTACTCATATCCCTGCTATTGCCCAAACTAACGGTTCCCCATAAAGGAATTGTTTTACTGATTAATGAAGTATACGCTGGGACCCCGGTATCGGATATAGTCATTCTATAAAAACCATTTTGATATATCCAATAGTAATATTTTTGATAGGGAGTATAATTCACGGCTGACGTTGACTGAATTATAAAATCACTGCCAGCATCTTCTGAGATTAAGACCTCATCCAGTTGTTGTATTTCTTCCCCTGCTGTTTTCGACAATACAGTCTCAAAATACCCGAGTGTTCTCTTTTGAGTCGGCACATCCCAGATGAATAGAATATTAAAAATATAATTATCACCAATCAAGGTTCTGGCCATTGATTTATCAGTGAACACATGAATACCCTCATCATGGGGTATTGTTAAGTCTACATAAAATAAATTAATACTTGTTGCTATTATTTCATCATTATAAATAAAAAATGGAAGAACATTTGAAGAACTCGTATCAACTGGGTCATATTCAGGATTATTCAATGGTTGGGCTTCAAGCGTAAGTAAATTAATTGCATAGAGGGTCCGGGAATCGATAATGTAAAGAATATCACCTCTCATCCGAGCATATTTTAAATCATAACCCGTTACATCAAACATTCTGCAATCGTTTTTATTTACAATCACCTGATACCTTTGGTAATTAAATGTAAATATCATTGCAAAGTATACTTCACTTAAATTAATAATTTTTTGTATATCAATTTTCAATTCATTGTCATTTTCATCATAAAAAGGGACCGCTTGTATTGTTCCATCTTGAAGTATTTCAAAAAGAATATTTCTGTCAGAATCTTCTTCTCCCAAAACCGAACCACCAACATCAGCTCTTGAACGTGATGATGATTTGCCCATTACCACCAGGGTTTTCGGATTATTTAAAACAATTTTTGAAAAAACCGGATCTATTTTATCACTTGAACTATCACAGCTTGCAAGTGATAAAACAATGAAAGACATGAGAAGAGTTTGAAATATTTTACATGATTTTATATACATATTATAACCTTCTGAACTATTCTATACTTCAAACAAGTAAAGACCATTCAAACACTTTGTCAACCCTTTTTGATCAAATAAGACACTACAATAGTTTTGACACGTTACTATAAAATCGAGGTATTCCCGCAGGCATCAACCTTTTATTATATTCAGGCGAGATTCCCTTATCGGGCAGCAGGAAGGAACAGAATAAGAACTATTGCACAACGTGTTTTAGTATTTTAATTTTTTTCCCATTGGTCAACAGAGGATATAAGTGTCAAAAAAACAGAAAGAGGGTGTTACATCAAAAAGCCCCGAATGCAATGAAAGGCGAGGATTCGCTTCCTCGCCTTTCATTGCATTCGGGTACTGTCTTCAGCCTGCTGGTTTACACTTTATACTTTTATTGTCTATTGACACAACTCTCTTCAAGTCCCTCGACCAGAAAACCTAGAGGTCTTCCACCGTAATCAGCTCATACTCAACCGATCCGAAACCGATAGCCTTCGCGTGATCAAGCTGGGCCCGGTAGGGAATATCATAGGCCATCTCTGAAAGGTTACATCCTGCCTGCTTCTCGACCAGGTCGATAGAGGCGGCATCGATGACAACGGGATCTTCAGATATCAGGATGCCAATATCAGGGGTAATCTTTTCATAAGAAGGAAGACAATCGCAGTCCTTTGATATGCGGGTTAACACATTGACATAAAGAATCTTTCCCTGACAGGCAGTAACAACGCCCCGGGCATGCTCGACAACTTTTTTCTGCAGCTCTTCGTAGGAGACTGCCCAGTTGTAGCCCACAGCGTCAAAGCGGCATACCGCCAGGCACTCTCCGCAGCCGATACACTTCTCTTCATGAATAAAGGCCGCATCATCGTTCATGGTGATGGCGTCCTCGGGACACCATTTAACACATACGCCGCAGCTGGTACACTTATCAACACTGATTGTCGGCTGGGCCGTAGAATGCTGGTGAAGCTTTCCCTTACGGCTTGCCAGTCCCATGCCGAGGTTTTTCAAAGCAGCGCCAAAACCGCTGACGAGATGTCCTGTAAAATGGGTCAGGAGAACCATCCCCTGAAGGCGGCCCACCAATGAGGCTATCTTTACCGATTCGAAAAGCTCACCCTTAATGGGCACTTCGATTTCTTCATCACCCAGCATCCCGTCAGCCATGATAATAGGCACATTCGTTTCGGCAATACCAAAGCCGTGACGATGGGCAAGCATGATATGTTCGATGGCATTGTTTCTATTGCCCTTGTAGAGGCACGAGGTTTCGGTTAAAAAGGGAAGGCCCTCTTTCTCATAGATAACTTCTCCGAGCGCCTTTACCAGTTCAGGACGCGGGTAGCCTGATTTACTGGTCTCACCAAAGTGGGTCTTTATGGCAACCAGGTCACGGTTCTCAATACTGTCTAAAAGTTTTTTTTCAAGAATAAAACTTTTCAGCTTTTCAGCTGCAACCGCATCGTCTTCATTATCCGCGAGGGGAATCAAATAAACCTTTTCTTTCATAGCTACCCTTCCTGCATATCAGCTTTCAGTGATGCCAGCCCCTCGATCATGGTATTTCGCACCAGTTCAGTCGTCTCTTCAACTGACAGATCCTTTAACTTTTCAAAGGGAATCTCAGGCAGTACCCTGACTCTTATGCGATGAACACCGGCGGTTTTCATTGTATATTTCGGCAGGGCATCACTGGTACCATTCAGTACTATCGGTAGTATAGGCACTTCTTTCTTTTTTGCAAGAATAAAAGAACCGGGCTTAAAGTCCTTTATATTACCGTCTTTAGACCGGGTTCCCTCAGGGAAGAAAAAGACCGAACTTCCTCCATCAAGGGCCTTTTCACAATCTTTCATCATCCGGTCAACCTTGGACTTTTCGCCCCTGACAAGCCTGATATAGCGGTTCAGGTACATGTTCCAGCCGATGAAAGGAACCTTGAATATTTCTGCCTTGGATACAAATTTAAAGTGAACATAAAGCCTGAAGTTGACCAGTATATCAAGCTGTGACTGGTGATTGCACACAATCATGTAACAGGCACCCCGCTTCACATTTTTTCTTCCTTCAATCTTAATACGCCACGTCGGCATTATATAGGTATAAAATGATGCCCAGAAGCAGGTAAGCTGATGGAGAATTACGAGGCGGCGGTCGATCAGAACAGTCAGAAGCCATACCGTCACGTTTAAAATGAAAAAGAATATAGAAGTAACACTGATTATCAGAATCAGTGTCCAGCTTATAAAACGTCCTAAAATTTTATCAGTCATTGTTCCCCTCTACCTAATAATTCCGTTCATTTCCGGAGATAAAATCTCTATATAACTGCAAATAAAACCCTCTAAGTATAATGTCAAAGATTTTTTCTTTGACAGAAGGCGATATTTATCTTTAATCTTGAAAAAAACATACTCAGCCCAGAACCAGGTGTAGTTTTTTTAAAGGAAGAAATAATGTTCAAAACCCCCACTATAATCACCTTCTCAATCTACTTTCTCTTTTTGATTTTCATAGGCATTTATTTCTACCGGCGCACCGCCAGCATTGCCGATTACCTTCTTGGTGGACGGGGCCTCGGCAAGTGGGTTACCGCAATCTCCGCGCAGGCGAGCGACATGAGCGGCTGGCTTCTCATGGGGCTTCCCGGGGCGATTTATCTCGGGGGCATGTCAAAGATCTGGATCGCCGTCGGCCTTTTCGCCGGCACGGCGTGCAACTGGTACTTTGTGGCCCGGCGCCTTCGGGTCTACACAGAAAAGAAAGACTCCCTCACTCTCTCGACGTTTTTTGAAAGACGCTTCAACGATCCCACAGGGCTTCTCCGCATCTCATCAGCAATTATCATACTGATATTCTTTACTATTTACGCATCCAGCGGCCTGGTCGCCTCGGGAAAACTTTTTGAATCGATGTTTGCCATCGACTACCGCCTGGCAGTCATTGCCGGCGGCGCGGTGATTATTCTTTATACATTTCTCGGGGGATTTCTCGCAGTCTCCTGGTCTGATCTTCTCCAGGGAATGCTGATGGTAGCGGCAATTGTACTGGTCCCTGCCATGGCCATTAATTCCATGGGGGGAAGTGAAAGCGTCATTGAACTTATCCGTGTCGGTGGCCGAAGCCTCTCACCAGTAGGCGCCGGAATAACCGTCACGGCCATCATCTCTACCATGGCCTGGGGCCTCGGGTACTTCGGGCAGCCCCATATTCTTGCCCGCTTCATGGGCATCGAAAAGCCGGAAAACCTTCCCCGCTCAATGACCATAGCACTTATCTGGGTTGCCGTCTCCCTCTCCGGTGCCGTGGCGGTGGGGCTCATTGCCGTCGCCATGTTCCCGGGGCTCACCGGGGGCGAGGAAGAAAAAGTCTTTATCTACATGATTGAAAAAACCTTCAGCCCCTGGGTGGGAGGCGTCATGCTTGCGGCGATCCTTTCAGCCATCATGTCTACGATAGACTCACAGCTTCTGGTCAGCTCATCGGCCCTCACGGAGGATTTTTACCTGAAGGTTATCAACCGTGACGCGACAGAAAAAGAACTGATCCTGGTGGGCCGCGCCTGTGTCATTATCATTTCAGCGGCTGCCCTGCTCCTTGCCCTTAATCCTGAGCAGACAGTCCTCGGTCTGGTTGCCTATGCCTGGGCGGGTTTCGGCGCCGCCTTCGGTCCCCTGGTACTATGTGCCCTCTTCAGTCGAAAGACCACCTGGCAGTCCGCAATGGCGGGTATGCTCACCGGTACGGTTGTTTTAATTATATGGAAGGAATCAGGCATGGGGGCTCTCATGTATGAAATTGTACCGGGCTTTTTCGCCAATACGGCTGTGATGCTTGGAGTTAACTTTTTCAAGACCCAGGATAATCCGGACGTTCTCCGCGACTTCGATGATGTTGAGGGGGAAGTTTAAAAAGCATATAATTATTTGTTTTTTTCGCGACAAGAAACAACAGGTGACCCGTAAAACAAAGTACAAGGTTTACTCCATAAATCCATACTGGTATATCAGTACACCATGTATCTTGAATTTATTATCTGCTTTCATTTCCATTCAACAAGCCTCAGCATATCAGAAAATCATTTATAATCCATGTATTCAACGCCGGTAAGTTCATGGGGAATCCCCTCCCGGGAAAAAAAATCAGACCTGTTTATGTAATATTTCGAAGCAGCACAATTCAGTCCGCTATCTATTACCTTTTTAAAAACTGAGGATGCTTCAGAAAAATCTTCATTAAAGTAATGCATAATCCCCATTTGAAAGAGGTCCTTTGTGGAATTCTTACGGTCAATCATTTCCGCATCATCACCATCAAACACTTCGTAGATTTTCACAGAATCTTTTTTTCCTTTCACCTGGACATTGCCAAGAAACCGGTAATTGTATGCATCCATGTCTCCTATAAGAGAAAATGTATCTTCGGTTAAAATAATTTTTGAACCATATACTTTTGTAAGGCCTTCAATTCTGGAAGCGAGATTCACAGAGTCAGATATTACTGTGCCATCCATCCGGTTCTTTTCTCCGATAGTTCCGAGCATGAGTGAGCCGGTATGAATTCCAACACCAATGGATATGGGAACATATCCCTGCCTGCCTCTCTGAATATTGTATCGCACAAGTTCATGATGGATGTCGATTGCAGCCCTCAAGGCGTCTTCCGGTTCCCCGGGAAAAAGGGCCATTACGGCATCACCAATATACTTATCGATAAAACCGTCTTTCCTGGCGATAATTGGTCCAATTCTGCTCAGATACGAATTCAAAAAATTGAAGTTCTCTTTGGGGGTCATCGATTCAGAGAGACTTGTAAAAGATCTGATGTCCGAAAAGAACACTGTCATATCTTTCTCAATGTTATCACCAAGTCCTACTTCGACTATACTATCAAATCCGAGATAACTCAAAATTTCTTTCGGGACAAACCTGGCATACGATTCATTGAGTTTCTTTATCTGTTGAAGAAGAATCGAGTTAGAAAAAGCAACATTGATTCCTGATTTTAGATTATCAATAAAATTCAACTCGATCCTTTTATAGTACTTCTCCATACGTGGACCGATATTAATTGATCCTATCAGTTTATTCTCAAATATGATTGGAATTACTACGTCGCAGTTAAAAAGATTCAGGTACTGAATTGCAATTTTCCTGAATTCACTATCATATTCTGAGTCCAGCTCAAGGTGCTCTTTCTCGAGCACTCCTTCATTTTTGATTATTAAATCTACATGTTTTTGTTCAAGGTTAACAAGATTCGCTCTATCTTTAATATTATTTCTATAATTTCTATATTCAAGATTTTTTTCTGTCATAAGTAAAACATTTACTTCAGACGAATAAATTGTTTTTTGAATTAAAGATGTTATCGATTCGACAAGATCATCAAGAGATTTCAGTTTTGTAAGTTGATCATTAAAATTTGCGACAATTTTGTTGTAATCATAAACTTTCTTTTGAAATTTTTCATCAATTATGGGTTGTACATACTTAAGGTATACCAGAATAATTGAAATACACAGCAGCATTAAGCCTGTACCCGAAACAATTGTAAAATCAACCGAAAACCTGAGAAGCACATATGTAAAGAGACTCACTGGAGCCAGCAATATTAAAAATGTCGTAAGCCATAAAAATGATTTAGAAATTAACTGCTCAATATCCATTGCTTTGAGGGTAATTATATTATAAGCCATTATTGCAACAAAAAACGGAAGCGCAATCGCCGGACCAAAAACATAATATTTCTTTATCCCCAGAGAAGGTAAAACAATACAGGTGACTGATGTAATAAGGCCGCCGCCAACTGTTGCAAGGGCAGCATACCTGATTTGTTTTTTTTCAGTATACGTATTTGATTTAATATATTGAAAAACAAAAACAATTAATGACCCCAGAAGATAGAGACCAAACATCGGAGCGTACACTTTAGTATAGAGAACTCCTTCCTGCCTGAACATCATCAAAAAATCTTCAACCGGTTTGACTTCCATATATTTAACAAAAAGATCTGTTCCTATCGCCATACCTGCAATTATTAACGCAGGCAGGCAGATTATAAACCACATGAAAATCTTTTTTCTTATCCTTTCAGCGGGAAATATTAAAGAAAAATAGAAGAGACATGCTGCCTGCAGAATAACAAAAGCAACAGAAAAACGATTAAAGATTGTAGTAAGGACGCTGTCTTCGTAAAAAATAAATGAAAGAAAAATGAATGTAGTAAAAATAGACGAGCAGAGGCCAATTGTAAAAAATATTATATTCTGAGATCTTCGGTGATTATTCAAAAGCACGAAGCCTGCAATTGCTAATGCCGAGAAAGATAACAACAAGCCTGCAATATATGAATTAAACATTGGATACCACCTTCAGAATAAAATTCCAGGCAGCAGCTGCCGCAAAGACTGAAAACTACAACCGGCGATACTGCGGAAACTGAAAAATTAAAATAATTATGGAAAGTAAAATTTGCTTTATTAAGGTGTCAAATTGAGACGACGTCAAGCAATATTTGAATATTCAACTATTTATACTAAATTAGTTTTGATATACAAAAAAAACAACTGCCATGCAGGATTTATTTGCATTTTAACGACTAATGAATTTTTT
>Ga0070729_10002345_pt1 | contig 24863 bp, 21 predicted proteins | sample tdDd472_FD_66725 | JGI IMG/M metagenome (GOLD analysis project Ga0070729, IMG submission 66725) | Marine sediment microbial communities from the Atlantic coast under amendment with organic carbon and nitrate - tdDd47.2 | ecosystem: Environmental > Aquatic > Marine > Coastal > Sediment | place... | reverse complement strand
CCTTTCATGGCTTTGCGCAGGACTTTGTTGGTAACTCCGGCGGTTAAAGGATAAATCGGCTCAACAGTTTCTAGGGTTCCGCGTTCCTGCGGTTTAACGATTTCAGGGTGTACGAGCTGCGCAACGCCTTGAAAATACTCAATTCGGCCACTGATCACGCGTTCAGAATTAAGCGGTAGGAGTTTTTCAATCCAGCCCTTATTGGCATGGAAAAAGACCAGCATAACCTCACCGCTCTCATCTACGCATTTTACGCGGTAAGGTAAGGATTTGCGGGAGTTTGGGTGGTGTTTCTCGACCTGAATTTGCGTGGTTAGGACTTTGCCATTGGGGGCTTTTGATAGCGGGCAAGTAAAGCGACGATCTATAAAATCAACCGGCCCATGAAAGAGTAAATCGACCACGCGCGGGCCATTCACTAGCTTTTCAGTCAGTTTGCCATTGCGCGGGCCTAAACCAGGTAGGGAGGTTAGGCCACGAAATAAAGGATCAAGCTCAAAAGGTCGCTGGCTCATAAGTGGTAAAGTTCTTCTCTTAATTCACGAATAAGGGAAGTTTAACGATTTATAGCTGTAAGATCTAGGCTTTGGTAAAGATTGCGCGGTAAGCGTAGCCTTTATACAAAGTTTGAACCTCTAACGATCCTTTTTTCTCAATATCCATTCGTTTGAGGTAAGAGAGGATTTCCGGCTTGTAATAGACATGGAATTTTTTCAACCACCAGAAAAGGAATTTACGGAAATATTCTGGGAGCTCACTTTGGCTGCCAAAATCAACAATATGGATCTGACCGCCTGAAGGAAGCAATTCCAACGCATGGTCAAGTGATTCGGGCCATGGTGGAATTATCGAAAGCGCATAGGAAAATATAATTTTGTCCAAAGGCTCTTTTAATTCGAAAAGTTCTTTTGGATCAAAGGATTGAGAATAAGCTTGCTTAAGTTTTATCTTGTTACTCATCTGCGCATGTTCCAGATTGGTTTGCGCGGTTTTGAGCATTTCCTCAGAAGCATCAAATCCGTAATACACACCGTCTGGATATTTTTCTGCGGTCTTGATCATATTGCGCGCTGTGCCACAGCCAACCTCACATACGCGTTCACCATCTTTGATATCAAGGTGATCAATCATCTGATCGCGGCCAAGAAGATAGTATTTGCGGCTTAGATCATAAACATGGCGCGTCCAGCGATACATGTTATCCATGTTGGTTTTTGTCTGAGCTTCACTTGTCTGCGCAGTGTAATCTGAAGGTGTCATTAATGTTCTTTCTTAATAAACTAGCGCGTTTTTAACGTATAGGTATGAAATCCGCCGTAAATCGAAGAACGATCCAGTTCGTTACGAGGAGCCGCTAGAGACGGATCGTAATCCCAAGGAGATAGGTTTTCTTCACTTAGAGCATTTGTAAGCGGGCTTTCTTCACCGGCTGTACGGAAGATAACTCGCGCACCGTCATTGGCTGCGCGTAAGACACCGGACCATAAATCATTGAGCTGTTCATCATTCATCCAGTCTTGTGCATCAAGGAAAACAAAGCAATCCATGCTCTTGGGATCTTTTGAATCTAAAAACTCGGTAATCGTAGAATGAACGACTTGGGCCTTGTGGGCATTGGCTTTAAGTGTTTCGTAGTTTTCTTCCTTAAGATAGCGCGGTACAGCTTGACGCTTTTCCCGGTCATATCCACGATTAAAAGCCTGCCATGCAAAATAATTATCTTCTATTGGGAACTGACAAGCCAAACGTTCTAGCCTGTTTTTCAGCAAAGAAGCCATATCACCTTGTGCAGACTCGTTCAAATCGTCAAATTGAGCAGGCGGAATACCAAGTCCGTATAATGACTCGGGCTTGTTACACATCATTTTAACAAATTTCTTATCAAATAGTGGAGCAAGCGTACGGTTAAATATTTCGCGTTGCTCGTCCATCGATGTTGCCTTCAGAATATCGCGCGGGTCTTTTCCGTAAAGTTTAGCAACGCGGTGAACCATACCGATAAATTTACCAAGTAGACCAAAACGGTAGATGTTCTTTTTGAACATATTAATACGTCGACCGTGTGGAAATATTTTCTTTTCCCAATAATCGCGGGAGAATTGATCCAGGTTAGGAGCAATGTATTTATCGTAATTCTCTATATTTTTAGGATTATCTGCGCAGCCAAAGAATAAAAAGAAGCTCTCATAATCAGGTAAATGCTTTAGAGCAGTAATTTTTAAACGTCCCAATGCCGCATGCGCGGGGTTTAAATCTACAGCTGTTACGCTGGCAGGGGACTCTGTAAGGTAATTAAGCATATTACATCCGCCAGAGCAGATCGTCATAATATGCGTATTTTCATCAATGCGCATGGCTGGAACGTCGACTTCTGGATCCTCCCAGATTTGCGGATAAACAAACCCGCTAAACACAGCTGTAAACATACGCTCTTGCAACCCTCTTTTAGAGGTTGCTTTATTTTCATGAACAGCACTTTTTAACAGCGCTTTATTCGCGACGGTTTCATCGTCAATAGTAAAGGTTCTATCCGCACTCATTCTTCTTAAGCCCCTTGAAATAGCTTGAAACATATATATAAAGGCCAATCAAAAGTAATTATTTACTTGCTTATTAATATTGGCCAGAAGGACATTGTGGTGCACAATACAGCGGGCGAAACCCTAAATCAACCAAAACCTTACAGGTTTCTTTACGGTATGCCGGAAGGAGCGGATGTGCTCGCTCTGGCGGATATTGCACGTAAAATTATGCCGGAAGATCGTGTGCTTATGCATATTGCGTTGGATGATGCTCGCATTGGTACACTTAAGAAGTTGTTTGCTTTTTTTGCGCCTGATGTAACTGTAATAACTTTTCCCGCGTGGGACTGCCTACCGTATGATCGTATATCTCCGCATGGCGATATTATTGCTGAGCGCGTAGCAGCATTGTGCACAATACATGGATGGCAGAGCGAGAAGAAACGTTATCCTCGTATTGTGCTGGCAAATGTTAATGCAGCACTGCAACGGGTTATGCCGCGAGATGCCTTGATAGATGCAAGCTTTGTTGCAAAAGTAGGTGGCACATTAGACATTGATCACCTCACTCGGTATTTAGTGCAAAACGGATATCTTCGCAGTGATACAGTGCGAGAATCTGGAGAGTTTGCACTGCGCGGCGGGTTAGTTGATTTATTCCCTGCAGGGTATAAAAATCCTGTGCGTTTGGATATGTTTGGTGATGAAGTAGAAAGCATCAAAACATTTGATCCGCTTAGTCAACGTACGCAAAAAAACTTAAAAGAACTTCATTTATATCCAGCCACAGAGTTCTTTCTAAATGACAAATCTGTTACGCGGTTTCGCGTGGGATACCGTGAAGCTTTTGGTGTGCAGCAAAAGGATGATCCTCTTTATAATGCAGTAAGTGAGAAACGTCGCTATAGTGGTATGGAGCATTGGTTGCCGTTATTCTATGAGCAAATGGATACGCTGTTTGATTATGTGCCAGAAGCGCATATCACATGTGACTTCCATGCTTCTGATGCTTATATTAAACGCATTGATCAAGTTCAGGATTTTTATGACGCACGTCTTGTGTTGACCAAAGGAGCGCAAGACGGTGGGAAGAAAAAACAATTATCTGGCAGTACCTACAATCCTATCAAGCCACAAGAGCTCCATATTCTGCAAGAAGAGTGGGATATTCTTACGCATGAGATGACAGTATTTTCTCCATTTGGCGCGCCTGAAGAAAAAGATGAGCAGGATTGTGGTGCGCAAGTAGGCCGTAATTTTTCTGATGTACGTGCCTTACCTGACGGAGATGTTTTTGCAGAGCTTAAAAACCACCTTCAGACATTGCAAGCGAAAGGAACACAGCTTTTTATTGCAGCTTATAGTGAAGGGGCTAAGGTACGGTTGCAAGGGCTTATGGAAGCTGCGGGAATTGATGCGTTAAGGGATATTGCGTATTATAAGGATGCAAAAAAACTAAAGCCGGGTGTGATTGGTCTTTGTGTTATTCCGTTGGAGAAGGGATTCAAAGACGTACACGTAGCGTTTATTTCCGAGCAAGATATTCTGGGTGACCGTCTTGCAAGAAAAGCACGCAAAAGCCGTAAGGCTGATAATTTTCTAACAGAAATGTCAGTGCTTTCCGAAGGTGATGTGGTTGTGCATATAGACCACGGAATAGGGCGTTTTATTGCGCTAGAGACTATTCATGCGGCAGGCATTGTTAATGACTGCTTGAAAATAGAATATGCAGGCGGTGATAAACTGTACGTGCCGGTCGTTAATCTTGATATTCTTTCCCGCTTTGGGTCTGATGACGCTACTGCGCAGCTTGATAAGTTGGGCGGCGCAGGGTGGCAGGCTCGTAAGGCACGTGCGAAAAAGAATTTGATGGAGATTGCTGATAAGCTATTGGGTATTGCTGCAGCACGCCAGCTTAAAAAAGCGCAAGCGCTGCAAATTGGTGAGGGACTTTATAATGAGTTTGCTGCGCGCTTCCCATACGAAGAAACAGAAGATCAGGAACGTTCAATCGCAGCAGTGCTAGAGGATATGGCTGGTAAGTACCCCATGGATCATCTTGTATGCGGTGATGTTGGGTTTGGTAAGACAGAAATTGCTTTGCGCGCAGCTTATGTTGCGGCGATGTCAGGTGTTCAAGTGGCTCTCGTTGTACCGACAACGCTGCTTGCTCGGCAACATTACCAAAATTTCCAAAAACGTTTTGAGGGGACTGGAATACGAGTTGAACAGCTTTCCCGCATGGCTACACCGCGTGATGTGAAGTGCACAAAAGAGGGGATGGCAGATGGCTCTGTGCAGATCGTAATTGGCACGCACGCGCTTTTTGCAAAGTCTATTAAGTTTGCTGATCTTGGTTTGCTAATTGTTGATGAAGAGCAGCGCTTTGGTGTGAAGCAAAAAGAAAAGCTTAAGGCGTTAAAGAGTACAGTCCATGTACTAACGCTTACCGCGACACCAATTCCGCGCACGCTGCAAATGTCTTTAACAGGTGTTAAGGAGATGAGTTTAATAACTACGCCGCCGGTAGATCGCTTGGCTATTCGCACGTTTATTACGCCGCTTGATACGGTTGTTATTAAAGACGCATTGTTGCGTGAATATTACCGTGGAGGGCAGAGCTTTTATGTGGTTCCGCGCATTAAGGATTTAAAAGAAATTTCTGATATGCTGCACGAAATTGTGCCGGAGGTAAAGGTTATTGAGGCCCATGGGCGGCTGAGTGCTACTGAATTAGAAGAGCGAATGAGCGCTTTTTATGAAGGTCAGTATAATGTTTTGCTCGCAACAAACATTATTGAGAGCGGAATAGATATTCCAAGCGCCAATACAATGATTATTCACCGCGCCGATATGTTCGGATTGTCACAGCTTTATCAAATTCGTGGACGTATCGGGCGATCAAAGCAGCGTGCTTATGCGTACCTAACCTACAAGGCTGATAAAATGTTAAGCGAGAATGCGCAAAAACGCCTTGAGGTGATGGAAACTCTCGATACATTAGGATCAGGGTTCCAGCTTGCATCGCATGACATGGATATTAGAGGGGCAGGGAATTTGCTCGGCGATGCGCAATCAGGGCATATCCGCGAGGTCGGGGTTGAGTTGTACCAGCAAATGTTGGAGGAGGCGGTAGCTGCAGCGCGCGCAGGAATTACTGACATAGATGATATGCCGGAAAGTGATTGGTCACCGCAGATTAATCTGGGGACATCGGTGCTAATTCCTGAGAGTTTTGTAGAAGATCTGGCTGTACGTATGAGCCTGTACCGTCGATTAAATGATCTCCACGATAAGCAAGAAATTGAAACCTTTGCTGTCGAATTGATTGATCGTTTTGGCGATTTGCCAGAAGAAGTTAAGAATTTATTGGAGATTTTGAGTGTTAAACAGCTTTGTAAGAAAGCCGGGGTGTCCATCGTTGATGCAGGGCCGAAAGGAGCACTTATAGCATTTCACAACAACCAGCCCCCTAATGTTGAAGGACTGATGAACTGGATTACTCGTAAAGCCGGAAGTGTAAAAATTCGCCCAGATCAAAGGCTTAGCGTTATTCGTAATTGGCCAAAACCGATGAATCGCATTAAAGGCATGCAGACAATATTAAAAGAATTAGTTGCTTTATCGCCAGAAACATAAATTTGTGGCATGATATTCGCGCTTAGATAAAGTTTAGGAGATTCGTTCAATGTCCAAGGAATATGCGCAAAATAAAATCAAAGATGCATTAAAGCTGTGTAATGGTAATCAGAAGCTTGCTCGTCAGCAAATTGTAGCTCTGGCTCTGGAAGATACGGATTTGCTTAAATCGCTGGTTAGCCCGCATTTGGATGGGATAGTCGCCTATCAGGTTGAGCGCGTAGCATCAGGCCGGGCAGAAAAGGAAGATCAACATCCAGAGATTCCTCTTCCGAAGATTGATGATGAGTTTGGTATGAAGCTTTTGCGCGCGGCGGTTTCTGATGATGTAACTGTATTTGGTCGAGATAATATGCGTGCGCCCAGAAAGAGAAAAATAGCCTCAAAACAACATATTGAGGCAATTCATAAGCTGGCTTCTTCCCGCCGTCAGCAAGATAAGCGCGATAAATAGACTTGAAGGGCGCCAGTAACTTGATAAGAAACGTAACAAAATCAGGTTCTATACCCCCTGATCCCGAAGTTATAGCTAATAAGTTTGGACTAGAAGATATCCAGCCTTTGCTTGGAGACGCTTCGTCGCGTCGCTATTTCCGGGGGAGTAAGGAGGGCAAGAGCGTTATTGTGATGCTTTACCCGGATGCCAGCGAAGAAAATATCGCAGATCTAAAGGCGTTCCTTGATATAAGCGATATGTTGGCCGGGCGGGGAATAAAAGTAGCTAAAAGCTATGAGGTTGATGAATTTGGCACTTGCGCTTTGCTGGAGTATTTAGGTGTAGAATCTTTTGGTGCATGTATACGGGATGCAAGCGAATCGCCAGAAACCCTGTATAAATTAGCTACACAAGTCTTGATAAGGATGAAGGGAATAAATGAAGCCAGCTCGCTGCCGGATTATAAACAAACTAGTATTTATGCTAATCGTCGTCAGCTTATTGATTACTATATGGCTTATAAGCAGGGAAAGCATTCTGGCGAATCATGTGTGAATGAATTTCATAAAATATGGGATAAAATAGAACAAAGTCTGCCCTCTTGCCCGCAAAGCTTTGTCCATGGCGATTATCATCTGGAAAACCTCATCTATGCCAAAAACGAAGAGGGGATGCGCCAATGTGCAGTGATAGATCATCAAGATGCATTTTACGGGCCACAGCCATATGATTTGGTTAATCTTCTTGAAGATGCACGCATTGACGTTTCGCAAAGCGTACGCTCTTCTATGATACGGCTCTACACACAAGGTATGAGCAAAGAAGAAAAAGAAACCTTTATGGTTTGGTACACAGTGCTGGCCGCGCAGTTTCATGGACGGGTCATCGGCTTGTTTATCAAATTTGCAGCCGAGCAGGGGCGTGATTCGTATCTGGTTCATATTCCACGCTTGCAAGTTTATATAAATGAATCTCTAAAAGACCCTATTTTGACTCCATTAAAAGAGTGGTTTGATAAAGTAAAACTTGATTTTCACTCTATAACTGATTTAGATGGTGAGCACATTCGCGCAGCCTTTAGAAAAATTTGAGCCAGCGCATTTTCGTGCCATATGAATTTATATAAAACAAGGAGTTAAGTAATATGTCTATTGTCGCAGAACGTTTGAAGCGAATTAAGCCTTCCCCCACTTTGTCAGTGACAAGTAAGGCTAAAGAGTTAAAAGCGGAGGGGCGCGACGTGATCGGTTTGGGAGCAGGTGAACCGGATTTTGACACACCTGATTTTGTTAAAAGCGCAGCCAAGCTAGCGATCGATAACGGCGAAACAAAATACACAGCTGTAGACGGAAAGCCTGAGCTGAAAGATGCTATTATTGCTAAGTTTAAACGCGATAATGATCTTGAATACACACGCGATCAAATTACAGTTGGAACCGGTGGTAAACAGGTTCTTTTCAATGCATTAATGGCTTCGGTTAACCCCGGTGATGAAGTGATTATTCCGGCGCCTTACTGGGTTTCTTATCCAGATATGACGTTGCTTGCTGAAGGAACTCCCGTGATTGTGGAGTGTTCAAGAGACAATGATTTCAAATTAACAGCTGAGCAGCTCGAAGCGGCGATTACACCAAAAACAAAATGGTTGATCTTTAACTCTCCATCCAACCCCACAGGCGGCGCTTATACACATGCAGAGATTAAGGCACTAACAGATGTTTTAGTTAAGCATCCGCATGTTTATATTTTAAGCGATGATATGTATGAGCATCTAATCTATGACGGTTTTGAATTTGCTACGCCGGCGCAGGTCGAGCCAGAGTTGTTTGACCGGACATTGACATGTAATGGTGTTTCCAAAGCTTATGCGATGACTGGTTGGCGTCTAGGTTATGCTGGTGGCCCGAAAGAGCTAATCAAGGCTATTTCCAAGATACAAGGCCAAAGTACGTCTAACCCTTCTTCTGTATCGCAGGCAGCGGCTGTTGAAGCATTAAACGGTGATCAGTCATTCCTGAATGAACGTAATGATGTATTTGTTCAGCGCCGGGACATGGTTGTCGATATGCTTAATGATATGGAAGGAATTGAATGTCTTAAGCCTGAAGGCGCTTTTTATGTATTTCCTTCATGTGCAGGCGTAATTGGCAAAACTACGCCGGACGGTAAGGTTCTTGAGACAGACGAAGACTTTGTGACTTATTTGCTGGAAAGTGAAGGTGTCGCTACAGTTCAAGGATCAGCTTTCGGTTTGGCGCCTTATTTCCGCATTTCTTATGCTACAAGCACAGAGAACCTAAAGGAAGCTTGTGCGCGTATTAAGCGTGCTTGCGAGGCTTTAAATAAAATGGAAGCCGTTGCATAATAATACCTAAAAAGAATAGTTGTGTCCCTCGCTTTATAGCGGGGGATTTCTACATTATGCGCAGAATTTATTCAAAATAATTTATGCAAAAGAAAAACCGGACACAAGGTCCGGCTAGTTGAACAGGGAGGTTTCGCGTCTTGAAAGACGCAGGATCACAAGAGAGTTGCAACCCCAAAGCCACCTGAGTGACTATATTTATAATATAGGCGTATTGTCAGAAATAGACAAACGTGATTATTGCAAATAAGCTATGCAAAAATTGCATCGTATTGTGCATAAGATGTGTATTATTTTGGTTTTAGCAGTCTTTTGTCTTTGTTTATATGGTCTAGGAGAAAATCGCGTAGGGCTATAATTCTCTGGGAATTGCGTCTTTCTTGCGGATAAACAAAGAACATATCAACACCGGGAAGATCCAGTTCTGGGTAGACAACTTCAAGAGAATCATCCTGAGCAATAATATAGTCGGGTAGACTTGTTATCCCCATACCCGCTCTGACAGCGACACGCCGCGCTTGCATGGAATTTATCAGCAGTATATTAGGGTTATTGTCAATATCAATATCCAGCATGTTGAATAGCCAGTTGGGTTTTAAAAAAGGTGTGGGTGTATTGAGTGGATGACCAATCATAATATGATCTTTAAAATCAGCCATGCGTTTTGGGAGCCCTTGTCTATCAAGGTATTCCTTAGAAGCACACAGCGAAAAGCTGATATGGGTCATATGCCGTTCAATCAGGTCGCTGTTGTCAACGCGTTGCAGACGGATAGCAGCATCAGCTTCGCGTTTGTTTAAATCATAAACCCGGTCATCAAGAAGGACTGTTAGCTTAATTTGAGGGAATAAATTTTTAAATTCTGGAAGTAGCGGCGCAAGCCAGCTCGATGCGAGGAATTCAACTGTCGTTAGATTAAGAGGGCCCGCGGCCAGACTGCGGGTGTCTTTAAGCTGCATTTCTACTTGATTAAGTCTGTCGTTAACCTCACACGCTGTTTGCAAAAGCATTTCACCTTGTTCGGTTAGTGCAAGGCCACGCGCATGACGATGAAACAAGGGCAGCCCCAACTCGCTCTCTAGATTAGCTATCTGGCGCGATATAGCTGATTGGCTTAAATTAAGGTTTTCCTCAGCGTGAGTGAAACTGCCAACTTCCGCTACAGCCTTAAAGATTTTAAGTTTGTCCCAGTCCATATTCTTAAAGCCTCCCTGTTTATGGCTTTGTTATAATTATATAATTTTCACAGGCTTCGAATTTTGTAGTTTTTACTTTTGTTCTCCTAAAAAGCGATCTGCTTCTAACGCTGCCATGCAGCCCATAGCCGCAGCCGTTACTGCTTGGCGGTATTTGCTATCGGCAACATCGCCAGCTGCAAAGACACCGGGAATATTAGTGGCTGTCGAATCGGCAGCAGTAATAAGGTAACCTTCCTTATCGGTTTTTAGTTTGCCATTAAACATTGCCGTTTCCGGTTTATGCCCGATAGCAATAAATACACCATCTTTTTCAATATTGCTAATTTCACCAGTTTTTGTGTCTTTGAGCTTCAAACCGGTCATGCCGTTATCATCGCCAACGATCTCTTCAACGACCGTGTCCCAAAGGAAATTTACCTTCTCATGAGATAAAATACGCTTTTGCATAATTTTTTCGGCGCGGAGCTCATCCCGGCGGTGGATAAGGGTCACTGAGTTACAGAAATTAGTCAGGAATAAAGCTTCTTCCACGGCGCTATTTCCACCACCAACAATAGCCACATCTTTTCCTCTGAAGAAAAATCCGTCACAAGTAGCACAAGCTGATACGCCGCGCCCTTTATAAGTTTCTTCTGAAGGAAGCCCTAACCATTGAGCTTTTGCACCTGTAGAAATTACTAGGGTTTCTCCGCTATAGATATCCCCAGAATCGCATATGGCTTTAAAAGGGCGCTCAGATAAATCAACTTCACTTACGTAGTCATTAACGATTTTTGCGCCAACATGTTCGGCTTGCAGCTTCATTTGTTCCATAAGCCATGGCCCTTGAATGGGGTCGGCAAAGCCCGGATAGTTTTCAACATCCGTTGTTATCATGAGCTGCCCGCCTTGATCCATACCTGTAACCAAAATAGGTTCAAGATTGGCGCGTGCGGCATATATAGCAGCTGTATATCCAGCAGGGCCTGATCCGATAATTAAAACTTTGGTTTTGTGTGCTTGGGTCATTTTTTTTCATTATCCTAATCGAGTGTTTATTAGCGGTATCTTAGTCATTGAGAGGGCTGAGTAAAGCCCTAAATAATCGTTAGAAAAGGCCACTACGTTTCCTGATTTCTTGTGCGACGTATTGTGCGTCACCAAGGGGGGCATAATCATAAGGCTCAAATGCGTCATTAATGTCATTAAGGCGCCTGAGTGCACCATGATTGATTAAATTATCATGTAGAGCTGAGATCCTTTTGGAACCGCCTTCAAGATCTATCATGCAAACGGGTTTGCCCGTTGTGCAACACTCCGAGATCATAGACGCGCTATCGGCTGTAACCAGCAGAAAATCAGCCCACGCAAGTAATCCAAGATAAGGATTTTCTTCTTTTCCATCCCAAAAATAATTCGCATCGTTTCGTAGTGAATTCCTAAGTGTTTTCTTGTTCTCTGCACCTGTTCTTCTCGAGCATGTTACCATCAATGACCCATTAATGCGTGAAAGAGTTTGTGCAAGATCATGGGTGATGCGTGGGGTCATTTTATAAGCTTTGCTCGATCCACCGATAAGTACAGCAAAACGCGGGCTGGAATATTCTCCTAAAAAAGAAAAGCGTTCTTTTGCTTCTTCAAGTAGCGCAGGTGTGATTTTATTTGGGCTGGCATGAGTCACGATGACGTTACATCCACGCAATGGATCATGGCGAGGTACAGCCACCAAATCAAAATGTTTCGATGAAATTCTAGGATCTTGTATTTGTACTGTAAATGTATTTCCTCCGCTCATTTTTTTTATATAGCGTGAGGCTGCAATGCTTTTACGTCCGCTGGCAATCATAATATCTGGCCATGGTGGTTCAAGTGCTGGAGAAAAAGTGCTGTATTTCTCAAATCCTAAATAGGGTGATAAACTTTTCCATGGCTGGTTAAGAGCAATGCGTTTAATCTCATAAGGAATGCCAAGAGCATCAGCCACACCGATACACTGATTTTCTGTGCCAATTAGCCCTTCAGTCAAAACCCAACAGTTCCTGCCGTTTTTCGCGTTTCCCATAAGATTTTTCTTTAATTTATTTTAGCTAACGTTAATAAAGGCTTGCTAATTAGAGAAAGCAACTTTATACCTTCCCTCATAAATATAGTAAATGCCAGCAGGAGCAAGGTTAAAAAATAAATGAGTCGTTCACGTCTTGATTTGATTGATAAAAAAATCCTGAAAAAGATGCAGGAGAATGGTCGTATAAGCAATGTTGAACTTGCTGAATCGGTAGGTATTTCTCCACCGCCATGTCTTCGTCGCGTACGGATTTTATCTGAAAAAGGATATATTAAAGGCTATCATGCTGAGATCAACGCAGCTAAGATGGGCTACGGTGTTTATGTTTTCTCAATGGTTACATTGAAAAATCAGGACCAAGACAGCATAACTGCATTTGAGTCCTATATCGCAAAGTACTCGATTATAAGGGAAGCGCATCTTTTAACTGGGGATGTTGATTTTATGCTCAGAGTTGTCGCCAAGGACTGGGATGCTTATCAGGAATTTTTAACAAAAGATCTGCTTTCTGCGCCTAATGTTGTTTCCGTAAAATCATTTTTGTCTTTACGCACAGGAAAAAACCTTGCTGGCATACCCATTGAATAAATAGCTTTGCTTGTTAAAAGAAATCAACAAGATGTCTGTGGATGGTCAAAACGGCCATTTTCAATGAAATAGAGTGCCTGATCTATAACCTCATTATTGAACATCATAAAGCTATGCGTGGCTGGAATTACGATATGGTCACTCATTCCTTCAATTTTGGTGCGTTCGACAGGGACAATCCCGTCATGCTCGCCATCAAGCACCCATGGCGCCAAGGGATTAACTGATATATTTCCTGCAATAATTCCCAAGGGATAATCAATTTGTGTGTCAATATGATTATAATCTGTGCGGAGTTGTTCACCGGCTGGACCAAAAATCTTTTTAAATAAGGGGGCAAGGATCTCCGTCTCTGATAACCAGTCTGCAAATTCACTCCCTGAATTTGGAGGGCTTAGCATAACAACTTTATCAAGATTGTTAGGTCGTTGCTGCGCAATATAATAGCGTGTTATCAGCCCTCCCATAGAATGTGTAACAAAGTTAATTTTGGTTTGCGGATTGTAATCAGGGCAGGATGTTATTTTTTGGTGAACGAAAGCTCCCAATTCTTCTAGCGGTTGTTTGCGTGATGGATAAAGGATGTTAAGTGTTGCGTATCCTCTTTTTTTGAAACGGTTGTTTATCAATTTCATATCTATATTGCTGCGCAAAATGCCATGCAGTAATATAACTAAATTATTTGAAGGCGTGGTTTTCTTATTGTTCATATTATTAGGCATCGGTACTTATTCCTTCGAGCCAGTTATCAAGGTCTTTGCAAGCGATATCAGTGTAAACTTTTTTTCTGTCCTTTCCCTTAAGCTTTTTACGTTTGCCATTAGGCTGACGTGGACGCAAATATTCTTCACTTGGAGGTGGGAATAGACCAAAATTTACATTCATTGGCTGGAAGGTTTCTTTATTTGCTCCATCGGTAATGTGATTTAACAAAGATCCTAGCGCCGTAGTTTTAGGTGGCAGAGGATAAACATCTTTACTCAAAATTTCAGCTGCTGCAAATCTACCGGCTAGTAAACCTATAGAAGAGCTTTCAACATATCCTTCACACCCTGAAATTTGGCCAGCAAAGCGTATGTGTGGATAAGTCTTTAATCGTAAGTGCGAGTCCAATAGCTTTGGCGAATTGATAAAACTGTTCCTATGCATTCCACCTAGTCGGGCAAACTCGGCATTTTCTAAACCCGGTATCATTTTAAAAACGCGGGTCTGTTCTGCGTACTTCATTTTGGTCTGAAATCCAACCAGATTATAGAGCGTTCCAAGTGCATTATCCTGTCGCAGTTGCACCACTGCATAGGGTGGATCGCTTTTGTGCGGGTTAGTAAGACCCACAGGTTTCATCGGTCCGAAACGTAAAGTTTCGATACCTCTGGAAGCCATTACCTCAATAGGCATGCAGCCTTCGAAGTAGGGGGTGTTCTTCTCCCAGTCTTTAAAATCGCCGTATTCAGCATGGATTAATTCGTGAATGAACGTCTCGTATTGTTCTTTGCTCATAGCACAGTTTAAATAGTCTTTGCCTGTGCCTGCAGGGCCGGCCTTGTCATAGCGGGACTGGAACCATGCTGCGTCCATATTGACGCTATCAAGATAAACAATGGGAGCGATAGCATCAAAGAAAGATAGGGAGTTTTCCTCTGCTAAACGCTGGATTTCAGCACTCAACGCATCTGAAGTAAGCGGCCCTGTTGCGACTATAATATGCTCCCATCCCTGATCCGTAAGTGAAGTTATTTCACCACGCTCAATAGTAATATTAGGGTGTGTCTGTAACGCATCACTAATTGCACCGGAGAAGTGGTCCCTATCAACCGCTAATGCTCCACCTGCAGGAACCGCGTGTGCGTCAGCCTCACGCATAATGATAGAGTCCATTTTGCGCATTTCTTTATGAAGCAATCCCACGGCGTTATGTTGGGCATCGTCTGATCGGAATGAATTTGAACAGACCAGCTCGGCACATTTATCTGTTTCATGAGCTGCTGTGGATAAGTCTGGCCTCATTTCATGAAGGGTAACACGTACACCCATGTTGGCTGCTTGCCATGCCGCTTCACTGCCAGCTAGTCCCGCGCCTATAATATGTAATATTTCTTTGTTCATAACTTACGTTATTTATCAAGAAGCCGATAATAGGGCAATCTAAATATTTTGATTCGGTTATCAGAGTAGATGCTAACTCCAAAACTCTCGTTCTTCAGGAATACGTGAGAAGGCAATTTTCGTTCCAACATATCCCGCAGTCGTTTTTGGAGGCATTCCTAAAGTAACGACTGGTTTCTTATACTTCTCTTGCAAATGTTCCAATGCGCAACTAAGGGATAAAGTTTTCTCTAGATCGTTGGCTTCAAGATCGTCAGTGTGGGCAAACAAGTCTTTGGTGAGAGATGTTTCTTCACTGAGTTTGTATAGGCAAACAGAAACTTTCTTAAACTTTATAACGTTCCCATAGGAAGGGGTGTTATAATTATGTGCAACATTACGCATAAGTGTTGTCCATAATGTATCAACGTAATGAATAATGGAAAAAGAATTTTGTGTGGCAGGTATACCTATTTCTTTTGTAAATTTTTGGCCATGTATTGTGCGTAAAGAAATAGATATACGCTCGGTATATAACTTTTTATAACGCAGTCTGTGGGATGCTTTTGTAGTAAGGGATCGAAGAATGATTTTTGCATTTTGTGGTGTACGTGTTTGCGGATCTAAGACGCGACTATGACCTATAACAGAAGTGTTTGTTGCGGCTGCCTCTAAATCATACCCATGCAATAAATACCACATACGTTCGCCGAGTAAGCTACCCCACATTTTGCGAACATGCTTTGGTTTTAGTTTTAGTAAATCAGGTAATGTATGTATCCCATAACGATTTAAGCGTTTCTCCATATGGGTTCCTATACCGGGAATGTCGGTTAGATGAAGGGGCAAAAGCGACTTTGGTAAAGTTTCTTGCTGTAAAAAGGTTAAACCGTCAGGCTTGTTCATATCGCAGGCAATCTTTGCTAAAAGACTATTTGGCGCGCATCCAATTGAGCAATTAATATAATCGCCTACATTTTCCCATATGCCTTTTTTTATATTCTGTGCAACTTTACTTGCAGCACTAATAGAACGTTTTCCGGGAGGTAAGCGGCTTGATAGTTCATCAATTGAGCAAATGGCATTGATAGGGGTGTGCTTAACGATTTCTTTAATAATCTTGTGATGATACGCAACATAAATATCATGATGCGCAGGAACGCAGTGTAAGCCAGGGCAACAGTTTTTAGCTTGTTTAATCATCATTCCAGTCTTGACGCCGTATGCTTTGGCCTCATAGCTTGCCGCAATAACGCAAGTATAATCTGTATCCATTGGTGCTACTGCAACAGGTTTGCCACGTAACTTCGGATTTTCCTGTTGTTCGACACTTGCAAAAAAACTATTTAAATCCATAAACAGCCATTTGATTCCAGCTTCACGTTTCATCGTTTTTACTATTCCAAGTTTTAAAATAAGAAAGAGCTAACAGTATTTCATATGCAAAAGAACAAAGCAAGAACGTTCTTGGGGTTGCATATGTTTCTAAAACTGTGTTCAAATGCCTGAAGAAAATATACTCGGAGTATAAGGAAATAAATAATGGTAGGTTTTGTTAACGATAGTGAATTTTATATGTGGCGAACATTATTTGCTGTTGCGCACGCTGATAACGTGGTCACAGAAGAAGAAATTTCATTTATGGCGAAAATATTGGACGATGTTCGTTTTACCGATGAACAGACTGAAATTCTTAAAGACGATATTGTTAGCTCCAAAAACGTTACAGCGATGTTTAGTGGTGTAACCAACCCCAAAGACAGGGTGCAGTTCTTTGAATTTGCCAGAGACCTTGTATGGGTAGACGGTGACTTCGCTTCTGAGGAGCAGAGTGTTATGATTGATCTTTATAGACAGCATATGAGCGGTACTACGGTAGATGAACTCGTCGGCAATATATCTTTGGAATTTGAAGAAGAGCCGGATACAGAAGGAAGGCGTCCTTGTCCTCAGAGGAAAACAGGCGTTATGGGGATGATTTCAGCATTTAAAAGAAGTTTTCTTGGGGAATAACGTTAATTTAAGGCAAAACGCTTGCTTTAATAAGTTTCCGGGAAAATACGTACGGTTGCTTTGGTGGGCGGCTATAGTTGTTTCCGTTAAAGCGTAATATATATGTTTTAGCTTTTTTATGAAGATTTCCATTCTCTTCAATAGCAATGTCATGCCACCCTTGCGATGTTTCTTTACTAATATAAAAAGGTGGGCGTATATTTTCAAAACTTCCCATAAGAGAAAAACCGTTTATATGCGCTTGTAAAATAACTAGATTGCATCCGTGTACACCACACCAGCGGCCATAAGGCGTTGTCACATAAATTAAGGCTTCTTTTAGATGATCTCCGTTTAAATCTCTTCTCACAAAATCATATTGAGAAAAAGCTGGAGCATTAATGCGTTTAAAATAGTCCTCCATGGCGGCTTTAACATCTCCTGAATCAGAGGACGGAAAAATTTGTTCGTTACTCATAGGCAAAAGAGGGCCGTTATCTTTTTGATCCTGTGAAGAAATAGGCTTATTGCTACTGCAGCTAGCTATAAAGAATACTAAAAAAAGCAAAAATAAAGAGAGAGTGTGTCTGGTTAACATGGATAAGGCTTTCTTTCGTGCAAAGATATTAGATGTCTGTTTGCCATATATTGCTTTCTTTTATAAAAGCGGCTTGAACTATTGGAACAGTAGATTTACCTTAGATCTTGGTAAAAGAAAGCTATCTTAAGGAGTATAAAACAGCGATGACTTTTGTTGTGACCGATATTTGTATTAAGTGTAAATACACAGATTGTGTAGAAGTGTGTCCCGTGGATTGCTTCTATGAGGGTGAGAACACTGTGGTGATAAACCCAGACGAATGTATTGATTGCGGTGTATGTGAGCCGGAGTGTCCGATTGAGGCTATTTTGCCTGATACGGATCCCAAGGCTGAGCGATGGCTAGAGATGAATAAGCGTTATTCTGAAGAATGGCCGAATATCACGGCAAAGAAAGATCCTATGCCTGAAGCTGAAGAGATGAAAGACAAGGCTAATAAATACGAAGAGCATTTCAGTTCAAAGCCTGGAGAAGGTGATTAAAAGGAATAACAGCATATGGTATTTGCCAAAATTAAAAATAAAGTACAGGCTCGTGGACAGATATACGATAGTATTCTCGATACTATAGGTGCAACCCCTTTGGTGCGCTTGTCGCGGTTCAAAGAAAAATACGGCCTTTACGCAGATATTCTGGCCAAGCTTGAATATTTTAATCCGATGGCTTCGGTAAAAGATAGGGCGGGCTTGGCAATGATAGAGGATGCTGAGCAAGCTGGTCACATTACTCCCGGTAAAACAACAATTGTTGAACCGACCTCAGGCAATACGGGGATAGCTTTAGCATTTGTTTGTGCATATAAAGGCTATCGTTTGGTACTGACAATGCCGGAGGATATGTCGATTGAACGCCGTAAAATGCTGCGCTATCTGGGTGCTGACCTAGAGCTAACCCCAGCTGAAAATGGTATGCAAGGGGCGATAGACAAAGTGCATGAAATAATGAAAGGCGATGGAGATAGCTTTTGCCCAGCTCAATTTGAGAACGCAGCAAATTCACAAATACATAGCATAACAACTGCAGAAGAGATATGGGCGGACACTAAGGGGAATGTTGATATATTTATTGCAGGTGTTGGGACTGGCGGAACGCTTACTGGCAATGCACAAACGCTAAAAGCTTATGATCCAGAAATAAAGATTATGGCAGTAGAGCCTAAAGAAAGTGCCGTAATTAGCGGAGAAGTGTCTGGCTCTCATGGTATCCAAGGAATTGGTGCTGGGTTTATTCCAAAGAATCTGGATATTAATTTTGTTGATGAAACTCAACAGGTAAGAAGCGAAGACGCTATTTATATGGCTAGAGAACTTGCCACATTAGAGGGTATTGCTTGCGGTATATCTTCTGGCGCTGCGCTTGAGGCTGCAAAAATTATAGGCAAACGGCCTGAAAACAAAGGCAAGCAGATTGTTATTATTATTCCGTCTTTCGCAGAGCGTTATCTATCCAGCCCGCTGTTTGATGGTATTTCAGGTTAGAATGCTGCAGCCATTATTGATCGTTAACGCCTAGTTTTTTCTTCACTGAACTGCTTGATGTTGTGTACTCAAAGCGTAAGCGTGCATCAGGTCTACAATATTTAAATGCTTGGCGTGCCATAAGAGCTGCTTCATGGAAACCTGAGAGGATAAGCTTAAGTTTTCCTGGATACCAGTTGATGTCGCCAACAGAAAATATTCCTCGCTCCGACGTTTCAAATTTTTCCGTATCAACAGGAACAAGGTTCTCGTGCAAATTAAGCCCGAAGTCAGCAATTGGCCCAAGTTTCATGGTTAGACCAAAGAATGGAAGCAAGACATCGCAGGGCAGAGTTTGACGTTCTTTGTTCTTATCTTCTGCAATCACGCCGCTGAGTTGACCGTTCTCTCCAGCAAGCTCCTTAACTTGTCCCATATGAAAATGCATTGCTCCAGTGTCCACAAGGTCACGCATTTTTTGCACGCTATCAGGTGCAGCACGAAAAGCATCTCTACGGTGAATTAAGGTTAGGCTTTTAGCAACAGGTTGTAGGTTTAAGCTCCAGTCCAACGCTGAGTCTCCGCCTCCTACAATAACCAGATCCTTATCCCGGAATTGCTCAATCTGACGAACTGAATAAAAAACAGAGGTTCCTTCATAATCGCCAATCGCTGGAATAGGGGGCTTCTTTGGCATAAAGCTTCCGCCGCCTGCAGCTATGATAATGCATGTGGCTTCGAATATTGTTCCAACATCGGTTGTTAAACGCCACTTTCCATCTTCCAGTTTCTCAAGTTTTTCTGCCATTTGTTGAAAGTGAAAGGTCGGGCTAAAAGGCGCAATTTGTTCTATCAAATTATCCGTAAGCTCTTGCCCTGTAATGCTTGGGTAGGCAGGAATATCATAAATAGGCTTTTCTGGGTAAAGCTCTGCACATTGTCCGCCCGGTCGATCGAGAATGTCAATAAGGTGACATTTCATATCTAATAGACCCATTTCAAAAACAGTGAACAACCCGCAAGGCCCGGCTCCAATAATGACGGCATCAGTTTTTATGATAGCAGAATTATCGCTCATATTGGCATTTCCTTATGTAGGTACATATATCTTTAAACGTAGTTGTAATAGAATATATTGAGGCTTAAGTAAAGAATTCCGTAGGAAAATGTAGGCGTTTGTATCAGGTCGGTCGGTTTTGCTAGATATAAAAATCGGGCAATGAGGGGGATATTATTGAAATGCATGAGGGTTTAAAATTAGTCCACCTCCACTACTTTTCGGATGCGAGCAATGAAATTGTTATAATCGAAGGGCTTAACAATATAGTCGTGAGCTCCATCTTCCAGACAGTGCGACACTGAACCTATATCATTTTTTGATGTTAACATGATTACTGGAACAGCCTTTGTTTTCTTATCATCTTTCAGTTTAAGCAGAACTTCATATCCGTCTGGTTTTGGTAATTTTATATCTAACAGTATTAGTTGGGGCAAACAGCTCTCAATCAGATTAAAACCTTCTTCAGCATTTTTAGCTATAGCCGTTGCATATCCATGTTTTTGCAATATGGAATCAACGATTGCTAGCAGTGTATCATCATCATCAATAATTAAAATATATGGTTCTGTCATGGTCATATTTATTATTCCTAATATTTAAAGTATATACCAAATAAAAGACTATAACCTTAAGGTTGGTGCTTCAACATATTATTTTTTAGCAAAATGTAATATATAAAAGAAATGCAAAATTATTGCTTTTTGTACTTTTCCTTAAGTAAATATAAGACGTCTAGAGCTTCACGTGGAGAAAGAGTATCCGGGTTTATTGTATCGAGATGTTTTTCTAGCTCTGAAGGGATATGGGCAGCAGGTTCAGAAGGTATATCAAACAAAGGTAAATCCTTAACCATTTCTTTTGGCGTGTTGTTTTTATTGCTGAGCGTTAGGCGTTCGAGAATATCTCCTGCTCGTTTTATAACGGGAGCCGGTAATCCAGCCAGTCTCGCGACATGAATACCGTAAGAGCGATTAGCGTGCCCGCGAATAACTTTGTGCATAAATACAATAGTATCATTCCATTCTTTTATTTGTACTGTATAGCATGACAGATTACTCAAAGGTTCACTCAAGGCAGTTAGCTCATGATAATGTGTAGCAAAAAGACTGCGGCATTCATTTTTATTGTGCAAGTATTCAACGCATGCCCAGGCTATAGATAAGCCGTCATATGTAGCTGTGCCGCGTCCGATCTCATCTAATATGACTAAAGAGCGTATTGTTGAGAGATTTAAAATACTAGCAGTCTCTACCATTTCAATCATGAAAGTGGACTGTCCGCGCGCAAGATCATCTGAAGCACCAACTCGACTAAAGCATTGATCAACGATGCCTATATGAGCTGATGCTGCGGGAACAAAACTGCCCATTTGTGCCATAATGGCTATAAGCGCGTTTTGTCGTAAAAAAGTAGATTTACCAGCCATATTAGGGCCAGTCAAAAGCCATAGTCGTGAATTTGGATTTAGCGCGCAATAATTGGGAACAAATGTCTCGCTTTGCTTTTTAAGTACGCTTTCTACTACCGGGTGACGTCCATCGCAAATATCAAATTTAAGGCTGTCATCAACAATAGGGCGAGTATAATTCATTAATGCAGCTTGTTCAGCTAATGCTGCACTCAAATCAATAATAGCCATAGCCTGCGCAATGGATTTGATTATCTCTGAAAGGGAATTGATTTTCGCAACAAGCTTATCAAATATAGACATTTCAAGCGCAATAATTTTATTGGCAGCACTTAGTATATCCCGTTCTTTTTCAGCAAGCTCTGACGTCGTGAAACGTACGGCATTAGCCATGGTTTGTCGATGAATAAAATGTGCGTTTGCTGCATTGTCTTTCTGAGTTTCGTTTGTCTTAATCATTAAAGAGTCTGCGCGTTTTGAAGGAACCTCAACAAAATAACCAAGCACGTTATTATACTTAATTTTTAGCGCGTCAATACCTGTTTCGCTGCGATATTTTGTTTGTAGTGATGCAATTGTTGTGCGGCTGTTATCACGTAAACTTCGCAACTCATCCAAGCGAGGATTAAAACCAGATTTAATAAATCCGCCATCTTTCGTGCTTATTGGAGGGGTGTCAATGAGCGCAATCTTAAGCGTGTCGTGGAGCTCGCAGAGCGCAGGGCTTTGGTGCATCTTATCAAACACGGTCTCAAAGCTTTTTAGTTTGTTTATATTTGTCTGAAGTGCGGCGCGAATAATTTCACCATGGGACATCCCATCCCGTATCATGGATAGATCGCGGGGGCTGCCACGTCCAATGGTTATGCGTGATAATGCACGCTCTATATCGGGCACTTCTCGAAGCATTAAACGTAAATCTTCGCGCAAAATTGGCGTATTGAAAAAGCTTTCAACGCGGTTTAGTCGCGCATTAATTAACTCAATATCTGTGAGTGGTGTAGAAACATTGTCCTGTAATAATCTTGCTCCAGCTCCTGTAATTGTGCGGTCAATTGTATCAAGAAGGCTGCCTTTTCTCTTTCCTGATAATGTGCGCAACAATTCTAAATTCTTGCGTGTTGCCGCATCAATTCCCATAAATGAGCAACTTTTAACTTTTTGTGGCGCTGATAGAAATGGGAGCCTTCCTTTTTGCGTTGTAGAAATATAAGAAAGAAGTTCGTTAAGAGCGTAAAGCTCGTTCTTTTCAAGTGAAGTTATTTCTTTATCAAAAAGCTCGGTAATGCTGCGCGCATCATGTGATAAGTTATTGGCGTTATGTTGCGATATCGTTGTCTTGTCAGAGAAAGAGCCAAGCGCGTTCCCCGCCATTTTAATACATTTTTTAGAAGTAACTATTTCACAGGGATCGATCCGCTCAAGAGTAGTGCGCAGCGTGTCAAAATCACAGCTCTGCACCATTAGCTCGCCAGTTGATAAGTCGCACCAAGCAACGCCATAACGCCCGCTATAGGTATGCATGGCGCACAAAAAGTTATGTGCACGTGCATTCAGTAAGTGATCTTCGGTTAATGTTCCCTGCGTGACAACGCGCACGGCTTCGCGCATTACCAGAGCTTTTGATGCAGTTTTACCTTCTTTTTTTGCGCGTTCTTTTGCTTCTTTAGGAGTTTCGGTTTGTTCGCATATTGCTACTTTATGCCCCGCGCGGATGAGCTTTGCTAGATAAGGCTCATATGCGTGATATGGAACGCCGCACATCTCGATATCATTGCCGTTGGATTTGCCACGTTTGGTTAGTGTAATATCCAAAGTTTGCGAGGCAATAACAGCGTCCTCATAAAACATCTCGTAAAAATCGCCCATGCGATAAAAAAGCAGGCAATCCGGGTGCTCTTCCTTAAGCACCATATATTGCGCCATCATTGGCGTGTGTCCTAGCGTAAGAAAGTGCTCCGCCCGCATATGCGTACTTTCACGCATATTGCTATTATTGGGGGAGGGCATATTGTCGTTTTGGTCGCAATCATTTTTTTCGGCAAAAGCCATATAAAAGCCTGCCTTTTAATTTATTTTAGTTTAGGAGTTAAGAGCTGGTTCCTGTCGATCCAAAGCCGCCTTCGCCGCGCTCTTCATTTTTTTCCAATTCCTCAACCACTTCCCAGTCAACATGAGCAAATTGCCCAACGACCATTTGTGCAATTCGCATACCACGCTCTATTGTAAATGGCTCTTGGCCATGGTTGATCAAAATCACTTTTACTTCGCCACGATAATCAGCATCAATAGTGCCGGGTGTGTTTAAAACCGTGACTCCATATTTAACAGCCAGACCTGAACGGGGGCGCACCTGCGCTTCAAAGCCTTTTGGTAGGGCTATAGTTAATCCTGTAGGGATGAGGGCGCGATCTCCCGGCCCTAATTCCAGTGCTTCTTCTAAAGCGGCTGTTAAATCCATACCCGCAGATTGAGATGTTGCATAACTAGGCAATTTTAGCCCTACAGCGTGTTCCAGTGGTTTTACCGCAACTTTGATATCACTTTCTATTTCGGTCATTTTTTCCTATTTTATCTTAAAGTGTTTAATAATGTTCACCACCAGCCGCTCAGCAATAAGTTTTTTGGACATATGCTCCCAAGTTTCTTGACTGTTATGTGTATGTGTAAAGAAATATATTTGATTTTTGTCTGAACCAAAAGCCTTTTCCTGCCCCTTTTCGTCTTTACCAACTAAATTGGCCATGATCCAGTCACATCCCTTTTTTTCCAGCTTTGACCGAGCGTGATGCTCAACATTTTCAGTCTCGGCGGCAAAGCCTATAACTAATGCAGGGCGCTTGTTTGGATGATTCGACAATACTTTTAGAATGTCTGGATTTTCAGTAAGGGATAAAGTAGGAGGAGCGTTGTCTGGTTCTTTTTTAATTTTATGCTCCTGCATACTGGTGGCACGCCAATCACTTACAGCGGCACTACAAACGCAGATATCGGCGGGTAGGGTGGTCTCACAAGCTTCAAGCATATCCCTTGCGCCTTCTACATAAACCATTTGTACGCCGTTAACAGGTTCTAGTCGCGTTGGCCCGCTTATAAGTGTAACTTGCGCTCCTGCTGCCAACAGCGCTTCGGCAATGGCATAGCCTTGCTTTCCTGAAGAGCGATTGCCTATAAAACGCACCGGGTCAATAGCTTCATAAGTAGGGCCAGCGGTAACAAGTGCTTTTAATCCCTTTAAGGGTTTATCTAAAAAAAAATCCTTAATGGTATTATAGATTTCTTCGGGTTCGCTCATACGGCCAAGCCCGGTTTCTCCGCAAGCCATTTCACCTTCAGCGGGGCCAATAAACTGAATACCGCGTTTTTCGAGTGTTTTTACATTAGATTGGGTAGCTTCATGATCCCACATCATGGTGTTCATAGCCGGAGCTACTATTACAGGTTTGTCACAAGCAAGCAGAAGGGTT
>Ga0070729_10002344_pt1 | contig 24867 bp, 20 predicted proteins | sample tdDd472_FD_66725 | JGI IMG/M metagenome (GOLD analysis project Ga0070729, IMG submission 66725) | Marine sediment microbial communities from the Atlantic coast under amendment with organic carbon and nitrate - tdDd47.2 | ecosystem: Environmental > Aquatic > Marine > Coastal > Sediment | place... | reverse complement strand
ATTAACCCCGTAACATTCTGCAACAATTAGTGATTTGAGTGCCGTTAGGGGGCTTGTTAGAACCCTAGCGGCACTTGATCTTTCGGCGCGGCGCCGGACCCGATCCGCCAGGACCCGTTTCTGGAAGATCGGCCGGCACCGGAAGACCGCCGGAGTTTTTCAGGACCGTCCGAGGACGATCCGAATTTAGGGGGCAGATACCGACCCATGGGCTTCGACACCGCCCTCGAGAAGACGCTGAAGAGTTCCATCGGCTGCACCGGAATCGGGCTGCATTCGGGACGCACCGTCTCCATGACCCTGCATCCGGCGGCGCCGGGCACCGGTATCCGCTTCCGGCGCACCGACATCGCCGGCGGCTGCGCCGAAATCCCCGCCGATTGGCGGCATGTCGCCGAGACCCATATGTGCACCGCCCTGACCGACGCCGACGGCGCGCGCGTCGCCACCGTCGAACATCTGATGGCGGCGCTGGCCGGGTGCGAAATCGACAATGCGGTGATCGAGATCAACGGTCCCGAGGTGCCCGTCATGGACGGCAGCGCCGCCCCGTTCGTCTTCCTCATCGAATGCGCCGGGATCGTCAGCCAGGACAGGCCGCGCCGGGCGATCCGCATTCTCAAACCGGTCGAGGTCGTCGACAAGGACCGCCGCATCGCCCTGCTGCCGGGCGACGGCAGCTCGGTGTCCTTCGACATCGCGTTCGACGATTCGGCGATCGACCGCCAGGAGATGGTCTTCGGATTCCGGAACGGCGCCTTCAAGGCCGAGATCGCGCGGGCCCGCACCTTCGGGTTCGAGCATGAGGCGATCCAGCTCCGCGAGGCGGGGCTCGCCAAGGGCGCATCCCTGGAGAATGCGGTCGTCGTCAACGGCGAACGGGTGCTCAACCCGGAAGGCCTGCGCTACGACGACGAATTCGTCCGCCACAAGATCCTCGACTGCATCGGCGACCTCTATCTCGCCGGGGCGCCGATCCTCGGCCATATCCATTGCAGCCGCTCCGGACATACCTTGAACAACCGGCTGCTGCGGGCCCTGTTCGCCGACGAGGACGCCTGGTGCTACGCACCCTGGACGCCGCAGCCGACGCGCGGCGCGGACCGCGATCTTCTGGTCGGCACCGCGCCGGTCGCCGAGCGCGCCACCGCCGCTCCGGCCTAGTCGCCGCCCTTCGGCGCTCCCCGCCCGCGACCGCGACCGCCCGCGCCGTTTTTTCGCCCCCCGCCCGGTCCTTGCCCGGCCCCCTGGCACCCATGCTATATTTCGCGCCATCGCCGTCCCGCCCCCGTGGCCGACGGCCCAACCGCGAACCGTGAACCCGTCGATGTCCTGCACGCGCCCCTGGTCGAATAGGTTGGCTTTCGCCTTGCCCCGGCTGGCGGCGTTGCTGGCCGTCGCGGCGGTCGTTGCGCTCGCCGGCTGCGGCGGCGACGACGCCATTCCCTACGAGGAACGCCCGGTCGCCAACCTCTACAACCAGGGAATGAACGCCCTGCTCGCCGACGAGTATCGCGAATCGGCGCGCCTGTTCCAGGAAGTCGAGCGCCAGCACCCCTATTCGATCTGGGCGACCAAGGCGCAGCTCATGGCCGCCTACGCCTATTACAAGCGCAACGATTACGACGACGCCATCGTCGCGCTGGACCAGTTCATCCAGCTTCATCCGGGCAATGCCGACGTCGCCTACGCTTACTATCTAAAGGCCCTCAGCCATTACGAGCAGATCGCCGACGTCGGCCGCGATCAGGAGAACACGGCGCTGGCCATGCAGGCCCTGAACGAAGTGGTCCAGCGTTTCCCGGACAGCAAATACGCGCGCGACGCGCGGCTGAAGATCGACCTGACCCGCGACCATCTGGCCGGCAAGGAGATGGAGGTCGGCCGCTACTACCTGACCCGGAAACATTACCTGGCGGCCATCGCCCGCTTCCGCAAGGTCATCGACGACTACCAGACAACGACCCACGTGCCCGAGGCGCTGCACCGCATCACCGAGGCCTATCTGGCGTTGGGCGTGACCGAGGAGGCGAAGAAGACCGCGTCGGTCCTCGGCCACAACTTCCCCGGCAGCGAATGGTATATCGACAGCTACGCCCTGCTCACCGGCATCGACGTCCGCCCCGAGGAAGAGAAGCGCGGCTGGCTGGCGCGGAGCTGGAACGCCGTCTTCTGATCCCATGCTCGCCGGCCTGTCGATCCGCGACGTCGTCTTGATCGACCAACTGGACGTCACCTTCGCGCCGGGTCTTTGCGTGCTGACCGGCGAGACCGGCACCGGCAAATCGATCCTGCTCGACGCCCTCGGCCTCGCCCTCGGCGCCCGCGCCGAGGCCCGCCTCGTCCGCCGAGGCGCGGACCAGGGCGCGGTCACCGCCCGCTTCGATCTCGGCCCCGATCATCCGGTCCAGGACAAGCTGCGCGCCCACGGAATCGCGCCGGAAGACGGGCTGCTGCTGCGCCGGACCCTGGCCGCCGACGGGCGCAGCCGCGCCTTCGTCAACGACCAGCCGGTCAGCATCGGCTTCCTCCGCGATCTGGGGACCGACCTGGTCGAGATCGAGGGCCAGTACGACAATCGCGGCCTGCTCGACCCCGCCACCCACCGCGAAGCGCTGGACGCCTTCGGCGGCCTGGCCAAGGCGGCGACCGAGACGAGCGCCGCCTGGCGGCGCTGGCGTCGCGCCGAGGAATTGCTGGACACCGCCCGCCGCGAGATTGCCCAGGCCGCGCGCGAGGCCGAATTCCTGCGCCATGCCGTCGCCGAGCTGGACGAGCTGGCGCCCGAGACGGGCGAGGCGGCGGCGCTGGAGGACAGCCGCGCCCTGCTGCGCAACGGCGCGCGGATCGCCGAGGCGCTGACCGCCGCCCGCGCGGCGCTGGCCGGCGACGACGGTGCCGAAGCCGCGCTGCACGGCGCCGCCCGCGAGGTCGAGCGGGTCCGCGCCCTGGCCGGCGAGCGGCTGGACGCGGCCGCCGAGGCCCTGTCCCGCGCCGCCCTGGAGGCCGCCGAGGCCGGCGCCGGGATCGAGGCCGTGGCGGCGGATCTGGACGCCGAGCCGGGCCGGCTGGAGACGGTCGAGGCGCGGCTGTTCGATATCCGCGCCATGGCCCGCAAGCATGGCGTCGAGCCCGACGCCCTGCCGGACTTGGCGGAAGAGCTGCGCGCCCGTCTGGGCGCCGTCGACGAGGGCGACGCCGCCCTCGACCGGTTGGCCCGAGAGGCGGAAACGGCGCGCGGCGGGTTCGAGGAGGCGGCCCGGATCCTGAGCGCCGGGCGCGCCAAGGCCGCCAGGCGGCTGGACCGGGCGATCGCCAAGGAACTGCCGCCGCTGAAGCTGGACAAGGCCCGCTTCGAGACCCGGATCGAGGCCCTGCCGCCCGACCAATGGTCGGCCCAGGGTATGGATCGGGTCGCCTTTCAGGTGGCCACCAATCCCGGCGCCGCGCCCGGCCCGCTGGCGCGCATCGCGTCCGGCGGCGAGCTGGCCCGCTTCACCCTGGCGCTGAAGGTTGTGCTGCGCGCGGCCAGCGCGGTTCCGACCCTGGTCTTCGACGAGCTCGACGCCGGGATCGGCGGCGCCACCGCCGCGGCGGTCGGCGAGCGCCTCGCCCGGCTGGCCGAGGAGGTCCAGCTTCTGGTGGTCACCCATTCGCCCCAGGTCGCGGCGCGCGGCGGCCATCACTGGCGGATCGTCAAGGACGCGGCGAAATCCGGGGCGGCGACGCCGCGCACCCGGGTCGAGGCCCTGACCGGCGCGGACAGGCGCGAGGAAGTCGCCCGCATGCTGGCCGGAAGAACGATCACCGAGGAGGCCCGCGCGGCGGCGGCGAGCCTGATCGCCGGCAGCGCCAAATGACCGGAGAAACCCCCGAGACCCCGGTCGAGGCGTTGAGCGAGGCCGAGGCCCGCGACGCGCTCGCCCGCCTGGCGGCGGAGATCGCCGCGCATGACCGGCGCTACTACCAGGACGATGCCCCCACCGTCTCGGACGCCGCCTACGACGCGCTGCGCCGGCGCAACGCCGAGATCGAGGCCCGCTTCCCCGATCTGGTCCGGCCCGACAGCCCGTCGACGCGGGTCGGCGCGGCGCCGGCGGCCGGCTTCGCCAAGGTCGCCCATGCGGTGCCGATGCTGTCGCTGGCCAACGCCTTCGACGCGGCCGACATCGAGGAATTCCTGGCCCGCATCCGCCGTTTCCTGCGCCTGGACGACGACGCGCCCCTGGAGCTGACGGCGGAGCCCAAGATCGACGGCCTCTCCTGCGCGCTGCTCTACGAGAAGGGCGCGCTGGCGCGCGGCGCCACGCGGGGCGACGGCACCACCGGCGAGGACATCACCGCCAACGTCCGCACCATCGCCGATATCCCCCACGCGCTGAAAGGCACGGGCTATCCCGACCGGCTGGAGGTGCGGGGCGAGATCTTCATGACCCACCGGGACTTCGCGGCTCTGAACGAACGCCAGGCGGCCGCGGGCAAACCGGTCTTCGCCAACCCGCGCAACGCCGCCGCCGGCTCCGTCCGCCAGTTGGACCCGTCCGTCACCGAGGGCCGGCCGCTGCGCTTCCACGCCTATGCCTGGGGCGAGGTCTCGGCGCCGCTGGGCGCGACCCTGACCGAGGCGCGCGACCGCCTCGAATCCTGGGGCTTCACCTTGAACGGCCCGACCGAGCTGTGCGCCTCGGCGGAGGCGCTGCTCGCCTATTACGACGCGATCCTGGCGGCCCGGCCGGAGATGGACCACGACATCGACGGCACGGTCTACAAGGTCGACCGGCTGGACTGGCAGGAGCGCCTGGGCACGGTCAGCCGCGCCCCGCGCTGGGCCATCGCCCATAAATTCCCCGCCGAGCGGGCGCGCACCGTCGTCCGGGAGATCGACATCCAGGTCGGGCGCACCGGGGCGCTGACCCCGGTCGCCCATCTGGACCCGATCACCGTCGGCGGCGTCGTCGTCTCCCGCGCGACCCTGCACAACGAGGACGAGATCAAGCGCAAGGATGTGCGGGTCGGTGATACGGTGGTGATCCAGCGGGCCGGCGACGTGATCCCGCAGATCGTCGAGATGGTGGCGGACAAGCGGCGGGCCGACGCCGCGCCCTTCGTCTTCCCCGACCGCTGCCCGGAATGCGACAGCCTGGCGGTCCGCCCCGAGGGCGAGGCGGTGCGCCGCTGCACCGGCGGGCTGGTCTGCCCGGCCCAGGCGGTGGAGCGGCTGCGCCATTTCGTCGGCCGCGACGCCTTCGATATCGAGGGGCTGGGCGCCAAGCATGTGGTGGCCTTCCGCCGCGACGGGCTGATCGAGACCCCGGCGGATATCTTCCGCCTGCGCGACCGCGAAGACGAGATCGCCGCCCGCGAGGGCTGGGGCGCCCAATCGGCGCGCAACCTGATCGCCGCCATCGAGGCCCGGCGCGAGATCGCCTTCGGCCGCTTCATCTATGCCCTCGGCATCCGCCAGGTGGGGCGGACGACGGCGCGCCTGCTGGCCCGGCGCTATGGCGATCTGGCGGCCTGGCGTCAGGCCATGGAAGCGGCCGGGGACCGGGAGTCCGACGCCTATCGCGAGCTGATCGATATCGACGGCATCGGTCCCGGCGTCGCCGAGGAGCTGATCGAGTTCTTCGCCGAGGCGCATAACCGCGAGGCGCTGGACGATCTGGCGAGGGAAGTGACGGTCGCCCCCCTCGCCGCGCCGGCCGGCGCCGACGCCTCGCCCATCGCCGGAAAGACCGTCGTCTTCACCGGCAGTCTGGAGCGGATGAGCCGCGACGAGGCCAAGGCCCGCGCCGACGCGCTGGGGGCCAAGGTCACCGGGTCGGTGTCGAAGAAGACCGACATCGTCGTCGTCGGCGCCGATCCGGGCTCCAAGGCCAAGAAGGCCCAAGAGCTGGGCATCGAGATCCTGACCGAAGCGGAATGGCTGGAGCTGATCGGCGCATGACCCGGCCCGAGACCGCCGCCCCCGACCGCCCCGGCGTGATCGCCCCGCCGCCCGTGATCGCCCTCGCCGCGATCCTGATCGGGGTCGGCCTGCATCAATTGTGGCCAGCCGGCCTGCTGGACGGGACCGCCCGCTGGGCGCTCGCGGCGGTGCTTTGTATCGGCGCCCTGGCGCTGGCGGGCGCCAGCCTGATCCAGTTCCGCCGCCACAAGACCCATGTCGATCCCTACCGCCCAGCAACGACCCTGTTGCGGAGCGGCCCCTACCGCTTCACCCGCAACCCGATCTATGTGGCGCTCGTCCTGTTGCAGGCGGGAATCGCCGTCGCCGCCGACAGCGCCTGGATCCTGGCGATGACCGTCCCCGCCCTCGCCGTCCTGCATGGGGGCGTCGTCCTGCGCGAGGAGCGCTATCTGGCGGCCAAGTTCGGCGCCGACTACGCGGCCTATCGGGCGCGGGTGCGCCGCTGGCTCTAAAGCGGCGCGCAGGCCGCCGCCAGCCAGGCGGCGGTATCGGGGTCGACCAGCGGCCCGATTTCGGCCAGGACACGGGCATGGTAGGCGTCCAGCCAGGCGGTCTCCGCCGCCGTCATCTGGGCCGGATCGATCAACGCCCGGTCGATGGGGGCCAGGGTCAGGGTCTCGAACGCCAGCATGGCCGGCCCCTCGGCCCCGTCGGGCCGGTCCTCGGCATGGACGGCGAGCAGATTTTCGATCCGAATCCCGAAGGCGCCGGTTTCGTAGTAGCCGGGCTCGTTGGACAGGATCATGCCGGGTTCGAGCGCCACGTCGCCGCCGCGCTTGGAGATGCGCTGGGGGCCTTCATGGACGCTCAGATAGCTGCCCACCCCGTGGCCGGTGCCATGATCGAAATCGCGCCCCAGCGCCCATAGGGGCGCCCGCGCCAGGGCGTCGATCTGGGCGCCGGCGGTGCCCTGGGGGAACCGCAGCCGGGCCAGCGCGATATGGCCGCGCAGGACGGCGGTGAAGGCGGCGACCGCGTCCTCGTCGGGCGCCCCGGCCCCGGCGACGAAGACGGTCCGGGTCACGTCGGTGGTCCCGTCCGGATATTGGGCGCCGGAATCGACCAGATACAGCGCCCCCGGCGCGAGCGCCCGGTCGGTCTCGGGCGTCACCCGGTAATGGACGATGGCCCCGTTGGGCCCCGCCCCGGAGATGGTCGGGAAGCTGAGATCGCGGAATGCCGGGCTTTCGCGGCGAAAGGCGTACAGCCGGTCGGCGGCGGCGATTTCGGTCACCGCGCCGCCGGGCGCCTCCCGCGCCAACCAGGCGAGGAAGCGGCAGAGCGCGGCGCCGTCGCGGCGGTGGGCGGCGCGGGCGCCGGCGAGCTCGGCCGCGTTCTTGCGGGCCTTGGGCAGGGCGCAGGGGTCCGCCCCCGCCATCACGCCGGTCCCGGCCGCCAGAAGCCGCTCCCGCAGCCAAGCGGCGGCGCCGCCGGTGTCGAGGCGGATTTGGCGCCCCGCTTGCCCCAGCTTGTCGAGGGCGGGACCCAGCTTATCGGGCGCCTGAACGCGCACCCCCGCGCCCAGATGCGTCTCCAGCCCCGGCATCAGCTTCCGGGAATCGATAAACCAGTCCACCGGCCCGCCCGCGTCGGCATGCAGGATCGCGAAGGACAGGGGCACCGGATTGTGCGGCAGGTCGCCGCCGCGCACATTGAGCAGCCAGGCGATCGAATCGGGCGCCGTCAGGACCGCCGCGTCGGCCCCGGCCTCGGCCAGATCGGCGGCGATCCGGGCGCGCTTGGCCGCCGCGCCTTCCCCGGCGACGGCGTCCCCATGGGCAACGACCGGCGCCAGCGGCGCCGGCGGCTGGTCGGGCCAGACCGCGTCGACCGGGTTGGTCTCGCAGGCGACCAGGGACCCGCCGGCCTTCTCGCAGGCGGCGCGCAGGGTTTCCACCGCCTTCGGCGTATGCAGCCAGGGATCGAAGCCCAGCGCGCCGCCCGCCGGCAGATGCGCGGCGATCCAGTCCTTGGGGGGCGAGTCGGTCAAATGCCCGAAATCGAACAGGTCCGGGTCCACCTGGTCGCGGGCCTGCAACACATAGCGGCCGTCGACGAAGACCGCGGCTTCCTCGGCCAGCACCACCGCGATTCCCGCCGACCCGGTGAAGCCGGTGAGCCAGGCGAGGCGCTGGTCGCGCGCCGGCAGATACTCGCCCTGATGGGCGTCGGCCAGCGGGACCAGAAAGCCCGCCAGCCCCCGCGCCGCGAGTTCCGCGCGCAGGGCGGCAAGGCGCGGCGCGCGGTCCGACCGGTCGGTCAGCGGATCCCACAAATTGGCGGCCAGGGCGCCGCGGGCCGCGATCAACGCCTCGGCCAGCGCCGGATCGGGCGTTTCCGCGGGCGCCCCGGCAAGCCCGTAGACCAACGGCAGCCAGGCCGCCGGGTCCTCCGGGCGGGGCGCGGCTGCGACGCCGGCCAGGAAATCGGCCAGCCGCGCCGGCGCGAGGTCCAACCCCGCCGCCGCCAGTGCCGTCGAAAGCGCGTCCGAAGCCCCGGCCGCCCGTTCCTGTTCATGCGCCGCCGTCATGACCCTGAATTTAAGGCAAAAATCCGCCATGTCGAGCGCGCGCCGGCGGCGGCGCTCCTGATCCGACTGTGCATCTCGGGCATTGCTGCGTTGCAGAAATTGCAGGTCGAAATAAAGGAAAACAGGCGCATATTGATTGTGCGCCGCACAAATCACGTCCGCGGCGCCGTAAAGGAGAGACGAGATGACCAAGCAGCATCAGAACCGGCCGATCGAGGCCGCTGCGATCCCGACCCCCGAGGCGGTCGCCGCGCTGAGGATCGAGGCCCAACGCCTGCGGGCCGCGACCATCGGCGGCGCCATCCGGCGGGCCATCGGACAACCGCGCGTCCGGACCCAGGCCGCCACCCCGGCGATTCCGGGCCCCGCGGCAATCGTTGCGCTGAAGGCCGAGGCCGAGCACCTGCGCGCCGCCACCGTCGGCGCCGCCCTGCGCCGCGCCCTTCGCGGCATGCGCGTCAAGACCACGGCCCCGAAGGCCGTCGAGGTCCGGGTTCGCGACGATTGGTACGCGCCGGTGATCCGCTCGGTCCTGGACAAGTTCGCCCATCAGCTGGACAAGGTCCGGGACGCCAAGGCGGCCAACAGCGACGAATCCAACCGGGCGGCCTGACGCCCGCCGGTTTTAGGGCCGGCGGAGCGTCAGCACCGACCAGTCCCGCCGGCGCAGCCGGCGATCCAGCGCCAGGCCGCGCGCGCGATAGGCGGCGATCAACGCCGCCTCGTCGCGGGCATGGAACCCGGACAGCACCGCCCGGCCCCCGGGCGCGAGGGCGGCGGCCAAGTCTGTTGCCATGGCCCGCAGCGGCCGGGCGAGAATATTCGCGACGATCACGTCATAGGGCGCCCCGGCGCGCACGGACGGCACGGCCGGCCCGTCGCCGGGAACGGCGCGCAAGGCCGGTCCCGGCCCCGCGCGGCCGACGCCGTTGCGCACCGCGTTGGTCCGGGCGACGGCGACGGCGACCGGGTCGATATCGGACGCCGTGACCGTCACGCCCCACATTCGGGCCATCGCCAGCCCCAACACGCCGGACCCGCAGCCGAGGTCCAGCGGTCGGCGAAACCGGCGTCCCTTGCCCAGACGATCCAAGGCCAGCAGACAACCCTCGGTCGTCGCATGGGCGCCGGTCCCGAAGGCCCGGCCGGCATCGATCCGCAAGCGAATCCGGCCCGGCGGGACCGGTCCCGCAAAATCGCTTTCATGGACGAAGAACCGGCCCGCCACGATCGGTTCGACCCCGGCGCGGCTTTCAGTGACCCAGTCGCGCGGCGGCACAGCCACCAGACGGGCGTCCGGCGTTTCCACGCCCGCCTCCCGCGCCGCCCGCCGCAAGCGCTCGGCCAGCGCGTCCGGCTCGGGAAGCGCCGGGCAATGAAGATCGACATGCCAGGGACCGGCATCGTCCTCGCTCTCGGCGAAGGCGGTAACGGCGCCGAACGGCGCCAGCGCCCGGTCGAAGGCCGAGACCGCCGGGGCCGACAGGCGTAATCGCAGAACCCAACTCGTATCGGTCACGGGACGGGGCCTCACGCCGGTTGGACGAAACTGTCCACCACCTTCTTGGTGCCCGCCTTGTCGAAGGCGACTTCCAGCTTGTTGCCGTCGACGGCGGCCACTCGCCCGTAGCCGAACTTCTGGTGGAAAACCCGGTCGCCGACCGCATGGCCGCCGGACGGCGCGACCCGGTCGGTCGCATCCGCGAGGGCGGCGCCCTCCGCCGCGCCGCCGCGCCAGGCGCGCCGGGCGCGGCGCGGCGGGCCCCAGGGATCGCCGCCTTCCGCCAGGCCGCCGCCGGCGCGGCGACCGCCATAGAGCCCCTGGCCGGTCACCACGTCGACTCGTTCGGGCGGCAGTTCGTCGATGAACCGGGACGGCAAGGCGTTGCGCCACTGGTTATGGACCCGCCGGTTGGCGGCGAAGCTGAGAAAGACGCGCTTGCGCGCCCGGGTCAGGCCGACATAGGCGAGGCGGCGTTCTTCCTCCAGCGCCGCGCCGCCGCCTTCCTCCAGGGCGCGGGCGTGGGGGAACAGCTCCTCCTCCCAGCCGGGCAGGAAGACGATATCGAACTCCAGCCCCTTGGCCCCGTGCAGGGTCATCAGGCCGACCATGTCGCCGCCCTCGGCATCGAGCTGCTCGGTGACGAGCGTCACATGCTCCAGAAACCCGCCCAGAGTCTCGAATTCGGCGACCGCGACCACCAGTTCCTTCAGATTCTCCAGCCGGCCCGGCGCGTCGGGCGATTTGTCCTCCTGCCAGCGCTTCGCATAGCCGGATTCGTCGAGGACCGTCTCGACCAGCTCGGGATGGGGCATCTCGGTCATCCGGGCGCGCCAGCGCTCGAAATCGTCCAGCAGGCCGCCCAGCGTGCCGCGCACGGCCGGGCGCAGCTCGTCGGTCTCGAGCAACTGACGGGCGGCGCGGGTCAGCGACACGCCCTCGGCCCGGGCATGCAGATGCAGGGCCTGCAAGGTGGCGGCGCCGATGCCCCGCTTCGGGGTGTTGACGATCCGCTCGAAGGCCAAATCGTCGTTGGGCTGGACGACGACCCGCAGATAGGCCAGGGCGTCGCGAATCTCCAACCGCTCGTAGAAGCGCGGCCCGCCGATCACCTTGTAGGGAATGCCCAGGGTCATCAGCCGTTCTTCGAATTCGCGGGTCTGGAAGCCGGCGCGGACGAGGACCGCCATCTCGGCGAAGGGGGTGCCGGCGCGATGCAGGGTCTCCACATGGCCGGCGACCAGCCGCGCCTCTTCCTCGCCGTCCCACACGCCTTGCAGGGTCAGCTTGTCGCCGTCGGCGCCGTCGGTCCACAAGGTCTTGCCCAGCCGCCCCGCATTGTGGGCGATCAGGTGCGACGCGGCGCCCAAAATATGGCCGGTGGAGCGGTAATTCTGTTCCAGCCGCACGATGCGGGCGCCGGGGAAATCCTTGTCGAAGCGAAGGATGTTGTCGATCTCGGCGCCGCGCCAGCCATAGATCGACTGGTCGTCGTCGCCGACGCAGCAGATGTTGCGATGGCCCTGGGCCAAAAGCCGCAGCCACAGATACTGGGCGACGTTGGTGTCCTGATACTCGTCCACCAGGATGTAGCGGAAGCGTTGCTGGTAGCGTTCGGCGATCTCGGGATGATCGGTGAAGAGGGTTAGGCAATGGAGCAGCAGATCGCCGAAATCCGCCGCGTTCACCGTCCGCAGGCGCGCCTGATACTGGCGGTAGAATTCCAGGGCGCGGCCGTCGGCATAGTCCGAATCCTCGGCCGGCGTCACCTTGTCGGGGGTCAGGCCCCGGTCCTTCCAGCGGCCGATCACCGCGGCCAGGCCGCGCGCCGGCCAGCGCTTGGTATCGATGTTGGCGGCCTGGAGGATCTGCTTCAGCAGCCGGAGCTGGTCGTCGGTGTCGAGGATGGTGAAATTCGATTCGAGGCCGATCAGCTCCACATGGGGGCGCAGGATGCGCACGCACAAGGCGTGGAAGGTGCCGAGCCACAGCTCGTCCGCCGGATGGCCCAGCAGCCGCGCGATCCGCTCGCGCATCTGGTGGGCGGCCTTGTTGGTGAAGGTCACCCCCAGCACCTCCCAGGGGCGCGCCCGGCCCTGGGCCAGGATATGGGCGAAGCGGGTCGTCAGCACCCGGGTCTTGCCGGTGCCGGCGCCGGAAAGGACCAGCAGCGGCCCGTCCAGGATCTCCACCGCCTCGCGCTGGGCCGGGTTCAGCCCTTCCAGGTAGGGGGCCTCGGGCATCGCCGCCGCAGCCAGCCCGCCGGGCGCGCCGCTCGGCGCATCGATCATGTTCAGGGGGTCGTCCATCGTTCTTCCGCCGTCCTCGAAAGCGCGACTATATCACCGCCGGCGGGGACGGATCACGCCCGCCGGGCCGGAAATCAATCCTCGCCGCGCTCCTCGGCGCGCAGCCGCAGCAGCGCCCGCGTATAGGCGGCCTGGGCGTCCTGCTCGGTGACGAATCCGAGGGGCTCGGGATCGTCCAGGTCGCGGACCACCGGCAGCCGGCCCTCGTCGGTCGTCTCCAGGGCCTTGAGGGCGGTCTCCAGGTCGTCGGCCGGCGTCAGCAGGTCCCGTGGCGGGCGCGCGGCGTCGGCGGCGCGGACCAGCGGGTCCAGGGTCGGGTCGAACGCGGCGGCGCCCAGATCGGCGAGGGTGATGACCCCGTGGAGCCGCCCGTCTTCGTCGAGGACGAACAGCATGCCCTGGGGCGCCGCCTGCAGCGCGCCACGAATCTCGGCGGCGTCGGCGCCCAGGGACACCGAGGCGAAGGCGCGGCGCATCACCTGGCGCACGCGGATGCCGCGCAGCAGCCCGACCTCGCGCCCGCCCTTCAGGTCGATCCCCCGCCGCGCGAGCTGCAGCGCGAAGAAGGACCGGCCGGCGAACTGCTGGGTCAGCAGCGAGGCGATCACCACCGCGATCATGACCGCGATGGTCATCTGATAGTCGCCGGTGATCTCGAAGATGATCAAGATGGTTGAGATCGGCGCCCCGAGGACGGCGCCGGCGACCGCGCCCATGCCGATCATGGCATAGGCGCCGTGCCCCGACGCGTAGCCGGGAAAGGCGCTTGCCGCGACGATCCCGAAGGCGCCTCCGACCATCGCGCCGACAAACAGCGACGGGCTGAACACCCCGCCGCCGAACCCGGATCCCAGGCAGATCGCGGTCGCCGCCGTCTTGATCACGATCAGCAGGAGCAGCATCCACAGCGGGAACAGCTCCTTCAGCGCCGCGTCGGTCGCCTCGTAGCCGACCCCCAGCACCTCGGGGAAGGCCAGGGCGATGGCGCCGATGGCGAGGCCGGCGAAGGCGGGCCGGCTCCAGGCCGGGACCGGCATCCGCTTGGCCACGTCCTCGGCCAGGAAGATCGAGCGCATGAACAGGATCGCGGCGACGGCGCAGACCACGCCCAGCAGGGCGTAGGCGGGAAATTCCAGGAAAGAGACGATCTCGCGCCCCGGCACGATGAAGGCCGGGAAATCGCCGAAATGGCCGCGCGACAGGATGGTTCCGGTGACCGAGGCGATGACGATGGGCGCGAAGGCGCCCAGCGCGTAATGGCCGATCACCACCTCCAGGGCGAAGAACACGCCGGCGATGGGGGCGTTGAACGACGCCGCCACCGCGGAAGCGACGCCGCAGCCGAGCAGGGTCCGGGTCAGGGACGGGGTCAGGTTGAGCTTTGCCGCGACCCAGGCGGCGAGGCTGGCGCCCAGATGGACGACCGGCCCCTCGCGCCCTACCGAGGCGCCGACACCGATGGAGGCGGCACCGGAGAGCGCGGCGCCGATCCCGGCGCGGGCAGACATGCGCCCGCCTTGAAAGGCCATCGCCTCGGCCACGTCGGCGACCCCCTGGTTGCGGCCCTGGGGCATGACGAAGCGGACGAACAGGCCGATCAGCAGCCCGCCCAGGGTCGGGACCAGCAGCAGCTGCCACCAGGGCAGCGCCGCCGCCAGGCTGTGGACCCGCTCCGACGAGAAGCCGTAGCCCAGCCACTGGATCCAGCCGATCGCCTCGCGGAACAGGATGGCGCCGCCCGCCGCCCCGGCGCCGACCGCGACGGCGAGCGCGGACAGGACCGCGCGGTCGTTGCGGCGGACGCGGCGCAGCGCCAGACGCAATCGCATGGCCGCGCCCCGGCGCCGCGCCATCGCGTCAGTTGCAGCGCCCGACGGAACCTTCGGCGCAGATACGCTGGCCGTCGGTCCAGGTCGCGCCGCTCAGCTCGGCATTCAGGAAATCCGCTTCGCGCATGCGCGCCCCGGTCAGGTCGGCGCCGCGCAGATTGGCGCGAAAGAAGCGCACCCGCCGCAGATCGGCATCGCGAAAGCTGGCGCCATCCAGCTCCGCCTTGGTGAAGTCCGCCTGTTCCAGCCGCGCGCCGTCGAACTTGGCGCCGCGCAGGTCGGCGGTGATGAACTTGGTGCGAAAGCCGCGCGCCCGGCTCAGATCGGCGCCGCGCAGATCGGCGCGGACGAAGGAGGAGTCATGCAGGGTCGCCCCCGTCAGCTCGACCCCGCGCAGGTCCTGGCCGTCCAGGACGCAGCGGCGCCATTCGACGCCCGGCGCCGGCTGGTCGGTGCAGGCGGCGCGGGCCGGCGCCGGGGACAGCGCCGTGGCGACGACGGCGCCCAGCAGCGCCGTCGCGATTCCCTTGGAAAGGCCGCGCCAAGTCATGCGTTAGATGTATCCCGGCGTCCGGACCAGGAAAAGGACAAATCCGGCGGAGCGCGCGGGACTCACGCCGCCGAGCGCGCCATCGGCAGGGGCGCGATGGCGGCGCCGACCTGTTCGGGACGCGGCAGGTCGCGGTGGCGGGCCCAGACCTCCTCGACATCGGCGATCACCGCGTCGGGCATCGGCACGACCTTGCGGCGGCCCTTATGGACGCAGATCGAGAACATCTCGAAGGTCGCAATTACCGAGGCGTCGGCGGCGCGGCGCAACAGATGCATGAAATGCAGGCGCTTGGCGTCGAAGCCCAGAAGCTGGCTCTCGACCCAGAAGGGCTCCCCGGCGGTCAAGTCGGGGGCGACGGCGAAGGTGAGATGGGTGTCGAGGCCGAAGCTGCCATGAACGGCATCGGGATGGAACAGCGGCCCGGCGCCCAGATAGCGCAGCCAGGGCCAGGCGACGACCTCGGTGAAGGTCGCGACGGTACGGGTCAGGCGGACGTCTTCGTTGGCGTCGAACCAGTCGGCGGGAACGGTATCGGTCAGAGTGACCGTGCGCCCCGCCCGGTGGGCCAGGCCGCGCCAGACCGACCCCGCGTCGGCGACCTCCGGGACCGCCATAACCTAGCGCCCCTCCATCGCCAAGGGTGCGATCTCGGTCCCGGCCAGCGGCGGACGGGGCAGGCTCCCATGCACCGACCAGACCTCGGTCAGCCGGGCGGCGACATCCGCCGGAAAGGGCGAGGTCTTGCGCGCCACCGTGTCGAAATGCAGGGCCAGGATCTGCATGATCATCACCGGCGCCGGATCGTCCTGGCGGGTCAGGATCTGCATATGGATGAACCGCTTGGGGTCCCAGGCGGCGAGGCGCGAATTGACCCGGATCGGCTCGCCCGGCCGCAGATCGGCGCGCCAATCGACATCCATGCGCGAATGCACCGCGAACATCGCGCCCTTGGTCCGGGCGCGGAAATCGGCGCCGACCCCGATATATTCGAACCAATTGGCGGACGCGGCGCTGATCGCGAAATAGCCGCGGCCCAGCCGCACCCGGCCCTCGGCATCGGCCCAGGCGTCGGGGACCCGGCCCTGGAAGGTGCGCGGGCAGCCCTCCTCGACCAGCCAGTCGCCGGGCGTGATCTCGTTCGTCAGGCCGTAATCGATCATCGCTCAGGCTCGCCCGGCGATCGGGCGGATCGCCCGGCCGAGGGCGGCCGGCGCCGGTAGGTCGCGATGGCGACGCCAGACCGCCTCGATCCGGGCGCGCGGCCCCGGGCGCATCGGCGCCGCGCGGCGCCGGCGGCTGTCGACATGGATCGAGACCGATTCGAGGCTGGCGACCGGGCGCCGGTCGGCGCCGCCATAGACCGAATGGATCGCATGCAGCCGGTTGGACCGGAAGCCGAGCAGCTGGCTGGCGATGGTCAGGGGCTCGCCGGCGCCGAGCAAGATCTCGGGCGCGAGCAGCATGTGCGATTCCAGGGCGAACAGGGCGTGGGCCTCGCGCCGCGTGTAGTCGGGGCCGACGCCGAGATGGTCGAACCAGGCGGCGTTGGCGTCCTGGATGGGCAGGAGGGCGAAGATCGGCCGGAACCGCCCGCGCGCGTCCAGCCAGTCGGGCGCGACCCGGCCCTCGTAGCTGCGCAACGGCGCGTCGATACGCCCGCCCATGGCGAGGTCAGCTCGCCCGCTTGCCGGTCAGGCTCAGGCTGCGGCCCACCTGCGGCGGCCGGGGGATCTGCTTGTGGGTCTCCCAGAGCGCGGCCAGATTCTCCATGATGTCGGCATGCAGGGGCGTGGTCTTGCGGGCGACGGCATCGACATGGAGCGACATCAGCTCGGTGGTCGAGGCCAGATAGCCCTCGTCCGCATGGTACATGCAGTGGAAAAAGTGGATCCGCTTCTGGTCGAAGCCCAGAAGCTGGGTCGTGAAGCGCAGGGGATCGCCCAGCTTGACCTCGCGGTCGTAGGTGATGTGTCCCTCGACGGCGAAAGTGGTGCAGTTGGTGCGCGCACGATAGCCGGCGTCGAGGCCGATATGATCGAAGAACGCGTCGGTGGCGTTGTCGAAGGTGAGGACGTAATAGGCCACGTTCATGTGGCCGTTGTAATCGATCCACGCCTCGCGAACGGTTTCGGTGTGCAGGGAAAGGGGCTGTATGTCAGTCATGGCGCCGGGAGAATAGCGGATTGAGGTTTGCGCGCAAGAGCGCGCGCGCGGCGTTCTGCCCGGTCATGCGAGCTGCGGCCCGAGCAGGGTCCGCGCCCGCTCCACCGGGATGCCCTTGCGCGCCGCGTAGTCGGCGAGTTGGTCGTCGCCGATCCGGCCGATCCCGAAATAGCGGGCTTCCGGATTCCAGAAATAATAGCCGCTGACCGACGCCGTCGGCAGCATGGCGAAGCTTTCGGTCAGGCGGATGCCGGCGGTCGCCTCGGCGTCCAGCAGCTCGAACAGGGGCGGCTTTTCGGAATGGTCGGGACAGGCGGGATAGCCGGGCGCCGGCCGGATACCCTGATATTTCTCGCGGATCAGGGCGTCGTTATCCAGCCCCTCGTCCGGCGCATAGCCCCAGAATTCCTTGCGCACCCGCTCATGCATCCGCTCGGCGAAGGCCTCGGCCAGCCGGTCGGCCAGGGCCTTGAGCAGGATCGCGTTGTAATCGTCGTGATCTTTCTCGAACCCGGCGAGACGGTCCTCGATTCCGATTCCGGCGGTCACCGCGAAGGCGCCCAGATAGTCCGTCACCCCGGATCCCGCCGGCGCCACGAAGTCGGCCAAGCAATTGTTGGGCCGCCCCCGCGACTTGGCCATCTGCTGGCGCAGGAAATGGACGGTCAGCGCGATCTCGTCGCGGGCCTCGTCCGCATAGAGGGCGACATCGTCGTCGCCGACCGCGTTGGCCGGATAGAAGCCGATCACCGCGCGCGCGGTCAGCCATTTCTCGGCGACGATCCGATCCAGCATCGCCCGCGCGTCGGCGAAGAGGTCCCGCGCCGCCGCGCCTTCCTTGGCATCGTCCAAAATGGCGGGATAGGCGCCCTTCAGCTCCCAGGTGCGGAAGAAGGGCGTCCAGTCGATCCGGCCCACCAGGTCGCCCAGATCGTAATCCTCGAAAACGCGGGTGCCCAGGAAGGACGGAACCGGCGGCGTGATCCCGGCCCAGTCGATCGCCGGCTTGTTGGCGCGGGCCTCGGCCAGCGGCAGCAGACGGCCGCGCGCCTTGTCGGCATGGCCGGCGCGCAGGGTCTCCTGATCGCGGATCACCTCCTCCAGGAACGGGACGCGGCGGCTGTCGCTGGTCAGATTGCTGGCGACGCCGACGGCGCGCGACGCATCCAGCACATGGACCGTCGGCCCGTCATAGGCGGGAGCGATCTTGACCGCCGTATGGACCTTCGAGGTCGTCGCCCCACCGATCAGCAGCGGCATGTCGAACCCCTTGCGCGACATTTCGGCGGCGACCGTCACCATTTCGTCCAGCGACGGCGTGATCAGCCCCGACAGGCCGATCATGTCGACCTTCTCGGCAATGGCGGTCTCCAGGATCTTCTGATAGGGGACCATCACGCCCAGATCGATCACCTCGAAATTATTGCACTGCAAGACGACGCCGACGATGTTCTTGCCGATGTCGTGCACGTCGCCCTTGACCGTGGCCAGCAGCACCCGCCCCTTGGCGCCCCTGGCGCCGTCGGCCTTCTCCTTCTCCAGGAAGGGCATCAGATAGGCGACCGCCTGCTTCATGACGCGGGCGCTCTTGACCACTTGGGGCAGGAACATCTGCCCCGATCCGAACAGGTCGCCGACCACGTTCATGCCGGCCATCAGCGGCCCCTCGATCACCTCGATGGGCTTGGGCAGGGCCTGGCGGGCTTCCTCGGTATCCTCCTCGATATAGTCGACGATCCCCTCGACCAGCGCGTGGGTCAGCCGGTCCTCGACCGAGCCCTCGCGCCAGGACAGATCCTCGACCCCGGCCCTGGCCTGGGCGACCGCCTGGTCGGCGACCTCCAGCAGCCGCTCGCCGGCGTCGGCGCGGCGGTTGAGGACCACGTCCTCGACTCGCTCCCGCAGATCGTCGGGCAGGTCCGCATAGATCGCGAGCTGGCCGGCATTGACGATCGCCATGTCCAGCCCCGCCTCGATCGCGTGATACAGGAACACGGCGTGCATGGCTTCGCGCACCGCGTTGTTGCCGCGGAACGAGAAGGACAGATTGCTTACCCCGCCGCTGGTCAGGGCGTAAGGCAGGCTCTGCTTGATCGAGGCCACGGCGCCCAGGAAGTCGACGGCGAAATTGTCATGCTCCGGGATGCCGGTGGCGACCGGGAAGATATTGGCGTCGAAAACGATATCCTCGGGCGGAAAGTCCAGCGTCTCGGTCAGCAGCTTGTAGGACCGGGTGCAGATCTCGACCATCCGGGCGCGGCTGTCGGCCTGGCCCGTTTCGTCGAAGGCCATGACCACGACCGCGGCGCCGAAGCGGCGGACTTCCTCGGCCTGGCGAAGAAAGGGCTCCTCACCTTCCTTGAGGCTGATGGAATTGACGATGCCCTTGCCCTGGAGCCGCTTCAGCCCCGTCTCGATCACCGACCATTTGGACGAATCCACCATGAACGGCACCCGCGCGATGTCGGGCTCGCCGGCCGCCAGGTCCAGAAAGCGGGCCATCGCCGCCTCGGAATCCAGCATCGCCTCGTCCATGTTGACGTCGATGACCTGGGCCCCGTCGGCGACCTGTCGGCGGGCGATGTCCAGGGCGGCGTCGTAATTCTCCTCCAGGATCAGGCGGGCGAATTTGGCCGACCCGGCGACGTTGGCGCGCTCGCCGATATTGACGAAGCCGGTCACCGAATCGACGCTCAGCGGCTCCAACCCCGCCAGCCGGCAGACGGGATCCGCCGCGACGGGCATGCGCGGCGCATGCCGGCGGACGGCCTCGACGATCGCCTCGATATGGGCGGGCGTGGTGCCGCAGCAGCCGCCGACGATATTGACCAGGCCGCTTTCCGCGAACTCGCCCAACTGTTCGGCCATGCTTTCGGGCGTGTCCTCGTACTCGCCGAATTCGTTGGGCAGGCCGGCATTGGGATGAACGCTGACGCAGATCTCGGCGGTATCCGCGATCTCCTTGAGGAACGGGCGCAGGGCCTCCGCCCCCAGGGCGCAGTTGAGGCCGACGCTGATCGGCGCCGCATGGCGGACCGAATGCCAGAAGGCCTTCGGCGTCTGCCCCGACAGGGTGCGTCCCGACAGGTCGGTGATGGTGCCCGAGATCATGATCGGCAGGCGCCGCCCGGTCTGGGCGAACCGGCGCAGCAGCGCGTAGATCGCCGCCTTGCAGTTCAGCGTATCGAAGACGGTCTCGATCATCAGGATGTCGGCGCCGCCGTCGATCAGGCCGCCCGCCGCCTCGTCATAGGCGGCGACGAGGCCGTCGAAGGTGACGTTGCGATAGCCCGGATCGTTGACGTCGGGCGAGATCGACGCGGTGCGGTTGGTCGGCCCCAGCACCCCGGCGACGAAGCGCGGATGGTCCGGGTCCGCCTTCAGCGCCGCGTCGACGGCGGCGCGGGCGCGGGCGGCGCCCTCCCGGTTCAGCTCGTAGACCAGGGATTCCATGCCGTAATCGGCCATCGAGATGGCGGTGGCGTTGAAGGTGTTGGTCCCGACGATCTCGGCGCCGGCGGCCAGATAGGCGGCGTGGATCTCCTCGATGATCGCCGGCTGGGTCAGGTTGAGAAGGTCGTTGTTGCCCTTCAGGTCCTGGCCCCAATCGGCGAACCGGTCGCCGCGATAGGCGGCCTCGTCCAGGCCGTAGCCCTGGATCATGGTGCCCATGGCGCCGTCCTCGAACAGGATGCGTTGGGCAAGCAGGTCGCGCAGCAGCGCCGTCTTGTCGGTAGCCGTCATGGTCGGTCCTTCAGGGTGCGGGTACCGCCGGGCGGGCGCCCAGCAGCAGGCAGACGGCGTAGGTCAGCTCCGCCCGGTTGAGGGTATAGAAATGAAACTCGTCGACGCCGTTCGCTTGCAGCCGGCGGCACTGGTCGGCGGCGATGGCGGCGCCGACCAGCTTGCGGGTGCCGGGGTCGTCCTCCAGCCCGTCGAACATGGCGCCCAGCCAGTCGGGCAGGCCGGCGCCGCAATTGCCCGCGAAGCCGACGAGTTGCTGGTAGTTGGTGACCGGCAGTATGCCGGGCACGACGGGCGTGGTGATCCCGGCCGCCCGGACCCGGTCCATGAAGCGCAGATAGACGTCGGCGTCGAAGAAGAACTGGGTGATCGCCCGGGTCGCGCCGGCGTCGATCTTGCGTTTCAGATTGTCCAGGTCGGCCTCGGGGCTCGCGGCTTCCGGATGGGTCTCGGGATAGGCGGCGACGCTGATCTCGAAATCGGCGACCCGCTTGAGGCCGGCGACCAGGTCGGCGGCATAGGCGTAGCCCGCCGGGTGGGGTTCGTAGCCCGCCGTCCCTTCCGGCGGGTCGCCGCGCAGGGCGACGATATGGCGGATGCCGGCGTCCCAATAGTCGCGGGCCACCGCGTCCACCTCGTCGCGGCTGGCGCCGACGCAGGTCAGATGGGCGGCGGCGGCGAGCGCGGTCTCGTTCTGGATGCGGCGAACCGTGTCGTGGGTCCGCGCGCGGGTGCCGCCGCCGGCGCCATAGGTGACCGACACGAAGCGCGGCGCCAGCCCTTCCAGGCGGCGGACCGAGTCCCACAGCGTTTCCGCCATCTTGTCCGTTTTCGGCGGAAAGAACTCGAAGGACAGCGCCACCGGGGCGTGCGGCTTGGCCGAAAAGGGCGGGAGCGGCGGATAGGCCGGTTCGGTCGCGGCGGTCATCAGGCGGCTCCTTGTCGCGGCTGGGATACGGGCTCGGTGTCGACGGCGGCGGGCCGGCGGCCGCGCCAGACGGTGACGGTCAGCGGATCGCCGGGCAGCCGGCGTACGGGTTGCGGCTCTAGCGCTCCGGCCCGAAACCAGTCAAGCATCTCGTCATCCTCGAAGCCGAGCCGGCGGTGATCGTCGGCCTCGAACAGCTCGCGCAACCCGTGGGGCGCGAAGTCGACGACGACCAGCTCGCCGCCCGGGCGCAGGACCCGCGCCGCCTGGGCGATGGCGGCGGCCGGGGTTTCGGCGAAATGCAGGACCTGGTGCATCAGCGCCAGGTCGAAGCTTCCCGCCGGCCAGGGCAGGCGGAACATATCGGCCTGGCGGACCGTGCAGTTGGCAAGCCCGGCGCGCGCCAGGTTGGCCCGGGCCAGCGCCACCATGTCGCGGGCGCTGTCGATGCCGACGGCGCGCGCGGCGCGCGGCGCGAACAGCTCGAGCATGCGCCCGGTCCCGGTGCCGATATCGAGCAGATCGCCGAGGCCGGTCTCGGGGATCAGCCCCGCCAGCAGGCGCTCGACCTCGTCCTCGGCCACATAGAGGGCCCGGACCTTGTTCCAGCGCGGCGCGTAGCGGCGGAACCGCGCCGACGCCTCGGCGAAGCGCGCGTCGCGCACCGCGGCCAGGGCGTCGCGATCGGCGGCGAGGGTGCGATCGGCGTCGGGCAGGCGGGCGATCAGCGCCGCGACCAGCGCCGCGCCGGGGCCGCGCTGGGCGGCGCGGTAGAAGGCCGAGGCGCCTTCCGGAAAGCGGTCGACCAGCCCCGCCTCGCACAGCAGCTTAAGATGGCGCGATATCCGGGGCTGGCTCTGATCGAGAATGCGGGCGATCTCGCCGACGCTGAGCTCGCCCTCGGCGCACAGGGCAAGGACCCGGAGCCGGGTCGCCTCCGCCGCCGCCCGCAAGCCGGCCAGCAACTCTTGAAAGGGTTCGTTCATCTCGTCACCGTCTCCGTCGGCGCAGCCATGTCCCGTTCTAACTTCGCGGCCATCCGGCGCCGCCGCCCGTTCCGGTCCCTAATCCTCGGCCACCCGCCCTGGCCGTTCGCCTCGTCCGGTCGTCCTCGCCGGTCGTGCCGATATCACCGCTCTCCAATGGCCATTGATATAAACATATCCTTATATACTTAACAATGCATGAACTTGCGGGGTCGTCCGCGCGGACCGGAGCATGGCGCGATGGTGCCGCGCCGCCGACATGCAAATCCCGCCGACCGGTTCCGCCGCCTTCCGAAAGGCCCCTTGCCGCGACCGCCCGTCGATGTTCGAGTCTCTGGCCTTCGCCCGAGGCCTATGCTAGTTCAGATCACGCGATGGGACTGGTCTCGGAGGGAATCGGGACCGAGGCGTCGTCGCGCGGTTTAAGGGCGTGTTTACGGACCCGCCCTATTCTGCGCCCCGATGGGCCCGCCGCGCGCGGCGGTAAGGGTAGGTTTTTTCGACGGCAAGAACCAAGGCACCGATTATCTGCAGCCGACAATAAGCGTTGAACCAGTCGAACCCGGAAATCAGGATTTAGTCTTTCCATGCCCCTTGGTCGCTTCCTTGGTCGTCCCCGGCGGTTGATCGCCGTCGCCTTCGCGGCGGGGTTCCTGTCGGCCTGCGCGACGCCGCCCGAGGATGCGGAGTTGCGCGCCGAGTTCGAGAAACAGAACGATCCGATCGAGCGGCTCAACCGGGGCGTCTTCGAGGTCAACTACGCCCTGGACGCGCTGCTCTTGAAACCCGCCGCCCAGTCCTATCGGGACCTGGTGCCGGACTATGGGCGCGACAGCGTCCGCTCCTTCCTCAACAATCTGGGCACCCCGGTGGTGCTGGCCAACGATGTCTTGCAGGGGGAGGCCGAGCGCGCCCGGATCACCGTCGCTCGCTTCCTGGTCAACACGACAATCGGCCTCGGCGGCCTGTTCGATGTCGCCACCGATCTGGGCCTGGTCTATCACGGCGAGGATTTCGGCCAGACGCTGGCCGTTTGGGGAACCGAGGAAGGCTTCTACCTGATGTTGCCGCTGTTCGGCCCATCCAATCCGCGCGACGGAATCGGGCTGGTCGTCGATTTCCTGATCGACCCCTTCAACTGGTATGCGCGCGGCTACGATCGGGCCTATCTGACCTATGGCCGCGCCGGCACCCATGCGGTCGATCACCGCGCGCGCAATATCGATATCCTCGACGAGCTCGAGGAGACCTCGATCGATTACTATTCCGCCATCCGCAGCCTGTACCGCCAACGGCGCGCCGACGAGATCGCCAACGGGCGGCCATCGGCGAACGTGCCGGCGCCGGGCATTTCCGGCCCCGCCGCCAAGGCGCCCGGCGGCGACAAGGTTTCAGAGGCCGAGTAGTCCGATGATCGGGCGGCGTGGCGTGCTTGTGGCGACGGCCCTGTTAACCATCGGGCTGACGGTTGCCACCCCGGCCGCCGCCAGCGCCGGCAAGGCCGACGGCAAGATCGCCGGCTTCATTCAGGACCTGGCCGACCGCGCCGTCTCCCAGCTTACGCCCAAGGACATTTCCGAGCGCGAGCGCGCCCGGCGCATGCGCGTCCTTCTCGAAGAAGGCTTCGACATGGACGCCATCGGCAAGTTCGTGCTGGGCCTGTATTGGCGGCGAGCCAGCGAGGCACAACGGACCGAGTTCCTGACGCTCTACCGGGAGCTGGTGGTGCGCAACTACGCCGCCCTGTTCGGCAAATATACGGGCGAGGCGGTCGAGATCGGCCAGATCCGACCCCTGGACAACAACAACGAGGCCTTCTTGGTCGACTCCCGGGTTCTGCGCCCCGAGGGGCCGCCGATCCCGATCGTCTGGCGGGTACGCAACAATTCCTCCAGCCCCAAGATCGTCGATGTGCGGGTCGAGGGGGTGAGCATGCCGATCACCCACCGCAACGAATACAGCGCCGTCATCCAGCGCTCGGGCGGGAAATTGGACTCGCTGCTCGCCGCCCTGCGCAAGAAGACCGCGCGGCCCCTCAGCGACGAGGTACCCGCCGCCGCGCCTCCTCGCTAGCCGCGGGCCGGTCTAGCCGCGCGCGAGCGGCTTGTAGCGGATGCGGTGCGGCTGGTCGGCCGCCTCGCCCAGCCGGCGGCGGCGGTCGGCCTCGTAATCCTGGTAGTTGCCCTCGAACCAGACCGCCCGGCTGTCGCCCTCGAAGGCGAGGATATGGGTCGCGATCCGGTCCAGGAACCAACGGTCATGGCTGATCACCACCGCGCAGCCCGCGAAGTCCAGCAACGCCTCCTCCAGCGCCCGCAGGGTATCAACGTCCAGATCGTTGGTCGGCTCGTCC
>Ga0070729_10002343_pt1 | contig 24868 bp, 20 predicted proteins | sample tdDd472_FD_66725 | JGI IMG/M metagenome (GOLD analysis project Ga0070729, IMG submission 66725) | Marine sediment microbial communities from the Atlantic coast under amendment with organic carbon and nitrate - tdDd47.2 | ecosystem: Environmental > Aquatic > Marine > Coastal > Sediment | place... | reverse complement strand
GATTATGGCCTTGAAAAATACAATGTAGGTGTTTCAACCACAGGTATGAATCCTGGTGATTTCGAATTGTTGAACTCAAGTGTATTGGAAGCTGAAGTAGCCTGGGTGGAAAAAACATTCGACCTTGCAGCTTATGATGGTCAGTTGGTTTATGTAGGAATCCAGTGTATTTCACAGGATGCATTTGTATTCATGCTTGATGACATCTTGGTAACTTCGGTAACAGGTATTGAGGAAAATGAAATGAGTAATATCAATATTTATCCCAATCCTGCAAACAATGTAGTAAACATTAATAGCGACGTTAACCTAAAAACTGTACGTATTGTAAATTATACCGGACAGGTGGTTTATTCTGAAAATGTTTCAGGCAACAGTTTAAGCATTAATACATCGGATCTGGCAACAGGAATCTATGTATTACAATTTGAATCAGAATTCGGCTGGTCGAACGAGAAACTGGTAATTGAATAAATTTTATAGTAATCATTTAAAGAGCCCTGTTTCGTACAGGGCTTTTTTTTTTATTTTTGGATTATGAAAGATCAGGATAGTTTCTTCGAAAACGTATACCGGGTTGTGAAGGAGATTCCCTACGGAAGAGTTACCAGCTATGGTGCTATTGCCGAATACCTTGGAACGAAGGGCTCAGCAAGAATGGTGGGATGGGCCATGAATACTTCACACTCATCCATCGAAAACATCCCTGCCCACAGGGTTGTGAACAGGATTGGAATGCTGACAGGGAAAAATCATTTTGGAGGACCGGAAGTAATGAAACAATTGCTGGAAAGCGAAGGTATTAGTGTTGATAACGATAAAGTCCTTGAATTTGAAAAGCATTTCTGGAACCCATCATCCGAATTTAAATTATGATGCAATTCGGGTAACATCATTTTTTCCACTCCTTTCTAAATAAGCCCTAAAGCACAAAACATATCTAATTCATTTTGCTATTTTCTTATTTTTGCAACCTGAAAAAATAAATCCAGTAAAACACTTATAGAATCTAAAATGCCTTTTACTAAAGAACAAGTTATTGAAGCTTTAAAAGAAGTTATTTACTTCCCAAAAAGTGATAATATTATATCCCTGAAAATGGTGGACGACATCAATATTGAAGGGAACAGGATCAGTTTTACATTATTATTCCCTGAACCCAACGACAAAAGTGCAGCCATTGTTGAGCAGGCTTGTGTTGAAGTTTTAACCAAATCGCTTGGCCCGGATGTACAGGTAAGTGGAAATATAAGTTTGAAAGCAAAAACCGAGGATGCCCTCGGAGGTATTAAGCATATTATTGCCGTTGGTTCCGGAAAAGGCGGCGTAGGCAAATCAACAGTTTCAGCCAACCTGGCGGTATCATTACAAAAAACCGGTGCTAAAGTGGGTTTACTCGATGCTGATATTTACGGCCCTTCGGTGCCACTTATGTTCGGCCTTACCAATGCACAGCCATTGGGGGATAACAGGAACGGTAAGGAAGTTATCATCCCGATTGAAAAATATGGTATGAAAATTATTTCTATCGGTTTTTTTGTTGATCCGTCGCAAGCTTTGCTATGGCGCGGACCAATGGCTTCTAACGCGCTAAACCAACTGCTCCGCGATACCGATTGGGGTGAATTGGATTATCTTGTTATTGACCTGCCTCCCGGAACCGGAGACATACACCTCACACTTGTTCAGGAAGTGCCTGTGGCAGGGGTTGCCATCGTAAGTACTCCACAGGAGGTGGCGCTGGCTGATGCCCGCAAGGCCTTCAGCATGTTTAATTCCGACAAAATCAAAGTGCCTATTTTGGGACTCATCGAAAATATGTCCTGGTTTACTCCTGCAGAATTACCCGAAAATAAATATTATATTTTTGGCAAAGAGGGTGGTAAAAAACTGGCTAGCGAATCAAATGTGCCATTATTGGGAGAAATTCCACTGGTTCAGGGAATTTGCGAGTCAGGTGATACTGGTAAACCGATTTCACTTTTAGGAAATAATAACCCCGAGGCCCTTGCATTTGATAAATTAGCTCAAAATGTAATCCAGCAATTAAACAAGCCAAAAGGATCACCATTTGCATAAAATATTTTAAACCTTTAGGAGTTAGTAAGCAAACAAAACAATTGATTTTACATCATTTACAGAAAAATATCATGGAAAATAATAAAGAAGAAGTCACCAAAAAAGTCCTCAATGTAATCGATCAGATAAGGCCATACCTGCAACAGGATGGTGGTGATATTGAATTCATCGAATTAACGAATGAAAATATTGTTAACGTCCGTCTTCTTGGTGCATGCGGATCCTGTCCGTACAGCACAATGACCCTGAAAAACGGGGTGGAAACGGCCATGAAGAAGGCAATACCGGAAATCAAATCTGTTGAAGCCGTTAACCTGGACATGTAAGATTTTAAACTGAAATCTTTAAAAAAAAAGCATCGCTGTAAATAGTGATGCTTTTTTTATTAATTTTACTTTTGATTTTTTTGAGCAAAGCTAAGTGATTTAAAATCTGGTTTTAATACCAAAGTATTACTTTTTGGTAATTATTAGCAAATAACATTATACCAGCATCTTGTTAAATTATCTAATAATTAACATATTTTTGTATGGCGATTGGAAGTTAAGGAAAGAGAGAAAATGTGTAAATAGCAGGTATATTAATTAAATAAAATTATCAATCAAAACCTTTTTGTATGAAAAAAATTCTACTATCTTTTGCAATTGTATTAGCATTTGGCTTAAATAGCCAGGCGCAGAATACGGACAATCCATGGTATATTGGATTAAGCACCACCTATGTTGATTTTAATGCTGTCGAGCGTAGTGTGGGTGATTATTTTTCCGATGCTGACTGGATGGGAAAGCATATCCCCGGTATGGTACGGATCGGACGAAACATAAGCCCATCTTTTAATGCATCAGCAGTACTGGCTACTGTCGAACTTGATATTGAAAAACTAAACGATATTCCTTTAAACCAGCCGATAACCAGCGACAAATTCTGGAAATATGGTGTTCAGTTGGAATATAAGTTTGCCAACGACTATTTGCTTAGAGAAAACCATTGGTTTGATCCATACATTTATCTGGGTATGAATGGCTCTGTAATTGAGGAAACCACCTACCTGTCCAGTTCAATGGGCTTAGGTATCAACTTCTGGTTTATCGAAAACTTCGGTGCTAACTTCCAGGGTTCATATGATTACAACTGGGATTTTAACGATTACTTCCATTATTCACTGGGTTTGGTTGTTAGGTTTGGAAAGAAAAAAGATATGGATGGTGATGGGATTAAAGACAGTAAAGATTTATGTCCCGAGGTATTTGGTCTGGAAGAATTTGATGGCTGCCCTGATACCGATGGTGATGGAATTCCCGATAAAGATGACCTTTGTCCAAATGAACCTGGCCTGCCTGAATTTAATGGCTGCCCGGATTCTGATGGTGATGGTGTACCTGATAAAGATGACCTTTGCCCTGATGTGCCCGGCCTGGTTGAATACCAGGGCTGCCCCGACTCAGATGGTGATGGCGTTCCTGACAACATCGATAGATGCCCGAATGAACCCGGACCTGCTAGTAACAATGGTTGCCCACTTCCGGTTGTAATTCCTGTTAAGGTTATACCAGATTTCTTATGGAAGGATCTTGAGTTTAATATCAATAGCTCAACAATTAAGAAGGACTCTTATGATGAACTCGACGAAATCACCGAAATTATGAAAAAGTATCCTGATGCAAATTTCACTATTCATGGATACACAGACATCACCGGCCCTGCAGATTTCAACTTAAAACTTTCGAAAGAGCGTGCAAACAGTGTGAAGGAATATTTCACCAAAAAAGGCATCAATGCCAACAGATTAGAAGCAACTGGCTTTGGTATTAAGGACCCAATTGCACCTAACGACACACAGGAAGGTCGGATTCAGAACAGGCGGGTTGAAATAAGAATTAAGAAATAGTTGAAATGAGTATTTATTGTACTCACTGATATATTGAAGAGGTTTTGGGAAATTCCCAAAACCTCTTTTTTGCTCTACACTTTATTTTTTACCCGTTGTAAAATTATTGGAATATTTCATGTTTAATTGCCTCATTAATCCCATAAAATTGAGACTCCTACATTTAATATCTATTGCGCTAATCTGTATTATTCCTGTTCTTAGTATTTATGGTCAAACTATTGTTACTGGTGAGTCAAACAAAATACTGGACAACAAAAAAGACATCTATCACCAAAAGAATAAGTTTGCCCGTGAGAAAATGATTGAAGAAGCAGTTGTTGATGCCATCGAAAAAGCAGCTCCTGAAACCATTTCAATTACCGTGGGTCACAACCACTTTAGCAGTACTGACAATCAAAGTTTCGAAGAAGTATTTGAGGAATTTGTATCAAAAACCCTCATGGAAAAACATGTAGAATGGCAAAGAACATCCAGCTATAAATTTGCGAGGGATGAAACCAATAAGAAAAAATGGTTTTGTATTGTTGAAGGCGAAATTAGAAATTTAGACAGCCAATCTACTATTACTGAAACATCAGAAGGTGATAAGACCACATCAAATTCGCTAAACAATTTTATTACCCGAAAAAGTTATAACATCGTTCATCTTAATGCTGGTATAAAAAGAGGAGTAATCAGAGGGGATAAGTTTGTTGCCTACCGTGACAAAAGAAAAAAAACCAGTTTTGGTGAAAATTGGATACATAAAAAAAAGGGCCTGATCGTAATTACCGAAACATCCGATAATTTTTCGGTGGGCAGGATAGTAAAGGGGGTGTTTACCACCCGTGAATCGCAACAGGCTGCCAAGGTTGATTTCAGGACTTTACGCGTGGGTTTCGAATACCAACTTTCGGGCTCACATGAACAGGTAAACGAAGAACTCGACCTTTTCAGCAGCAATGATACAACCGCCCTGGTAAACTCAATTACACATACTATATATTTTTTCCATTATGGTATGCAAAGCCGAACCGGCTACAAATTAGGGCTCGAAGTGTTTAATTGTAAAATTGACACAACAGGTAGCATGAACTATACCTACACCAATTGTTTTGTGCCAAAAATTCACTTTAACCTGGGCATAGGGTTGATCCCCGATTTTTTATACATCAAACCAGGTGTATCCATTGGATATTTGTTCGAAAACAATGAAAACCGCGAAGAATTGTTTGGCAAGCCCGATAACAGGTGGGGTGCAGATGTGGTACTGGAAGCCGGAATTGCGGCTCATTTACAGTTGTGGCATTTTGATTTAATGGGTGGTATTACATATAAATATATCAATGATCTTCCCAACCTCACAAATTACTATCCCTATGTTGGACTGAGTTATAATTTAGCCCGTTATGCCAAATACAATTTCAAAGTAAAATGAAGTTAAGAGGTATTAGTTCCATATTCTCGCATTGAATCATTCTCGAATTCCCTCCTCCCTAAGTCAAATATTTTGCGACAATGGGCATCCTTCGTCCCATACCGAATGCTTTGGGTGAAACTCTGAGAATTGGTGGTGTTTGGTAACGCTTGTATTCGTTTGTATTTACCATTTTCAAAATCCTACTGACTGTCTTTTCATCAAATCCCATCTTTATCAATTCCGAAGGCCCCTTTCTTTCTTCTATGTATTGATACAAAATTTGATCGAGAATATCATAATCAGGTAGTGAATCCGAATCTTTCTGGTCAGGTCGCAGTTCAGCTGATGGTGGTTTGGTAATTATGTTTTCAGGAATCACCACACCATCCCGGTTAATATATCGGGCAAGTTCAAAAACTTCTGTTTTATAAACATCGCCCAGTACCGAGAGTCCTCCGTTCATATCGCCATAAAGTGTTCCATATCCTACAGCAGCTTCACTTTTATTGGAAGTGTTTAATAAAATATATCCGAATTTATTAGATAAGGCCATCAGAATGACACCCCTTGTACGGGCCTGCAGGTTTTCCTCAGCCAAACCAAAAGGTAAATCCTGAAATTGAGGTTTCAGGGTTTTCTCATATGCCCGGTAAGTATCTTCAATGTTTATCAACTCATGGGGTGAATTGAGATTATTTACCATCTGTAAAGAATCGTCAACAGAATGGCCGGATGAAAATTGGGATGGCAATAACACCGAAAGCACCTTATCGTTTCCCAGGGCCTTTACAGCAATAGCAAGCGTAACAGCAGAATCAATTCCACCAGACAGGCCCAGGATTGCTTTCGTGAAACCCAGTTTTTCAAAATAATTTCTCACTCCCATCACCAGGGCATCGTGGATCAATCCTATTTTTTCGTTGCCCAAAGGATATTGCGATAATGGCAAGGGCCGGTTTTTCGTTTTTAAATCTCTCGTATCGAAAATTTCAAAATCCTCCTCAAAATAAGCCATCTCATGCAATACTTTTCCATCCCGGTCAAGTACCAGTGAACCTCCATCAAACAAAAGCTCAGTTTGCGCCCCAACATGGTTTACGTAAAATAAGGGTAAACCATATTGCCGGGCATTGTCCTTTAAAATCCTTGTTCGTTTGATGTATTGGTTGTAATTAAACGGGGAGGCTGCAATATTCACCATAAAATCGGGCTGTAACTCCATTAATTTGTCCATTGGATTTATGGTATACAAGGGATTGTTATCAAGATTCCAAAGGTCTTCACAAATGGTCAGCGCAATTCTTTTGCCTTTATATTCAACAATATTAAAATCCTTATTTGGCTCAAAATACCGGTACTCATCAAAAATATCATAGTTAGGGAGCAGGGTTTTATGTGTAATATTTTGCACCATTCCATCCGCAATAAAATATGCCGAGTTATACAGGTCCTTTCCCTCAAATTCAGGATTTTTAGTTGGAGCCCCAACAATGGCTGCAATGCCTTTGCATGAATCTGCTATGTCGTTAATAGCCAGATGGCATTTACTGATAAAGTCATCAAACTCCAGGAAATCGCGTGGGGGATAACCCGACACAGCCAATTCTGCAAAAACCACCAGTTCAGCACCTGCATTTTTAGCCCTTAAAATGGCATCCTTAATTTTTGAGACATTGCTCTCAAAATTGCCAATGTGGTAGTTTAGTTGTGCCAGTGCTATTTTCATCCTTTGTTGAAATTTATTCCTCCCTAATCCTTAAAAAATTACACCAAGGCTTAATTCAATATAGGAGAGGCTGGCTTTTTGCTCAATGGATGGGTCTACCGTATTGGTTCCTTTCAAAACATTCGACAAACCATTTGAAAAAGTTATTCCAACAAGAATCGAAGTCGATTCATCGATGTAATACTCCAATCCACCTCCCAGCACCAATGCACCTTTCAACAATGTAACTTCATGAGAAATATCCCCTTCGGAGGTTTCGCTCATATAATTTCCATCCTCATCCTTGTAAGAAAAATCATCCTGGGCTTTTGATTTTACTTTGAAGCCCAGCGAAAAACCAATTTGCCCATAAAACTGGGTTGTGTTAAACTTATTGGTTTTCATTTTCAGGGTGAGAGGCAATTCGATATACCTGAAATTATACTTTCGCTTAAGGGTACCGGTATAGGTAGTTGTATCTTCATCCTCAATAATATCCATTTTATGTGGATACTGCAGCTTGCCATTCAAATAGTTGACATTAAAACCAGTGCCAACAAAATAATTTTCTGTAATGGTAAAGTCGCTTATAAAACCCCATGAAAATCCTGGCGCAGCGCCATCTTTTTCATAACTTTCGGAATCGGGAGATACCCATGCAGCATTGGGTGCCAGTTTAAGACCAAACCTGAAAGGCTTAACTTGCGACATGGCAATATGGCTTATCAGTAAACAAATTCCGGCTAAGAGAATGACTTTCTTCATATGCAAAGTATTTTTCTAAATCAGTTTGAGGCAAAATTAATGAAAGAATGATCGCTTTGTAGATTTTTAGGAAAAATAGCATGAGTTTTTATTAACTACCAAAAAGTTAAAAAAGCGATCGGGCAACAGGAAACTTTCTATATTTGCCTTCAAATCATCAATCATAAATTTATAACTATGAAAAAAATTACTTTTCTATTTGTATTTTTACTAGCCTCATGTGTTGCTTTTGGACAATTCTCCATTGGCCCGAAAATTGGCTATAACACGTCAACTCTCACTACAGATCTGGACAGTATTACCTCTGACCTGACAAGCAATTTTCACTTTGGTGTTTTTGTAAGGATTGGAAAAAAGATATATATCCAACCTGAGTTGAATTATTTGACCAGTGGTGGTGTATTTAAAAATGAGGCATCCTTAAATCCAGTGAAGACAGAGATCCAACTTAAAAATGTAGAAATCCCCGTTATCCTTGGATGGAGAATTTTAAACTTCGGTGTAGGTAACATCAGGATACTATTGGGTCCTTCTGCTACTATTGTTGTGGACAAAACTATTCAGACTACCGACGGCAGTAGTTATACTGGTCCGATAGAAGAGTCAGACATTAACGATCTTAACTGGGGTTTCAACCTGGGTGCAGGTGTTGATGTATTGATGTTTACCCTGGATGCACGCTATCAAATGGGCTTGAATGACGTAATTGGATCGGTCCAGGATTTCAATATTAATTCCAGAGAAAATATATTCAGCATCTCGCTGGGCTGGAAAATACTATAAGCAGAATTATCAAGATACTTCTTCAAAATAAGTAAGAAATGTCAGCGTTTGCCAAACGTTGACATTTTTTTTATGCCGTATGAAGATTAGCAAAAGCAATATTTTTTTTTCGATTCTGATTGTAATTTTATCATTGCTTGTTTCATGTTCCGGATCACCCGACAGAAGGCTAAGCATTGATACTGGTGACATCGAAATTTCATCGGTGAAAATTCATAGATATGAAAAGGCACTTTTTACAATCAAAAAGGACTCACTGAAAAGTGAATTAAAACGAATTTCAAAACAATTCTCAGTATTCCTCAGTGCCGACCTGGATGATACCATAAATCTGATCCAGATGAATGATTTCATCACCAATCCTTTAAACGTTAACCTTTACCAGGAAGTCAAGAAACAATACCCCATCCTGGAAGATTACAACCAGGAATTTACACAGGCATTTAAACGCTTTAAATATTTTTTCCCTGAAAAAGAACTCCCGGGCATTTATTCATACGTATCGGGGTTGCTCTATGAGCTGCCTGTCCAGTTTATTTCGGGACAAATGATTATTGCCCTGGATATGTATCTTGGCAAAGGCCTGGAAGAGTACCGTCGTATTGGTTTACCGCTATATAAAATCGACAGGATGAACAAAACATACCTTGTAAGGGATGGGATTTATGAGTTATACTATTATCACTTCCTGAAGAAACCTGGCAACGATGTACTCGAAAAAATGATAGAAGAAGGCAAACATCTCTATTTTCTGGATGCAATGCTTACAGAAACTGATGACCGTATTAAAATCGGTTATACTGAAAATCAACTCAAATGGTGTGAAGAAAACGAAAAAAATATCTGGGCCTTTATGATAGAAAACGAGCTGCTTTATTCATCCAATACGAATACCATCCGCAATTTTTTCACCGACGGTCCTTTTACCCATGATTTTTCAAATGAATCACCAGCACGTATAGGTGAATGGCTGGGTTGGCAAATTGTTCGGTCATACATGAAAAAATATCCTGAACTTCCTATTGAGAAACTTTTTACGGAAGATGATGCCCAGACTATTCTGATGAAATCGGGATACAAACCATAGGGCTGGGGATTAGAATAAGGTCTGGGAATGTAAGATCGATGAATTGCTTTAGTAACCATAACCCATTATCTGTTACATTCTTTAATAAGAATTCAAATTATATTTTTTGATTTTCTACTAATTTCTTAACTTGCACAAAGTTTTACAAAATCATCCCTTTGGCTTATGCTAGTTAAAACATATGGTAGTGCAATACATGGGGTAAGTGCAATCACCATTACAATTGAAGTAAATATTGGTAAGGGCATCAACTTTTTAATGGTTGGCCTGCCCGACAGTGCAGTAAAAGAGAGCCAGCAAAGAATCGAATCGGCATTAAGGGAAAATGGCTACAGGCTACCCGGAAAAAAGATTGTAGTGAACATGGCACCTGCTGATATCCGCAAAGAAGGATCAGCATACGATTTAACCATAGCCATGGCTATACTGGCTGCATCTGAACAAATCAAAGCAGAAGGGGTTGGCAACTATGTCATCATGGGTGAGCTTTCGCTGGATGGCGGACTGCAACCCATAAAAGGCGCGTTGCCCATAGCCATCGAAGCTCGTAAAGAAGGATTCAAAGGATTTATCTTACCTGCTCAAAATGCCCGTGAAGCAGCCATAGTAAGCGACATTGAGGTTTATGGTGTTGAAAACATCAAACAGGTGATCGACTTTTTTAACGGCGAAGCCGTTCTGGAACCCACAGTAATCAATACCCGTGATGAATTTTATGCCAGCCTCAACGAATATGAATTTGACTTTTCAGATGTAAAAGGGCAGGAAAACATCAAGCGAGCCCTGGAAATCGCAGCAGCCGGTGGACACAATGCCATATTGATTGGCCCGCCAGGATCCGGTAAAACCATGCTTGCCAAACGTTTGCCTTCAATTCTTCCACCACTTAACCTGCACGAAGCGCTTGAAACCACAAAAATACATTCGGTAGCCGGAAGGATGGGGCGCAATAATTCATTGATCTCCATCAGGCCTTACCGCTCTCCACACCATACAATAAGTGATGTTGCACTTGTAGGTGGGGGCAGCAATCCACAACCAGGAGAAATTTCGATGGCACATAACGGGGTGCTCTTCCTGGATGAATTGCCTGAATTTAAACGAACCGTACTGGAAGTTTTGCGCCAGCCCATCGAAGACAGAGTGGTAACCATCAGCCGGGCAAAGATTACTGTGGAATATCCGGCCAGTTTTATGTTGATGGCAGCAATGAACCCATGCCCCTGTGGTTATTACAACCATCCGGAAATGGATTGTGTATGTGGCCCCGGCATCGTTCAGAAATACCTGAATAAGATTTCAGGACCCCTGCTCGACCGCATAGACATTCATGTAGAAGTAGTTCCTGTGCCTTTTCGTGAACTGGTTGATGCAAGGCCTTCGGAGAAGAGTGAAGAAGTAAGAAAACGGGTTGTTAATGCACGTGAGGTTCAGGAGGAAAGGTATAAGGAAAACAAAGGCGTTTATTGCAATGCACAAATGTCGAGCAAGCTATTGCGCGAAATCTGCAAAATTGATGAAGCCGGCCATACCCTGCTAAAGAATGCGATGGAAAAGCTCAGTCTTTCTGCCCGTGCATATGACCGCATCTTAAAGGTTTCCCGCACCATCGCTGACCTTGACACCAGCCCAAATATTAACACCGACCACCTTGCCGAAGCGATTCATTACCGGAGCTTGGATAGAGAGAACTGGGGTATTTGATCTTTTTATACCAAGTTTAACATCAAAATGAGCCAAAGCGAAATTTTGGTGTATAAATGGTAAATGCCGATGTATATTTAAACCGGCATTAAAAACGGAGTGAATTAATGGTGCATTTTAAATAACAATCGGTATTACTCAGGCACCTGTGATGAAATATTACTGTAGTTTTTGATCCAAATATCATTTTTATCAGGATTGTTTACCTCTCCATCAAAATTCAAATCTCCCGGTAAATATCCTTTTTTTCCGGTGTTTATCCTCCACTGAAAAACGTCTGAAAAGTTAATAGTTCCATTGGCATCAATATCCCCTCCTGCCATTCCGTAAACATCTGGAACTATAAGTTTATACCCGGCTGCCCCACCAAATACCTGGTCGATGGAAGTGCTAAAATCACAAGTATGTATTCCTTCGATATCAGTTAATGGATTTGCAGAAATGATATCAATATGATTTCGATGACGGATAACAACAAACAATGATTGAGTGATTGAATGATTAAATGACAAATTAGAAGTGCCGTCCAGGCCTACAACAGAACCATCATTTTTAAGGAAAGCTGCTTGTTTATCAACAGTGGTTGCTTCTGTTGCATTTGCTACGTCCGTTGCATCACGGAACTCCAGCAAAACCCAATCTACTATATCAGAACTTGGAATTGAATCAACCGATTCGGTTCCGTAATAATTCCACGGAGCTGTATTATAGGGCTGGTTAAGTGGAAAATTGCCTGCGTTTGTTAAACTGGTATTCATGCCGGTGCCATTGAACGGACCCTCTAGAAAAACCCTTAAATCTGTTTCAATGATAGGGCCCAGACTATATGCGGTTTCAGAATAGTTTACTACAATATTCTCAGAATTTTCAAGTGAATTACACTGGATGAAATAATAATCATTGGGTGTTGGGATTGATTGCGAAATATCATAATCCTCCCATACATCCCAACGTATAAGACTTACATTATCGAACCATGAAAAAGCTGTATCTGAGTTGGGAACGCCACTGTACAAACGAATATCAAAGTATCTGCATTCATCAGGAATAGTTAGCTCCTTATGATAAAAAGTCCATGGAGTATCACCATCTATTTGCACTCCAATATTTTCGTCGTCTATCGGGAAACTGCTGGTGCCACTTTCATAATATCTTACCTGGATGGTGACATTTGAGCCATTCCGGGTTTTTATGTAAGCGCATAAGGAATACCTGATATCATCGTCCGGGCAAATAATTCTTTCCTCAAAATTTGTAACAATATTCGAAGAATTACTTTCTGTCCTGATTTGCTGGATGGAACGATCACCTGCATAGACTACCGTATCGCAATAGCTTTCTTTTGAGCTGTTTAAATTCCACAATGTACAACCTTCATCCTCCATATTGCCAAACCAGATTAACTCCCTTCCCAGCCGAAAGTTATTAATCCCGGACGGTTCAATGCTATTCACAGATGATATGCTTCCGGACTCCTTAAGCCGATGTGGAGAACTAATCCAATAATTACCTGCTTCTTCCAAAGGGAGATCAACAACGTATTCAGTATTGATAGTAGCCATACTACTCGTGTCCATGATTACCTTAGCGATGACATTGTCCCTGTCAACTTTCAGGTAAGTATCCAAATCTTTTGAGCGCTGAGCAAGATCGTCTAAAATATGTAAGCCTAAGGCTCCTTCAGCCCTTAGGGGGATATAATCATCAATGTAAACAGGCGTTAGGGTGAACTCATAGAATCCTGTTTCATTCACTTTTGTATTCAGAATAAAAGTAGGATACGTTTCGGGGTAATCCAGGTCGAATACAAAATCACCCAATGAATGAGCGATGAGTTTGCCATTGTAAAGTTCAACTCCCTGCATAATGTGAGGATGGTGGCAAATAACCAGATCAGCGCCGTTGTCGATGGCAAATTGCGAAGTAGCCCTATTCTTAGCATTGGGAGCATAGGCCAATGGGAAATAATCTTCATCCTCAAATTTCTCAGTGAATAATGGCTGGCAGCTATCGCAATTATCGGAGGGATTAAACGAATATTCACGGCCTGTATGCCACTGCATAACTACTAAATCCGAGATATCTTTTACTTCATCAATTTGCTTTTCAATATAATATGGTTCCAGGTTTGCAAAACCGGATTTGTTGTAACCGGCATTCAGGTAGGGTTGATAATTATTGTATTGCCCGGTTTTGTCGCTCGCTGCCAGGAAGGCAAAATTTATACCTGACTTTGAATAAAATGCTGGTAAATAGGCCTCATAGGAATTTGCCCCGGCTCCCATATGTAAAATATTATTTTCTTCTAAAACGGATTGGGTTTCCTGCATTCCAGGTAACATATAATCCAAAACATGATTATTGGCCAGTGTTACAATGTCTATTCCGGCATGTATTAAACCATCAACATTCTCTGGTGAACCTTTAAAATATATCGTTTTGCTGGGATGATGCCCCCAGGTTGTTGTTAATGGACACTCAAGGTTGGCAACAGTAATGTCAGCTGCATCTCCAAGAATTGGCCTGGTTGGCTCGAATATGGCTTCAACGCCCTGTGTGGGAATAATTCCCCCGGTGTATTCGTATTTTCTGGCCAGCATGATATCTCCCACAAAATTTAGCGTTACCGGAAATGAGCTGTTACCCGGATCAACCTCAACACTACAGCTGGCCTGCCCCCACCTGTTTGTTGGGTCAACAACCCGGAGTAAAACCCGGTAGGGATGATCGTCTGTTACTAAAAAAGTATGTAGCGGTTCCTGCTCTGTGCTGGTTGAATCATCGCCAAAATCCCAGAAAAAATCATGCTCGTCGCTGTCGGGATCGATCACTTTGCCAAAAAACTGTACGTCAACAACTTTGCTGCCTTCCATATTTGTATATTCTTGACCGACAGTAAACTCAATCGATACATCCGGGATAACAGGTAAATCGTTGCTGATATTTATGACGTTATCAAAATAAACTGTACCCTGCCATGAATTGTCCCTATCATTTATATAAACGATTTCCGTAATTTCGGGCAGGTAGTTAAAAAAAGCCTGCCAATCATCAGCAACAGGAAGTTGATAATCATTCCACTGGTCTTCAGGAAAACATCCCTGGTATACAGGTACCCAATCATCAGTATTCACTTCTTCTGATCCGGCAAAAGAATAAAAAAGCACATTTGAATTATCCATAATGGCAATTCCCTGTATTTCGGCCTGCGAAGCAATATAGGCATAAACCTGCCAAACATCACCATCATTCACAACAATAGGTGCAATGCTTTGAACCTTCCAGGTATTTCCATATAGTTTTAAAGACCAGGGAGAATTTTCATAAGTGATTGCTGAATTTAGCTCCCAATCAAGAGGATCTTCATCTTCAGAAGGGTATGAAGTCAGATCAATAGAACCACTATCGAAGTCTTCGATAATAATTTGTTTTTGAGAATTAGATTTAACCTGGTTTTGGGCATTGATTTTATTAACATTGAATGAGACTAACAAGCATACTGAAACAACGAAAAAGAACAATTCCTTTATTTTTTTAATTTTTATCACCGGAAAGCAGGTGTTAAAATTTGTAAACAAGGGCTCGAAGTTACTATATTTTAAAGCAAACACTCTCACTTCCTACATGAGTGCATAACAAATTGGATCGGTTCTATAGTTGCAGTTTTTAGGGTAACCCTGTAATTTCCTATGGTGAAGGCGAAAAATTGAAATCCTGGAAAGTTCCGATTCTGTCCACCACTTAAAACAACTCTAAACAGAAAAAGCTGAGATTAAAAACAATCTCAGCTTTCCAAAAAATCTATGTGTCTAGTTTATATTATTTGTTTACAGGTGTTCCACTGTTATTAAGGTTCTTTTCAGGTAAAGAAGAAGTAGGAGCTGCTTCAACTTTTCCCTTAACTCTTAGTACAACCGTAGATTGTGTTGCATTAGATTGTACTGTGATGCTTTTGTTTATTGTTCCTACCTTTTTGGTATTGTATCTGACAACAATCACTTCAGATTTACCAGGTAATACAGGGTCCTTGGGCCATGTTGGAATAGTGCAGCCTCAACTCGCCTTTACTTTCTTAAGAACCAGGGGCTCTTTCCCTTCATTGGTGAATTTAAATTCAACATTACCATCAGAACCATAGGCAAGGGTTCCGTAGTTATGAACCATTTTATCAAATACAATAACAGCTGCATTTGGATTATCTGCCTTTGGATTTGCTTGATTTGCCTCTGCTGCCCTTGCTTTGTCAGTTTTCTCGTTTTGTGTTTTGCTTTGCTCAACTGCATTCTTTTGCGAATCAGTTGTTGTTTCTTTATTTTCTACCTGGGCACCGGCAGAAAATACCGCAAAACAAAATACGAGAATTGCTAAAATTGTTTTGTTCATCTTTAATCGGGTTAATGAATACTTTAATATGCAGCAAAATTATAGATAAAATAAATCAAATCACCAATTTAACATAATTTTTCATTTATGTAAATGAAATGTAAATAAGGGTTTTTTTTGGAAGGACTCTTTTACAAATTTCATGTAAATTCTACGAATAAGACTGCCTAAAGGATCTCCAAATTTTCTGGATTCCCACCCATCTGGTCAGGCGGGTGCATTGCGGGACTTACCGGAAAATTGAAGAAATTTTTGCACCAAATCACATCACATCAAGAGAAAGTTCTTTCTCTTGATGTGATGAAGTAAAAGAAAATGAGTTGTTTTGTTTAATAAATTAAAAACGGTCAACTCTATTCAGGGAAGGTCAATATTAGGATATACAGATCAATCCTTCCTTGCCGGCTGGCATTGCCTTGACGGCAAGGCGGGCATTGGATTTCTGATATCATTACCATTCTTCAGCAAACAATTCATTCACTTCATTGTTTAATTGTATTACAATGTTGTAGTGGCAAATGAAAAGGCTCTTTATCCTCATATCGTGTTTTTGTTTCTTATCAGTCAGTGCCGATGAGAATATTGACAGTTTGATTGCTTCATGGAACAAAATTAGTGCTGAGTTCCTCGAAGTACGTGAAATGGATAGTGCCTGCAAATATGGAAATTGTGCAGTGGATATGCTGGAACAAAAAATTGAAAATGACTATAGAAACCAGTCCAACGTCGAACTACACAACCTCAAAAAGCAAAAGGCAGAGGCGTTAAGTAACCTGGTTACAGCTTATGGTACTTCCGACCAGCTAGACCTTGCAATGGAATGTTACCAGGAAGCACTCGAACTGTACAGGGAAATTGGTGCCGGGGATGAAATCTTCCAGTTATATTTTCGGATGGGTAGAGTCATGGATCTCCGAAGCAACTACAGAGAAGCCATTCCTTATTACCAAATGGCACGTGACCAGGCAGTTAAAAATAAGAGTAAGAAAGACGAATCACTGGCTTTTTCCTTTCTCGGGCTAAATAATCGCTATATGGGAAATTATTCCGAATCCCTTAGATACCACCTGCTGGCTTTGAGGATAAACGAAGAACTGGATAATAAATCCGGTATAGCTTCTGACTATGTTACCGTGGCGGCCATTTTAACCAAGCTGAATGATTACGAATCCGCCCTCGACAAACTGAACCAGGCTAAGGTCCTTTTTGAGGAGTTGAGTGATACATCCGGCGTAGCTATGATATTTAATGATCTTGGCAGGATATATGCCGATTTGGGAAATACGGCAACAGCCCTCGATAATCACCTTAAAGCAGCATCCTACAGGCAAATGGCCCGTGATTTCGACGGACTCGGTGCATCAAACTTATACATAGCTGACATCTACCTTATAAAGTGTGAACATGCCAAAGCACTTGAATATTTACAGGAAGCCGAAAATGCTTTCCACATATCTTCAAATAAAGAGGGTATCATGACTGTGCAAAGACATACTGCAGAGGTGTATATGGACAAAAATGAAATTGAAAACGCACTTCACTGGCTTGAACTTGCCCAAAAAACAGCAAAGGAAATAATGAATTATGTTGGGCTGATTAAGATTTGCTCGCTCAAAGGTGAGATTAATTTTGATCAGGGAAAATATCAACTGGCGATACAGCAGTTGAATAAAAGCCTGGATTTTGCCTATCAAATGAACATCAATCAGGAAATATACCGGCTTAATGCCCTCTTGGCTGAAGTTTATGAGAATAAAGGCGATTACAAAAATTCAGTTAAGTATTTAAATCAATCCATAAAGTATAAGGACTCGGTTATTGCTAATGCAAATTTTGCTGCTGCAGTTCAAATGGAAATGGAATATAACTACCAAAAAGAAAAAATTGAGACTGAACTGGAACAAAACAGAAAAGATGCAAGTAACCAGCTGGAAATAACCAAACAGGAAACACAAAAGAAATTATTCCTGGGTGGTGTGGTCATGTTTCTTATTATTTCGCTTGGGCTCTTTAGCAGGCTTCGATATATCCGTAAAGCGAGCAGGGACCTGAAGGAACAGAAAGACGCAGCCGAGCACCATCGACAGGTTGCTGAATATGAAAGTGAACGGGCCACCCAGAACGAAAAGGCGAAAGAGCTGTTTCTTGCAAATATGAGCCACGAAATCCGCACTCCGATGAATGCCATTAAAGGAATGACAGATATCATCCTCCGAAATGAGCATCCACCCTCACAGGACATCTATTTAAACGCAATAAAACAAAGTACCGACACATTGCTTGTAATCCTTAATGATATTCTTGATTTAAGTAAGCTTGATGCAAATATGATTGAAATCGAAAAGATCCCTTTCAACCCGCTTGAAATAATTCAGAACATCAAAAACCTGTTAAGGTTTAAAGCAGAAGAAAAAGGACTTATCCTGAATACAAAACAAATTAACGATATTCCACAGTTTATCCTGGGTGATCCCACGCGTTTGCATCAGGTTTTGGTTAACCTGGCCAACAACGCCATTAAATTTACCGAAAAGGGTTCTGTAACAATTGAAGTAAATACTATAGCTAATTCGGCCAACACAGTCACCCTTCAGTTTAAGGTAATTGATACCGGTATTGGCATCGTTCCTGAAAAAATTGATTACATGTTTGAATTGTTTACACAGGCACACTCCGATACCACACGTCTGTATGGAGGCACAGGGCTCGGGCTCTCTATTTGTAAACGGCTTGTTAATATGCAAAACGGAAACATCAATGTTGAAAGTGAACCGAAGGTTGGTAGTACTTTTACCGTTGAAATTCCTTATGAAATAACAGAAGGCGTAAAGATAAAAACCCCGGAGGAAATCTCTGTCAAACTTTCTGATCTTGACATTTTACTTGTGGAAGACAATGAATTTAATGTAATTGTTGCCAGGGATGAACTGGAAATCAATATTCCCGGAGTGAAGATCGATACCGCTGAAAATGGTCGAATAGCATTTGAAAAAGTTCAATCTGGCCATTATGATTTGATTCTGATGGACATTCAAATGCCTGAAATGGATGGATACGATACAACCCGTAAAATCAGGAAATTAGGCGATAACAAATCGAAAATTCCAATTATTGCCATGACAGCCTATGCCATGAAATCGGAAATTGATAAATGCTTCGAAGCCGGAATGAACGCTTTTGTTCCGAAACCGTTTAAAAGAGAAGAACTGTTCAGAGCCCTGGCTGAGGTGTGTCAATCAGTAATGATAGCAAAAACAATAAAGCCTGTTGATAAGGAAAACAATGCTACGTCGCATAAAAATCAAATTCCATTAAATGGAAAAATTACCAACATGGATTTCCTTCATGATTTCTGTGATGGCGACAAGGATAAAATTAACAAATACATCAATATGTATTTGAAATCCACTCCGGGCAATCTGGAAAAAATTAAAGACGCAAGGGAAGCCCGGGATCTGGCCGCTTTGAAAATCATTATCCATTCGATGAAGCCCCATTTTAATTTTATGGGCATGAAAGAAACCCGCACGCGAGCTGATGATATTGAGATCATTATTTCGGAGGAGGCTGATAAAGGCAATCTTGAGGATCTGATTGAATCTGTGGTGAAAGACTGTGATAAATCTTTGAAGGAACTAGCTTGAGTAAAATAATCCCAAAATACAGTTAAAAGATGACGAAAAAAGAAAAACTAATCTTTGTAATTGAAGATGATGAAATGATGGCTCAAATGCTTTCGGACTATCTCTCAAAATACCCCTACTACAAAGTATTAACCTACGGTACAGGTGAAGAATGCATCAATGATCTGGGTATGAATCCTGATGTTATAGTTCTGGATTATCATTTGAATATGGTTGATCCTGATGCTGCTGATGGGCTGGAAATTCTTCAAAAAATCAAATCTTTCAACAGACGAATTTACGTAATCATGCTTTCGTCTCAGAAACAATACGGGAAAGCGGCACAAACAATTATGGAAGGTGCATTGGGGTATGTTGTGAAGGATGAGGACTCATTTTTAAAAATTAAAAACATTGTTGATTCACTTGATTAGTCAACGACCAGCACAATTGTAACTTTTGAGGGTTGAACTTCAGTTAGAACTTCACAACCCCGGGATTGGACCAGGAGAAATAAGGTGTTTAAAAAGATCTATTAAGTAAGCTGACCGCCTTGCCTTCAGTGCACCTTAGATTTTGATATAAGGATTTCGAGTTAATGTTTCTTGATTTATAAATGGGATTTCTGATATCAAGTGTTGAAATTATCATTTAAAGACAAAGAAAAAAAACTACATTTGGACTGTTCAAAGTCCTTGGTCATTAACACAAAATCCAATTCATCATGAAATACAGAAAATTTCACAAACTACTCAGTTTTGTACTTATCATTTGCGGAGTAGTATTTAGCAACAGCCTGAATTCACAAACAGTTGTTCAATGGTACACTTCCATGGGAGACTTTCGGGCCCAATTAAGGGAAGATTTGGTACCCATGACAGCACAGAACTTTATCGACCTTACCAATGCTAATTTTTACGATGGCCTGATATTTCACAGGGTGATCAGTGGTTTTATGAATCAGGATGGTTGCCCAAATGGCAATGGAAGCGGTGGCCCCGGCTATACTTTCGATGATGAATTCCATCCCGACCTGCGGCACAATGAGCCTGGGATTTTGTCGATGGCCAATTCAGGTCCCAACACAAACGGTTCGCAATATTTCATTACAGTTGCTCCTACTGAATGGCTGGATGATTTGCACTCCGTTTTTGGAAAAATTATAGATGGAATGGAAGTGGTTTATGCCATCAGTGAAGTGGAAACTGATGCCAATGATAAGCCCTTAATTGATGTGGTGATTGATAGCATCAGGGTGGTGACCGGAGAACCGGCAATAGCAATAACCGCACCTCCTTCCGGCACAAAATGGAATGGATTTGTGGACAATGAAATAACCTGGGAAAGTGAATTTGTTGCTGATGTTAAAATTGAGTTTTCTTCTGATAATGGTCAGTCCTGGGCGGATATTGTTGAAACAACCTCAGCCAATACAAGGTCATATGAATGGCCGGCACCCAATGTCACCTCGACTCAATGCCTCGTAAAGATCAGCGATGTGGCAAACCCCGAGGTTTCGGCTGTAACCACTACACCCTTTACCCTGTGCCAACTGGATTTGACACATCCTACCGGATTTGGCTACTCACGTGTCGGGACACCAGTTGAAATTACCTGGACCAGCGAACTGGTTGGGGATTTAACCCTGGCCTATAAAATTTCGAATATTGGCGATTGGATTACAATTGCTGAGGCCGTGCCCGCAACAAATAATGCTTATACCTGGATTCCGGAAGAAGTTACTTCATGGTGCAAAGTTCGAATAACAGAAACTGCTTATCCCGATGTATTCGATGAAACCGATAACTTCTTTCTTGTTTTTCAACTTGACCTCACATCACCAGTTGGTGGTGAAAACCTCGTCGGGAACAACCAGTTTGAGATCACCTGGGAAAGTGAGATCATCAGTTCTGTAAAGATTGAGTTTTCATCGGATGGTGGAACAAACTGGAGTACAGTTGTTGGCAGCACTCCGGTTGGTAGTTCGCCTTATGCTTGGACTGTACCCAACATCACCTCGGATGATTGTTATCTTAAAATAACAACTCCACCTCTGCCCGAGCTTTACGACATGAACGAAACGCCATTTTCTATTGATGGAGTCATCGGTATTTCAGACCCGGCACAAAACAATGATTTTGAATTTGTTATTTCTCCCAATCCTGCTAAGGATAAAATTTCGATTACTTTTTTAAATCCTGCTGGATGGATGAGTAATACCCGAGTGGAAATTTATAATACCAATGGTGAGCTGGTTTTCGACCAAACTCTGGGCATTGCAAATTTTCCGGCTCAAACACCTGTAAGTATAAATTTAACAGAATTGCCAAAGGGCTTGTATGTGATGAAGGTGGTAGGTGAAAACAGGGGTTCATCGCAGAAGTTTCTCAAGAAGTAAGTTGCTTATTCTGTGATATAAGTCCATGCAGGTTTTATAATTATTATCTGGAAAAAAATCAGAACTGAACATCCATTGTTTATTGATATGCTTATGTTGAATGATCTTTTCACTAAAGCAAAAACAAATCCGCAATAACAAACCCGGCAAAAACCACACTGGCAATCCCGTTGGTGGTGAAAAACGCCAGGTTTACTTTCGACAGATCATTGGGTTTTACCAGGAAATGTTGATAAATGAGCAGGACGATAAAAATGGTAGCACCAATCCAGAATAAAACTTTGCCCCCACCTAATATTCCAGCCATTACAATAAACGCAATGGTAAGGGCGTGCAGAATTGAACTGAAATTTAGCGCGCCCCTTTTACCCATAAAAACAGGGATGGATTTCAGGTTTTGGGATTTATCGAATTCCTCATCCTGCAAGGCATAAATAATATCGAAGCCTGCTACCCAAAACAATACGATGAATGAATATAGGAGTGGTATAATATCAAATTTTCCCATTACTGAAAGATAAGCCCCTATCGGTGCCAGAGATAGCCCTAATCCTAAAATCAAATGTGCCAGCCATGTAAATCTTTTGGAATAACTATAACCCAACACCACCAGCAAAGCCACAGGTGACAGATAAAAAACTAGCGGGTTGATAAAATAGGTTGTGGCAATAAAAAGAACTGCATTCAGAATGACAAAAAACAATGCAGATTTTGGTTGAATAACTTCAGCCGGTATCTCACGTATAGCAGTCCTGGGATTCATCTTATCGATTTTCCTGTCAGCGTAGCGATTGAATGCCATAGCTGCGTTCCGGGCAAAAACCATGCAGAGCACAACCTCGAGAAGTAACCAATATGAAAATGATTCCGGCATAAGGTGGATTGCTAACGAAAACCCAATCATTGCAAACGGGAGGGCAAAAATCGTGTGCGTGAATTTTACAAGTGAAAGATAATCGGAAGATTTATTGAGTAGTTTTTTTAACATTTTATTTATTCCTGTTTACCTGCCAAAAGTAGGAAATTTAGGTGCTGGCATCTAAAAAAAACAACATCCTGTAAAAAGAATCAGATGGATTGCAAAAAAATCATATCGTACAAATATTTTTTATTACTTTATACAGGATAAACAAGTCACTGTATTTAAACACATTTATTGGGGCATATCCATGTTTTTATACAATATTTAAAATTCTTTTGTGTTCTGACAAATAATTCAATAACTTTGATCTCTGTGTTATAGTTCACACTTTCGATATCCAAAAGATAAATCATGGAAAAACAAAAAATCATAAGGCTCATCGATATTACAAAATTCTATAAGGTCGGAACCCAAATTGTAAAAGCCCTTAATGGAATTACCTTAGACATTTACAAAAACGAATACGTAGCTTTGATGGGTGCTTCAGGGTCAGGAAAATCAACACTGATGAACATTCTGGGCTGTTTAGACACACCAACAGATGGCGAGTATTCTTTAAATAATAAGGATGTGAGCAAATTGGATGACAACCGTCTGGCTGAGATCAGGAACAAGGAAATAGGATTTATTTTCCAGACATTTAACCTGCTCCCCAGGTCCACAGCTCTTGATAACGTAATGTTGCCCCTTGTTTATGCAGGGTTTAACAAGAGTGCCAGGCTTGAGAAGGCAAATAAAGTGCTTGATGATGTCCAGCTTTCGGACAGGGTTGATCACAAGCCGAATGAATTATCAGGTGGACAGCGCCAGCGTGTGGCAGTTGCCAGGGCACTGGTGAATGATCCGTCCATCATCCTGGCTGATGAGCCAACCGGGAACCTTGATTCTAAAACCTCAATTGAAATGATGGGACTTTTTGAAGAGATCCACAAGATGGGAAATACTGTAATTATTGTAACACACGAGGAGGACATTGCAAAATTTGCTCATCGGATCATCCGCTTGCGTGATGGTGAGGTTGAAACTGATGTAATAAATACTGAGGTGGCTACTATATCCGATTACAAACTAGAACCTACCGAGGCGTAAGAAAGTACAGTGGAAATGAACAGTGAATGGAAAATATATACTAAAACCGGGGATAAAGGAGAAACTTCACTCATTGGAGGCACGCGGGTTCCTAAATACCACGAGCGCATTGAAGCTTATGGTACACTGGATGAATTGAATTCCTTTCTTGGTTTGATCCGTGACCAGGATGTTGATCCTCATATCAACAAAATGCTGATTGAAATTCAGGACAGGATTTTTACTGCCGAATCAACGCTGGCACTGGATCCGGACTATAAGCCAGTGAAGAAATTGCCTGAAATTAAGGAAGAAGATATATTGCTGCTCGAAAATGAAATTGACAAGATGAATGAGGAGCTGCCTCCAATAACGAATTTTATTTTACCCGGAGGCCATACCACGGTTTCATATTGTCATGTAGCCCGAACGGTTTGCAGAAGAGCGGAACGATTAAGCATTAAACTTGCCCAGAACTATAATGTTAGTGAATTGGTGGTTAAATATTTAAACCGTTTGTCAGATTATTTGTTTGTATTATCAAGAAAATTGACCAAGGATTTGCATGCAATTGAAACACCTTGGAAAGCAAGGATTTAACGAAAATAAAAAAAGTTATTATTGTCATTGGTATCTCGGTAAAAAAATTACTTTTGCAAAAATTATAAATTAGATATCGGACTATGTATTGGACGTTGGAATTAGCTTCAAAATTAGAAGATGCACCCTGGCCGGCAACAAAAGATGAATTGATCGATTTTGCCGTGCGATCAGGCGCTCCCCAGGAGGTGATCGAAAATCTCATGGAAATTGAAGATGAAGGTGAGATGTATGAGCGCATTGAAGACATTTGGCCCGATTATCCTACGAAAGATGATTTTTTCTTTCACGAGGATGAATATTAATCATTTTTAAAAAAGGAGAAATTTACCTTACCGTAATCACGCTGCCGAATAAAAAATTCATGCCTGGCAAAATCATACCCCTGAGGGTGTTCAACGATTAGCCAGGCATTTTTATTTAACCATCCGTTTTTAAATATCAGTTCCGGTATCTGGTCC
>Ga0070729_10002342_pt1 | contig 24883 bp, 13 predicted proteins | sample tdDd472_FD_66725 | JGI IMG/M metagenome (GOLD analysis project Ga0070729, IMG submission 66725) | Marine sediment microbial communities from the Atlantic coast under amendment with organic carbon and nitrate - tdDd47.2 | ecosystem: Environmental > Aquatic > Marine > Coastal > Sediment | place... | reverse complement strand
TCAGGCGCACCCTACAGTCAAATTACAGTAGAAGTTAAAGGTGGTGTCGCAAGTAAATTCTGGGCACAGCAAATTAATCGTATGGCAACAGGCAATGCCGAAGATGAACGAGCCATCGCAACAGATCCAGAATTAGTTGAACGCTTACGCCAAGCACCAACTGACTGCCAGATTTGTGGTGGTAAAATGCCAAGTATTGTCGAAGGTCAAACAGAAGTTGAATGTCAATATTGTGGTGCGAGTATCCGTATCTAATACCTCCTAAACACTCAGGTAGATAGGTGTCTGCTTATCTACCTGTCATCCATCTTTATCAAAATATCATCAGAAATGCGTTTGACATTTATTGATAATTTGACATTTGCTTACCTAAAATGACACAATTCAGGTAGAATATGATAATCTATTCTTAACCATAACTAGCGGGAGTAGAAAATGATGGTATCCCCAACCGACACTTATTCACATGATTTAGCATCTCTCCTGCGTTCACTAAAAGACATTAAACCTAACGAACAAGATTTAATAGAGCGTGCATATAATCGCGCGGAAAAAGCCCACGAAGGGCAAAAACGGAAGTCCGGCGAACCTTATTTCACACACTGTGTTGCAGTTGCCAGTATCCTAGCTGAAATGAATATGGATCCTGAAACAATTGCAGCAGGATTACTACATGATATTGTAGAAGATACGGATGTAACAATTGATATACTCCGTGCTGAATTTGGTACAGCTATTGCATTGTTAGTCGATGGGGTCACCAAATTAAAAAATTTGCCCATCAAAAATGTATCATCTGTTGGTGACAATCGTCGTACCAGCACTGTCAATCGAGAGATGGAATACATCCGCAAAATGTTGATGACAATGGGCGATGATGTACGTGTCGTACTCGTCAAACTTGCAGACCGACTTCATAATATGCGAACACTCGGCTATATGCCCCAACACAAACAGCAAGCTGTTGCCCAAGAAACCAAGGATATTTTTGCCCCTCTCGCCAATAGGTTAGGTATCTGGCAAATTAAATGGGAACTAGAAGATTTGAGCTTCCGTTATTTGAATCCTGAAGCCTACCGATCTATCGCAACATCGTTAGATGAACGGCGTGTCAATCGTGAAGAATATGTCAGGAAAATTAAGACTCAGCTCGAATCTAAACTAGTATCCCATGGGCTATCCAAAGTCACAATTACTGCCCGACCCAAACATATCTATAGCATATACACTAAGATGCAACGTAAAGATTTGCCCCTTGAGCAAATTTATGATATTCGCGCGGTTCGAGTCATGGTCGAAAATCTAACAGATTGTTATCTTGTGCTTGGCATTGTCCACAATCTATGGAGACCGATTCCCGGTGAATTTGATGACTATATCGCCAATCCTAAAGATAATTTTTATCGGAGTTTACATACAGCAGTATACGACGATGAAGGTAAAACAGTCGAAATTCAAATCCGTACTTGGGAGATGCATGAAGCCGCCGAATATGGTATTGCAGCACACTGGCGCTACAAAGAAGGAAATCGTCAGCATGACAAAGCCTTTGAGCAACGTGTCAGTTATTTACGGCGTTTAATGGAGTTTGGTCCCGATGTTTACGATGCCACCCAGTTTGTAGATACAGTCAAAGCAGAAGTATTTCAAGATCGTGTTTATACAGTCACACCAAATGGTGACATCATCGATCTCCCAGTAGGAGCTACTCCTATTGACTTCGCCTATCATATTCACACTGATGTAGGTGATCGTTGTCGTGGCGCAAAAATCAACGGTCGGCTAGTTCCACTTAATTATAAACTTAAGATGAGTGATCAAGTTGAAATATTAACTGCAAAGCGTGGTGGTCCAAGCATGGATTGGCTTAACCCAGATTTAGATTATGCTGTTACCACACGTGCTCGTAACAAAATTCGACACTGGTTACGTAAACAGAATCGAGATAAACATATCTCAATGGGACGAGATGCTCTAGAACGTGAACTCAAACGACTTGGTGTTTTAGATAGGGTAACATTTGAATCAGTTGGCAAATTATTGGGCTATGAGAAACTTGACGACTTTCTCGCAACCATCGGTGCTGGTGACGTAAACGGTTCTCAAATTACAAACCGTGTCCTCGAAGATGAACGCCGCAAAAAAGAGCAAATGATAAGTGAAGAGGAATTACTTAAGCCTCGTAGCAAATCGACAGCATCCAATACAACAACTGGTGTCAGTATCATGGGAGCAGGTGGATTACTCGTTAACCTTGCACGGTGCTGTTCACCAATGCCGGGTGACGAAATCATTGGCTATATTACTCGTGGACGAGGCATTACAGTACACCGTAGCGATTGTCCTAATATGCAGTCTTTACGCGATTCAGAGCGGCATATTGACGTTTCGTGGGGAACAGCTGACGAAAAACAACGTTATATTGTACCGGTTGAGGTTGTTGCTTATGACCGTGAAGGTTTGCTCCGCGAAATTAGCACCATCATTGCCGATCAAAAAGTCAATATTGCGTCTATCGAAGTATCAACACGACAGCATATTGCCACACTATACCTACAATTGGAGATCGCAAGCAATCAACAACTAACACGAATCTTGTCAAAAATCGATTGTATCCCAAGTGTGGTCGAAGCCCGAAGACGAAATACTATTTGATAATAATATCAATCCTAATATTCAATTTTTCTTAATTCCTTATGCAAATTAAGTGCAATAAAATAGATATGCGTTATTATTGTAACGAACTAAAGCCTATGCTATAAATAGGATTGTTTTATTTCTTATAAGTACCCCTGAAATTTGAAAGTCGGTTAATGATGTTAGATTGGTCTCATGAAGGTCTGCAAGATCAGCTTGATTCACTTGCAGACACAACCCAACTTATTTTTGTACACCCGCATTGCCATCAGCAAAATCGTGTTGTACATTTTTTGATCAATCAAGATAATTCGATCTATATTTGCTTTGAGGGTCATAATCTGACAATCGATGAGCTCAATTCTCAAATCTCATCGTACCTAAATGGGGTTTCATTAGATCAGATTAAGATGATCATTATAGATGAATGCGATCGCGCTGATCAAACGGAATTTAATCTATTCCTAAAGTCATTTACGGATACCTATAGAGGTATACGAATTGCAGTAGTTAGTCGCTTCGTCGCACACAATTTATTAGAGGATGAAGAATTCCGCAATCGTAGTCAATTTATGCCTGTCAGTGAAGAATTTATGCTCTATGATTATGCACGACGAGATAATAATAGTACCTTAGTTGAAGTCAGAGCTTTTGGAAGTGGCCGTGTTCATGTAAATGGTCGCCTCATTGATAATTGGGATGGTATACTACCTCGACGATTATTTTTTTATTTTGCAGATCGAGGTATGGTCGCACGAAATAGTATTTTCGAAACATTCTGGCCAGATCTACCTAAACGTGAAGCAACGAATGTATTCCATGTAACCAAACGCAAAGTGACAGATGTTCTTGGGACATCTTTTACTAAATTTGGCAATGGTTTTTATCGCATCGCACCCGAAATTGAGCTAAGTTATGATGTGATCCACTTCACAGAGTTGGTTCAACAAAGTATTGTAAAAGCAGATTCGAGCGCTATTGAACTCCTAGAAAATGCAATTGCCCTATATCGCGCGCCATTCCTTAATTCTGAACAAGATTATGATACGCCGTGGGTCGAGAAACGCCAATCAGAGCTTCGAGAAATGTACGGTGAAGCGATGGCAATGCTCGCAGGCCATAAATTAAATGTCGGTCTAAAAGAACAAGCACTCGGATATTATCTAAGTGCACTCAGTATCCTAAATCATCGCGAAGAAATCGTAGAAAAAGTTATGGAAATCTATCAAGAACGTAATCAACTTACTGATGCGCTAGAATTATATGATTGGATTAAGGATAATCTGAATTCAGACTATGGTATCGAACCAAATGACTCTCTTCAAAAACTTGTGGAGATTATCAAACAAGCATTAGACAAGCAGAATTAGGTTCATCCAGTAGGATGAAGACTGACTCAATGCACGTTGTTTTACTTGAATCTTATTATGGTGGTAGCCATAAAATATGGGCAGATGGGTATATGAATTATTCAGCCCATGACATTCAATTAATAACAATGCCTGCTCAATTCTGGAAATGGCGGATGCAAGGTGGCGCAATTAGTATGGCGCGCCTGTTGACAACAAAACCCGATGTTATATTAGCGTCTAGTATGATCGACTTATCCATTTTCAGATCGCTGACGTATCCATCACTCGGTGATGTCCCGATTGCGAGCTATTTTCATGAAAATCAACTCTCATATCCACAAAACCAGCGACAACATCATGGTTGGCGATATGGTTTTATTAATTATGTGAGTGCCCTAGTAGCCGATAAAAACTTCTTTAATAGTCAATTTCATCTAAACGATTTCATGGAACAGTTACCCCGTCTACTCAAGCACTTTGCAGATTTCAATGAGCTACAGACAATAGATGAAATAAAAGCAAAATCATCCGTTTTGCCTATCGGAATGGATTTACGTCGCTTTGATCAACATCAAACCCAAAAGCCACCCAATACCCCACCTTTGATTGTTTGGAATCATCGTTGGGAAGATGATAAAAATCCGCAAGCATTTATAAATAGTATGATCGAGTTACAAAAGGCTGGCTATGATTTTTCGGTAGCAATTACGGGTGAGAATTTCCAACAAGACCCTACCCTATTTACACATGCAAAAGAACAACTCGGTGATAAGATTCTCCAACTTGGTTATATGGAATCATTTGACGATTATGCTAGGCTATTATGGCAAGCAGATTATGTGGTCAGTACAGCCTATCAAGAATTTTTTGGCATCTCGATTTGTGAAGCCATCTATTGTAAGTGTGTTCCGATATTACCCAATCGCCTTAACTACCCCAATATAGTCACCGAAGACGCAAAATCAGCTTGCTTATACAAAGATGGAAAGCTAACCACACTCCTCAAACATCACCTAGATGGCACAGTCAATGTTAATACACTCCCATTAAAAGAAAAAATCGCCCAGTATGATTGGACGATTGTTGCACCGCAATATGACAAAGCATTAACTGAGATTACAATTAATCGTCGTCAGTAACTTTATCGTCAGTATCCTCCTCATCCATGTCGGCAGAGTCAATATTTGGTTCATGGAGTGTGGCAGGAACGATCTTAGGTTCGTAATTAACAACTGCAACAACCTCTTCGTTATCGCGAAGAGAAATTACAAAATCACCACCTGCTCGACCACGCTTGACTGTTTCAGCTAGCCCTAAGCGCATATATTTGGCTTTATCTTTGCTTGTCAGCACCAACATCGTATCATCTAATCTTCCGACTGTTGCCGCTGCTAAATCGCGGCTCCCAGCAGGTAAGCGCATCGTGATAACACCACTCCCTGCCCGACCTTGTGATGGATATTCATCCATAGGTGAAGTCTTGGCAATGCCATCATTGGAAATATTAAACGTGTACAGATTATCATCCGCAAGAAAAACTCCTGTCACACGATCACGTTGACCAACTAATTTTATCCCGCGCATCCCCCCTGCCGGCAAACCTGTCGGACGCACATCATCTTCACTAAACCGTATCGTTTGCGCTTGTGCAGTTGTCAAGACAATCTCATTTTCACCTGTGGTATACAGAACCCGCTTGAGTGCATCATCATCTGACACATTCATCACCACAAATGCAATCGACATCGCCCCCGGCAAATCTTCAATCTGTATCCGCTTAACTTGCCCTTGCTCCGTTGCAAAGACCAAGTAACCTGTATTGATGTTCATGGGTAGGCTTATCATCGAAACAACTGTTTCATCCGCACTTAGTGGGCACAAATCCCGATATAACATCCCATCCGCAACTTCTTCTGCCTGTGGTAATTGTTGGACAGGGATCGTCGCGCAGTTTCCTCTATCCGTAAATAAATACAAGATATGCGATGTTGAGCTTTCTTGCATAAACCGTGGTGGGATTTTTGTGGTTGTTGTTACACGAGGTGGCTCTTCATTAAACGTCCGTGCGACCTGCCCTTTGACACTGAGCATAACCCACGTATTTTCTTCTGGCATTAAAAAGTCTTCCGCCGTAACAGCCGTTGCCACGCCATCCACAATGATACTGCGACGCTTATCCCCATAACTCGTCTTAATCATAACCAATTCTTCTGCAACTTGAATCCGTTGCTGTTGTGGACTTTCCAGCAAGTTTTCCAAAGTTGCAATCAGCTTGATTTTTTCGTCATACTCTTCTTTGATTTTCCGAATTTCCAGTGATGCAAGCCGACGTAATGGCATATCCAAAATTGCTTGTGCTTGAATTTCAGAGACTTTAAAATCTTTCATTAGATTATTACGGGCAGTTTCGGTATTACGAGACTTACGAATTGTCGCAATAACTGCATCCAGATTATCAAGTGCAATCAATAAGCCTTCTAGGATATGAGCCCGTTCTTTTGCACGAGCCAAATCAAAGCGGCTACGACGTTGCATCACAACTAACCGATGCTCCAAATAAACCGACAAGGCCTGTTTTAATGTTAGCAACCGTGGTTGACCATCAACCAATGCCAACATAATAATTCCGAATGTACTCTGAAGAGGGGTTAACTTAAACAATGCCCCCATAATTTCGGTAGCATCTGCGCCACGCTGAAGCTCAATCACAAGACGAATCGCATTCTGTCGATCAGATTCATCACGTAAATCAGCCAAACCTTCCAGTTTGCCAGTATGAACCAACGATGCAATCCGCTCTATTAATGTTGTTTTGTTGGTTTGATATGGAAGTTCGCTTACAATAATCCGTGACTTACCCCGTCCCATATCTTCGATATGGACTTTAGCACGCATCGTAATCTTGCCACGACCTGTTGCATATGCTGCCTTAAGCATGTCTTCGTCATCACGCATTTTATAAATAACACCACCTGTTGGGAAATCAGGTCCTTTGATAAAACGCATCAATTCTTCGACATCAATATCATCCATCCGATTCCAATGGCTTAACATATAAACCAATGCATCACAAACTTCACTAAGATTGTGGGGTGGAATATTGGTAGACATCCCGACAGCAATTCCAGATGAGCCATTGATTAACATATTCGGCATTGCTGATGGCAAAACAGACGGTTCAGTCAAGGTTCCATCAAAATTCTCAATGAAGTCAACCGTATCTTTACCAATATCAACCAGTAGTTCATCACCAATATTTGCCATCCGAGCTTCGGTATAACGCATTGCCGCCGCACTATCGCCATCAACACTACCAAAATTGCCTTGCCCATCAATTAACATATACCGTAGTGAAAAATCCTGTGCCATACGCACCATAGTGTCGTATACAGCAGCATCACCATGCGGGTGATATTTACCAAGAACTTCACCAACGATACGGGCACTCTTTTTATGAGCACTTTCTGAACGAATACCCATATCGTGCATCGCATATAGAATGCGTCGATGAACTGGTTTAAGCCCATCCCGCGCATCAGGCAATGCACGCGATACAATCACGCTCATCGCATAATCTAAATAAGCATCGCGCATCTCGCGTTCAATATTAACTTGATGAATTGAATTATCAGCCATAACTATCCTTCGTACATCGCCATATAATTATTGTTGGGTTACACTCAGAAGAATTTCATTGTAGAGTGTTTTATAGCCAACTGTCAAATTAAAACATTAGTTCTATTATACCACATTTTGCAATTATACTCTTTCCCTACGCTAATAATCTATTATAGAAACGTAAATTACGGTGTGGTAGACTTCTACTTATGATGAAAAAACATAATAATCTCACTCAACTTATCACACTAATCGTCAGCATTTTAATGATATTGGTTGGATGTTCTAATCAAACACCCGTCCCAATTTTTATCACGCCAACCACCGCACCAACACTCAATATCGAACCTACATCAACTGTAGAAGCGGTTGCACAGGCTGTCGAAACGGATACGCAAGACATTGACGTATCGCCAACGCTAATTCCTTCATCACCTACACTTGAAAATATAAAGATTCCCACAGTATCAGGCAACACACTACCAACATTAGCGGCTTCATCAACATCGCAACCAACAGATGTTGTCGCAAGTGCAACGCCCATGCAAATTCAAGAAACAAATACGCCACCACCGACTTTCGACACCGGTGGGACGCTCGAATTCATTGGCGCAATCATTGGTGAAGGATACACCTTACCACCAACCAGTACACCACGTCCAACTTTAGCACCAACAGTCACACCGACATTTGTCATTCCCACACAATCTAATGATGCGATTACAACCCCGCTAGCCGCTGATAGTATTGGCCTAGATCGTACTCAAATGGGTATCCAGCTATATTATCACTTCGGTGTATCTGGTTGGGATAGAACACTCGCACAAGCCGCCGAACTTCGCGTAGATTGGATCAAGATGCAAGCGGCATGGGATTGGTTACAACCTCAACATCCTGGTCAATTCGATCAAAATTTCAGACTCTTCCAATTACACGTCCAAGAAGCCGATAAACGTGGCTTTAAGGTGATGTTGAGCATTGCAAAAGCACCCGATTGGGCACGCAACATTGATCGCAACGAAGATGGACCACCCGATGACCCCAATCAACTTGCAGAATTTTTGAATTTCTTACTGCAACAAGTTGGCCCTAACATTGATGCCATTGAAATTTGGAATGAGCCTAATCTAAAGCGCGAATGGACAGGAGGACAGCCTCTAAGCGGTGCTGCATATATGGATTTATTCCGTCCTGCATATAATGCAATTCGGGCATATTCCCCCAATATCACAATTATCACAGCTGGACTTGCTCCGACAGGCACAACTGCCAACGTCTCCGTAAGTGATCGTAGTTACTTGCAACAAATGTACAATGCGGGACTTGGACAATACAAAGATGTAGTTTTAGGAATCCACCCATATGGATGGGGCAATCCACCTGATTTTATATGTTGTGACAGTATTGAAGGACAATTTTGGGATGATGAACCAGAATTTTTCTTCCTCAATACCATTCAAGACTACCATAAAATCTTGCAAGCCAACAACCACAACATCCAAATGTGGGTAACAGAATTCGGTTGGGCAACGTGGCAAGATTATCCCAGCGAAATGCCAGATGTATGGATGTCGTATAATACGCCTACCGATCAGATGAATTATACACTACGTGCCTTTGAGATTGGGCAAGAACTCGATTACATAGGTCCTATGATGCTCTGGAATCTAAATTTTGCTAACGACACGATCATCAATCAGCGTAGTGAACTGGCAGGATATAGCTTGCTCTATCCATATTTCGACGGCAGTGATAACAAGCGTGAACGTCCTTTATATTGGGCACTGGCACGTCGTCCGTAGGCCATATGAAGCAAAACCATCGCATTCTGATTGGTTTACTGATCTTACTGGTGGCGACATTCTTCCGATTATGGATGTTTGGAGATGTCCCACCGGGATTACAACATGACGAAATCTTCAAAGCCGAAGAAGGTGTACGTCTTATAGAAAATGGTGACTTCCGCCTCTTCTATCCCACTAATCAGGGACATGAAGGGGCTTTTGTGTGGTTGCTTGGTATATCCTATTTGCTGGTCGGCATCAATCCCCTGATGATAAAGCTACCTGCCTTCATTTGTGGTCTCCTGACTGTCGCTCTAATTTTCCGTTTAGGTTATCGAGCCTATTCACCACAAGTTGGAATCATCGCAAGTGGCTTAACGGCAGTATCGTTCTGGTCAGTGTTTGTATCACGTGTCGGTTTACGAGCAGTCATGTTACCTTTAGTAGTATTGTTGGTACTCCTAGGCATCCATACCCTTTTACGCACAATGAAGTCTGAAACAAAGTGGCGAAGTGCTGTCTTAACTGGGTTATTACTCGGTTTTACAATTTATACTTATACATCATCGTTTGTACTCCATGTGACCTATGCCCTATTTCTTCCGGTTGTATGGTTGATTCGGCGGGATATAGTCAAGCAACAATGGCGTAAATTATTAGCTGTTGGAATCATCGGTGCAGTGGTTACCTTACCGATGATTTATATTCGTATCACCGATCCACAAGGTGATAACCGCATTAACAGTATCACAACCCCGCTACAAGAGGCACAAGCCGGCAATCCACAATTACTGATTGACAATGCTTTTAAACTCGCTGGAATGCCTGCCTTTGTGGGTGATCCAACATGGCGGTATAACGTCTCAGGTCGTCCAATTTTTACCCTTCCCATCGGCATATTAGTATATGTTGGCATATTCATCACATTTATGCATATTCGGCGCAATCCACTCAATATTATATTACTAGGATTGGCATTCATCGGGCTTCTACCAAGTTTAGTTACTGTATTAGCACCTTCATTTTTGCGCTCAATTATTATTTTGCCGAGCGTGATGTTATTTATCGGTATCGCTGTCGCGCACATCAGTCGATTTTTGCCTAAACATCCGTGGTTCGGTTGGATTTTGGCGATAGCCATTATCAGCATCACTGCAATAACCGATTATCAAGCGTATTTTGTTGATTGGGCTCAATCCCAAAATCCGATGCTAACTTATCATAATGAGATGGAACAAGGTGCAACCGTGTTTGAAATTTATCGAGATGATTTGCAACAACTTGTTCAATATTTAAATCAGAATGACGAATCAGTCGTTTTTGTATCGACACCTGATGGTGAGCTTGACCCCTTGATCTACAAATATTCTGGCATATCAACTTCAAATCAGACACATATCGTTTTCTTTAATGCTTTTGCGAATATCGTCCTCAGCGAGTCCCCTACCCTTTTGTTCGTTTCGCCCTTGTCCCCGATCTCAGAAAAACATAAGCAGTGGTTAACGGAAGACTATGGAACAACCCATATAGACAAAATCTTGCGCCAAGACGGACAAGTTGCATTTGATGTTTATCGGGTTAGTGATACCGCGAAAACACTAACACAGACGCTAAAATCTATCTCAGACCGTCAAATCACAATTAAGGTAGATGATAAACAACAAGCTATCGACTATCCTGTGAATTTCGATAATTTTCTGTTATTCAAAGGCATGGAAATTCCACGAGAAACCGTCTATGGAGAAAATGATGGTGTCAATAATCAGCTGTATTTTGAGCCATTAGTACAATCATCAGGTGCAACACTCAATGTCTTTCTACATCTTATCGACGATGAAAATGAAGTCGTCGCCCAACGTGATCTACTCGGTGTATCACCTGCCTTTTGGTATCCACACACCGTTATTATCCAAGACAATTTTGTGCCCTTCTGGGAGCGTGTTCCTGCTGGCAACTATACATTGACATTAGGCGTATACGATTGGCAAACAGGGTATCGTCTGCCTGTTTTAGATTCAACCGGTCAATCCATCAGCAATCAAATATTCCTCGGCAAAATCGAAGTCATCAACCCCAACTAACAAAAAGCGCGAGACAGTTAGACCATCTCGCGCTTTAGAATTTGACGATGAACTACTTATTACATATCAGATAGCATACTTTCAAAGTCATCATTATCGCTGAAATCATTGAAATCAAGCGCACCTTGTGCTTCTAAGGTAACCGATGGTGCAACAGATTCACGATCACGGTAGGTATGGAAACCCGTACCAGCTGGAATCAGCTTACCGATAATAACGTTCTCTTTCAAGCCATGCAACGGATCAACTTTACCTTCGATCGCCGCACCAGCCAGAACCTTGATTGTATGTTGGAAGCTAGCCGCAGATAGGTAACTTTCTGTACTGAGCGCTGCTTTTGTGATACCAAGCAATACAGGCGCACCTGCCGCTGGTTCTTGATTATTAGCAATGATTCTCTCATTGATTTCGAGCAACTTCAGTTGATCAATCAATTCACCTGGCAATAAATCACTATCACCACTCTTGGTAATTTGAACCTTACACATCATCTTACGGATCACGGTTTCGAAGTGTTTGTCAGCAATGTTCACACCCTGACTACGATATACTTCTTGAATCTCGCTCAACAAGTAAATTTGTGTTGCGTCGGCACCTAAAACCCGCAAAATACGATGTGGGTTCTTCGATCCATCTGTCAACTGCTGGCCCGGTTTGACTTCCATGCCATCATAGATTGTCTTCATCAATCGTGCATTTGCAGGGATTTCATATTCGTGTTCTTCACGATTTTCTTGACGAATAAAGATCATATTGTCTTCGATATGGACAGTGCCCGCCAGCTTGGTTTTGAGTTCTTCTTCGCCATTAACTGCAACAATATCACCCGCTTTTGTATCTGCACCATCTTTAACAGTAATTTCCCACCCAGTTGGAATCTCATGAGTTTCGTTAATCACTTCACTGTTAATTACAGTTGCGATACGCGCACCATCTTGGCGTTCCGTCAAGCGCAATGTACCACCGACATCTGTCATAACAGATTCACCTTTTGGTTTCTTCCGTGCCTCAAATAACTCTTCAACACGAGGCAAACCAGACGTGATATCACCACCACGATTTGCAGTACCACCACTATGGAATGTACGGAGTGTCAGCTGTGTACCCGGTTCACCGATCGATTGAGCCGCGATAATGCCGACAGCTGTACCGATATTCACCATTTCACCAGATCCAAGATCACGACCATAGCACAATGCACAGACCCCATAAATCAGGTTACAGGTCATTGGGCTACGAACATCAACAGCTTCAATCGACGAATTCTGGATAATTTCGGAAATTTCTTCGTCAATCATTTCATTACGAGCAACAATCAAATTGCCTGTTTCAGGATCAAGAATATCACGAGCAGCACAGCGTCCAACAATACGTTCAGACAGTGTTTCACCAGCAATATCGTCGCTTCGGCGAATTTCTAAGCCCCGATGCGTATTACAATCCCAACGGTTGACAATCATATCTTGCGCGACATCCACGAGACGGCGGGTAAGATAACCAGCATCCGCAGTACGCAATGCCGTATCAGCAAGACCTTTACGCGCACCATGTGTCGAAATAAAGTATTCGAGTGCATTCAAACCTTCGCGGAAATGGCTACGAATTGGTAGATCGATAATACGTCCTGATGGATCAGCCATCAAACCACGCATACCAGCCAACTGAGTAATCGGACCAAATCCACCTTTTGTCGAACCAGAGATTGCCATAATCGCAATCGGTCCGTATGGATCAAGTGTTACACGAATACGATCTTGCAGATACTCTTTCGCACGATTCCATTCATCAATCGTTATTTGATAACGTTCTTCTTCTGTCATCAAACCACGACGGAAATCACGTTCTGCGCGGGTCACCACTTCATCAGCCGAGCGTAAAATTTCTGCCCGTTCATCAGGAATGGTCAAATCGCTAACAGCAATGGTTGTTCCAGAAACAGTTGCATAGTGGAAACCATAGTTCTTAATAGCATCTACAACGTCTGTAGTCCGTTCTCCACCAATGGTTCGGTAGCAACGGTCAACCAACTGTTGTAAGCCCTTCTTACCAAACGTTTCTTGTACAAAACGCATTTCATCAGGGAGGATCCGATTAAAAATCGCACGACCTACTGTACAAATTTCCGGCTCATCCTGTGGACCTTGATTGTCATAGATATTCCCCAATAAAATTGGAGTATGAAGATTAACCAATCCAAGGCGATAGATATATTCAACCTCATCCATGTCAACAACAACACGTCGTTCATGGAGATTGGTTATTTCAAGTTTATCTTCTAGCCCTTTGGCACGCATATATTTTTTCATTTCATATGCGTTTGCCAGCATACAATCAACATCACCATCCAGTACTGCTTGAACAGTTCGGTCAATTGCAGATTCAATAACTTTTGGACGACCATTTTCATCGGGCTCGGTCAAATCCATATACAATTCACTGTTTGGAACATTACGGAATTGTGTGTAGTAATACCCATTAGAACGGAAGGCAATACCAACCTTATGTTTTGTGTCTTGCAGATTACTCTCTGAGCGGAAATCATCCGCACGATCTTTACGTGCAATAATTTCTACAGTTGGATCCATTGTGAGGTAATAATTACCCAAAACCATATCTTTAGATGGACCAACAATAGGCATACCATCAGACGGCTTGAGTAAGTTACGTGTACTCAACATCAACTCACGAGCCTCTTTTACTGCCCGTTCACTTAATGGGACGTGTACAGCCATTTGATCGCCGTCAAAATCCGCATTAAATGCAGAACAAACAAGAGGATGAATCTGAATCGCTTTACCTTCTACCAATTGGGGTTCAAAGGCTTGAATGCCTAAACGGTGAAGTGTTGGTGCGCGATTTAAGAGTACGGGGCGCTCTTTGATAACTTCTTCGAGGACTTCCCATACTTCTGGTTTTTCACGTTCAATGATGCGTTTTGCACCTTTCACGTTACTTGCATAGTTATATTTAACCAGACGACTGATAACAAATGGGCGATAAAGCTCAAGTGCCATTGTCTTAGGTAAACCACATTGATGTAGTTTTAGTTTCGGACCGATAACAATAACCGAACGTCCAGAATAATCAACACGTTTACCCAACAGGTTACGACGGAAGCGACCTTTCTTACCTTTAAGCATATCGCTCAAAGATTTCAGTTCACGGCGACCACGACGGCTTAATGCCTTACCACGTTGGCTGTTATCAATTAAACTATCGACTGCCTCTTGCAACATACGCTTCTCGTTGCGGACAATCACATCAGGCGCACCCAAATCAAGCAGATGCTTCAGACGATTGTTACGGTTAATCACACGGCGATAAAGATCATTCAAATCGCTGGTTGCAAAACGTCCACCATCTAATTGAACCATCGGACGCAAATCCGGTGGAATTACTGGTAGCACCGTCAAGATCATCCATTCTGGACGATTACCGTGTGGTTCATTCTCTTGGTTAGTTTCATCCGAGTCTGTGATCGTCGTACGGCTAATCCGCAAACTTTCTACAACACGTAAACGTTTTGTAGCTTTTTTACGACGTTGTTTTGACTTCGTCGTACGAACTTCACGCCATAATTCCTCAGACAATTTAGGAAGATCCAGCGTTTGCAAGATATCATAGAATGCTTCCGCACCCATATTTGCTTGGAAAACGTTACCAAAGCGACTCTTAAGTTCACGATAACGACTCTCTGACAGGAATTGTAGAATATGGAGTTCCTTCAATTCATTCATTTGCTTTTCAGCACTACCGCGTAGTGTATCCAAGCGAGTATCAAGTTCAGTCAGATGCTCGTCCATAGACGAATCAACGTTCAGATTTGCAGAATCAATTTCACCACTAATCTTATCAATTTCTTGCTGTGTCAAATCTTCAATTTCTGCTTGAAGATCACTCAGATAATCATTGATGATGATTTGAATACGTGAAATATGATCGTTGGTAATCATTTCACCCTTTGCAACGATAACAGCATCTGTTGCTTCGAGGTTAATATCAGATGGAGCAGTTTGTCCCAACAAGTTCTCTACACGACTTTGAACCGATTGTGCTTCTTCCATCACTTCCGTACTTAAACGAGCCAATTCGCCATCAAAATGATCACGAATCGCAACCACCTTCTCATCAAAATCTTCGGCGAGTTGTTCACGATTATCACGAAGTTCATTCATTTGTTCCTCGATGTCGCCACCGAGTTCGCGTTCTTTTAAATTGAGTTCTTTCTTAATGCGTTCAATCGCTTTATTACGGGCATCTTCATCGACATGTGTCACAACATATTGTGCGAAATAAAGCACGCGATCAAGATTACGACGGCTCACATCAAGCAATAATCCAAGATAGCTAGGTACACGGCGTGTATACCAAACGTGGGCTACAGGCGCGGCAAGTTCAATATGCCCCATACGCTCACGACGGACTGAAGAGCGAGTAACTTCAACACCGCACTTATCACAGATAATTCCCCGATAACGGATGTTTTTATATTTCCCACAGTAACATTGCCAATCACGTGTAGGACCGAAAATTCTCTCGCAGAATAGCCCGTCCATCTCTGGACGAAGGCGGCGGTAATTGATCGTTTCAGGCTTTGTCACTTCACCGTATGACCATGAGCGAATCTGCTCCGGAGAAGCAAGGCTGATGCGTAATGCACTAAAGTCTTTCGCCTCCAAGACGTATCCTCCTCTGCGCTATAATACTGTAGATAGGTATTTGAACAACAAAATGTGAGTGATATCATCACTATAAACACAAAAACAGCGTCAGTATTATAGCACCTGCGCCAAATATTTAGTGTGTGATCTCAATACATTTTTCATAGAAACTAGAGTATACCCTAACCAATACAAAAATGTCAAGTTAGGTGAGGAAATTCAATGATTTTCTTATATGAACTATTGCGAACATCATATCATTGGAATTTAAACATGTCAAATGTGGGATATTTAAGATAATCCCATCACCAGAAACCTTACACTTTTATGCTATAATTTCTATTCAAGTTTAATCATCAGGAGCATACTATACTGTGACAGGTCTACTCAATGTCGATATCGCACTCGAAAAAATTCTACACCAGATGTCAATACTCAACCACGAAACTGTACCCCTCTCCGAGTCATTAGGGCGTGTCATTGCCGAAGACATTTCTTCGCCTATTAATCTGCCACCTTTCGACAATTCTGCGATGGATGGGTATGCTATTCTATTTGAAGACAGTACAGAAGCCAGTGAGCAACATCCTGTGAAATTATCGGTTGTGATGGATATTCCAGCAGGAAAAGCTCCGACAGGACAACTAAAAAGAGGGCAAGCTGCTCGTATCATGACCGGCGCACCAGTCCCAGATGGCGCAACTGCCATTGTTCCTGTTGAGCACACCACTGATAATTGGCAAAAAGGTGACGTCTCACCATTACCGGAATCCGTTCATATCATACAACCCGCCAACGACGGTGCAAACATCCGTCGTATCGGCGAAAATATTCAAGAGAATCAACTTGTTATCACTCGAGGAACAGTCATTCGCCCTGCTGAAATCGGTATGCTAGCAGGTATTGGTTGTACAGAAGTCGCTGTAATTCGTAAGCCAAAAGTAGTCATTCTCACCTCAGGCGATGAACTCGTTGATATAAATCAACCGATCACACCGGGTAAAATTCGTGATACCAACAGTTACACCATTGCTTCACTGATTACAATTGCAGGTGGTATCCCGATTCGCCTACCCATCGCCAACGACACAATGGATTCAATCCGGCAACTATACAATGAAGCCATTGCGCTTGATCCCGATATGATAATTAGTTCGGCGGGTGTATCTGTTGGAACTGCTGATCTTGTTAAAGTTGTTATGAGTGAGCTAGGCAAAATCGATTTTTGGCGCATAAATTTACGTCCTGGCAAGCCATTGGCATACGGTAAAATTCAAGGTATTCCATTTTTTGGTTTACCCGGAAATCCTGTATCAGCCATGATTACATTTGAGGTATTTGTTCGTCCATCACTTGCCAAAATGGCAGGACTCCCCCACCATCCCCATTTAGAAACAGCCATTACAGCCGAAGATATGAAATCCGATGGACGTAGAAGTTATGATCGCGTGACCTTGGTACGTGACAACAACCAACTCATCGCCACATCTACCGGTACACAAAGCTCAGGAGCACTTATGTCGATGGTGCTTGCTGATGGACTCATCATCATCCCCGAAGATGTAACATTTGTACCCGCAGGAACAGAATTATCTGTGCTATTATTGCGTCCAATAGTTTAAAAAGCTAAAGAAAGACATCATTATGACACTATCTGACAATACAAAAAAGCCAATCATCACAATCCGCAACCTACAATTGCTATCCATCATATTCGGATTATTCGTTAGTGGTTATCTAAGCTACCTCAAAATTACGGATGTACCATCAGTTTGTATCGAAAATGGACCATTTAATTGTGAAGTTGTATTAAACAGTGTCTACTCCGAATTTGCGGGTATTCCGATTGCATATTTAGGTTTTTTAACCTATGTCATCATTGGATTTATAGTCTTATTTGAGAATCGTATTGAACTTTTCCAAGACTATGGACAATTAATGGCATTTGGCATTGGATTATTCGCATGGTTGTTCTCAATGTGGCTCGTTTATGTACAATTCATTTTGCTAGAAACGCTCTGTCCGTGGTGTCTATCCCATGAAACAAACTTCACAATCCAATTTGGAATCATCTGTTATCGCCTATATAAAGACATGACAACCGAAATTGAAGAAGCTGATTAAATCAAAAAGGGACTCTTAATAAAGTCCCTCAAATTCTTTGCATTATATATCTAAGCTAAATACTTAGACCCAATGTTAATTATGATTGTGCGTTACGCAAAGTACGGGCAACAATATCATCTTGAGTCTTGTCAACTGACCGTTTAGCTGCTTTTTTATTAGCTATAACTTCTTCTTCGTCATCCTGTTGTTCCATCGCACGGCGGAATGCTTGTGCCATTGATGTTGGAATGTCGTCATCTTCCGGATCATTATAGGCTTCGACTTCTTCAACAGCAGGCTTCATGGATAAATCGATCTGACGTGGGCGATTGCTTTTCTTCAACACGCGCACCTCAACTTCATCACCAACACTCACGACATCAGAAGGTGACTTTACATACCCGTCTGCCATTTCTGATACATGAACCATTCCCGGACGTTCTGCACCAAAATCGACAAATACGCCGAAGTTTTCGATACGAATGACATTACCCGTGTAGACACTTGCGACTTTAACTGTCTGCCACGGTACTGCGGGTGGTTTTTCCATCGTTAATGCAACATAGCCATCTTTACGTGTTTTTAATACATAAGCTGTAAGGTCTGCACCTTTTTGTACAACCTCATCAAACTTACGAACCTCATCTTGACCGAGTTGAGAGATATGAAGCAAGGCATCTTGTCCTGTTCCAATATCCACAAGTGCGCCATACATGCCAATGTGTTTTACCTTACCACTGACCTCCGCACCGATTTCGAGTTGTATTTGAGTTTCTACCTGATCTGCCATTCTGCCGTGCTCCTTGAATTAGAATTTCTTACAAAGTACCGTCAATTGCGGTTTAATTACTTTAATCGGACTCCGATTCATCAGAAGTAGCATCGTCAACCGAGCTTACTTCGTCACCAACAAAGTCATAATTTTCATCAATATAAGTCGCAAAGGACTGATAGCCATCCCAATCATAGAAGCTATTATTATTAATCAGCCGTTGCATCGCTACATCGGTCAGATATAAAAGACCAATGATTTCACTTGAATCCGATAATTCACCCTCTGCTGCACCAGCAACAAAAGCATAAATCACGATTGGAACATCTGGGTATATGAGGAACATAATTGCTTGATCCTCGGAAGGTGTCTCACCTAAGACATAGGTTGGATCGCCATATTTTTCGATGACTTCGCCAAGGGTCATCTCTGGCGCAAGGAAAAACAGCATCGAATCAATCACATCGCCATTTTCACTCAATACCTGACAGCAAATATTCGCTTCACCGTCCGAAAATCCAAACAAACGTGCATTGGATTCTTCTTCAGGTTCAACTTCTTCGACATTTGCAAAACGCTCGTCATCTTCAATAATTATTTTTGCATCACGGAAACTTGTTTCCCCGGGTGTAATACCATTCCAACAAGGAGCTTCACAAGGTTCACCAGACAACAAACTTGTATCTTTTAGATTGTTTTCGTCAAGCAAGTTAATGGGTGGCGCACATGCCGCTAATACAATCGCAATTAGCACGGCAAACAATAGGAGTAGACGACGATTCATCAATATTCACTTTCAACATGATTTGCTGTAACAATCGCGTATAATAACAGAGGCTTTTTGATTTGTATAGACTTCCATAAGAAAAAATTTTAAATGATTCAACACAAATAAAAAAGAGGAGCTTTCACTCCCCTTTTAAAATCGTCTTTAGTTTTTCCTCATAGTCAAGGAATATCCACCGATTGTCCCACCATATACTGTTCCAAACCGTGTCGCAATAATGGTATATGGACCGTTTTCCGGCAAGATAACCTCACTTAGGATCGAATCTGTTGTACGTCCTGTTGCGCCAAGTGATATTGGATCACCATCATCATTCGCAGCAATTTCGATACCGCTTGGACTTATCAGGAATAAGTTGGTATCTAGTGTTTGTGACGATGCAGCAAGACGAATCGTTACTGATTCTCCTGTTATTCCTTCAAATGAGTAAACATCAAAGGTATTCGACGGCGTAATGACACCCGTAACAGGTTGTCCTGAAACCAGTACAGGTGCAGACAAGATTTCTGGTTGATACGTTAATGTCTCACTACCACCAAGGAAACCACCCTGACCTGCTACAACTGAGCCCGAAGGATCAATTGTGAAGTTGGTGACAAATCGTTGATCGACCAATGGAACTTGACGTTCAACAAAAATGGTCTCTCCAGCAACTTCCAGCGCCAAGATAAATTCTACTGGTGGTGGGAAATCTGAACAAGCGTTCTGATACCAAACTTCAATTTCATATGTACCAGGGCGAATCCGTCCAGTTGGCCAATAGATATAAGAAACAGGTGAAAGCGTCTCAGCAGGTACACAATTCACATTACCATTCTCTGCCAGAGTACCACCACTATTGATGAGTGGAACATCATCAAACACAGATTCACCAACAGGATCACGTACCAGCAATTGCAAATCTGCAACAGAACTCCATAGTAGGGTTACTTCAATATCACCCTGCGGCAGTTGCAAATCGGTCAATTCAGGTGGAAGGTCGTCAGAGGGACCCGACAAAATCAATTGATATTGACCTTCTGTACCACCCAATTCTTTACCATACCGAGTTGCAATAATTGTATAAGTATCATCAGTGGGTAGGCGCAAATTACCGATAAACGAATCCGTTGAGCCACCAGCATCATCATTTACACCACCAAGTAATATGGCCCCATTTGAATCAACAACTTGTACCAAGGTATCAAGGCTAGAAACCTGTGTTTGCAAGTCGATGGAAACAATTTCGCCTGCTACTCCCGCGAATGAGTAAGCGGTGTAGGGTTCGTCATTCGTGATATTTCCGACAACGGGAATATTACGATCAATCGCGATTGATGGTGAAGTGGCAATATCAAACCCACTCGGTAAATTGTTAATACTTGAATCAGGGTAAGCACTCCCCGAGCTGACTGTAGCTGTGCCGTCACCATCAATAACAAATCGTGATAGATAGACGCTGTTTTGTAGCTGTACAGGTGGCAGTAGTACACCGTCAACAGAACCACTCTCTACACCGTCAACGGTGACTGTTACCGTAAATGGTACAGACCCAGTAGTTGCTTCACATGCTTCACGATAGAAGACAAGTATTTCATAGCTACCCGTCGGCAAGAAACCTGGTGCCCATGTTGCAGTTTCTACAGGATTATCAGAGATGACTTCGCACAGACCATTTGCATCAAATCCAAATGATCCACCATTCGTCGTTGCGCGAGAATCCCAATACAACGTTCCACCCGAAGGATCGCGAACCTGCAAGTTCATATCCGCCGCGCCCGTCCATGATAATGAAACCTCAATACCACTAGCAATTAAAATTTGCTCTGGAATGGGGGCAGATGGCGTATCAACAGCGGTTACGGGTGTTGCTGTCGGTTCAACCGGAGCTACAATCTCATTAAACGAAACATTAATGTCAAATTCTGTTGTTACAATTTCTTCAGATTGTGGCGCGAAATAAACCACCACAATATAACGTCCGTTCGCTGGCAATAGTGCGTTCTCGATCTGAATCGTTCCCTCACCCGCCGTATCAATTTCTTGTGCAATAGGTTCACCATCAGGATCACTTAAGAGTAATCCTAGTGGTTGTGCAGTTTCATTTGTCACAGTCAAAGTAGCAGTTGTGCCAGCTGTCGCATCAAACACATAAGATGTTGCGCTTGCGTCTGCCTCCACCGTGCCTGTTGCAGTTACCCCCGCTAAAAGAACGCGAGTTTCATTTTGTGCAAAAACGGGAGGTAAACTCAATAGTAGTGTGCAAATCAGCACAACAATAAATAATCCTTGCCGCTTGTGCCGTAGTAAGGTTATATCTGGCATACAAGCAGTCCTCCTTTATTATCAAATCAATAAACTTCGTAAGCAAGTGTAGCCGATTATCGCGGACTGCGCTATAGGGTATAAACCTACGATTACCCATCGTTTTCAACTGTCGGAATCACTATTTCTGTTTCAACTGCCTCCACAGGAGATGGCTCAACATATGTCGGAGTCACTGATTCTATATTAACAGCCTCCACAGGAGCTAGCTCAACAAATGTTGTTGTACCTTCAATAACGTCAACTTGCCGAATCACACGTTCGCCATCAATCGTGACCAAAACATCATATCGCCCCGCAGGGACATCAGCCACCACAAAATTTTCCTGCCATACCGGGTCAGAATTAATATCAAAACCCGTACCCAGTTGAATATAAGTTGTTGTTGTATCTTGTACCAAGCCATTTGAGCGATTACGAACTGTAATATCAGCATCCTGGACCAGATTCTCATCGCGATCAACCACTCGCCCAACGATTACACCATGTCCAACATAAGGTACCATCCACAAAGCTGGGTTATATGTTGAACGATAAGCATTTTCTATCACACGTACTTCAAAATGCACATGCGATCCCGTCACACGTCCACTGCTACCAACCTGTCCAATAACCTCGCCTGCAGAAACATTTTGTCCCTGCTGTACCAACGATGCTGACAAATGAGCGTAAAGTGTATAAATAGGTTGACCTCGATAGCCGAAGTCGTGTTCGATCACAATCACATTACCATAGCTAGGTGAGTTTTGAAAAATTGGAACTTCTTCTTGTACACGCCCATCAGCTGTCCATACAACAACACCACTACCTGCCGCCCGAACTGCCTGTCCTTCAGGATTTGGCATATCAATTCCATGATGAACCCGATACGGATTATCCTTTTCTGGACCGTCCGATCCATATGGATAATAAAAGAGTACAGCATTATTCGCATTAGAATCGACAGGGCGCGTTAACCAGTAATGGTCCCGTCCCAACGGATCACGCGAGAGAGGAGGAATCAAAGGTGGGGGTTGCCATTCTGACGGTGCACGAGTGACATATTCAACCGTAATTGCAATCCCATCCCCGACATTCGTTGCCGTAGGAGCCGGAATCGTCGGTGTTGCAACATCCGCAACCTGTGAATTAACACTTTGGGCAACATCTATTGCTATCAATGGTGCATTCGTTGCTAATTGACTTGATGGTAGTGTCGGTGGAACAAATGCTTTGGTGGGAATAGCAATCGTTGGCAAGGGAGTACTATTCTCACCAAAGCCTGCACTCAAGATTGCTTGCCATGCATTGATATCTGCGGTAGGTTCTGCTTCAGTGGGAACAGCAACCGATAAAGGCATAACAGGTGATGAATTTGCAAGGAGCAATAAGCCAAAGCCCCCCAATACCAAAACCATGATAACAAGTGTAGGTATACCTGATGTGCGTTTGCCCATATTATCCTTCGTCCTCTTCAACCGTAGGAACAATTGATACAGGCGTTGGTGTTGCAGCAAATCCACCCAATTGGCTCACGTTATAGATTTCAAGCATCGCATTATACCAATCAAGCCCTTCTGTTTTACGGAACATCCAATAATTAATGGTATTAGCATTTGCGCGCCAGTCATTACCAGCGGGAGTCCATTCCCAACCGTAGTCAGCAGCTAATTTTGTCAAATCAATATAATATCCTGTCGGCAATACAGTTTTGGTGCGCCCCCCTTGATTATATGCTTCAACATCGCCACTACTACGACTTAATAAGTCCCACGGCAATTGTTTAAGAGGTTTACCAAGCTGACCAGACTGCGCCTCATCAGCAACACGCAAATAGACACGCCAATATGTATTTACTCCCGTATCTTCGCGCACCATCTCAATTAAAGGAGGAAAACCTAAAATCGAATTCCTCATAATAGAAAAAGCACGACCCGTTTTATGCCAATTCCGCCGATCTTCACCTGGTTGAGGCAATTGGTCAATCACCCAAAATGTATCTTCCAACTCACCTAAGAAATCTTGACCGGATGCTTCTAAAACACGCAACCTTAAAGCATTAAACGAATCATTAACAGCATCACTTAATACAGCATTTGGTGCATCAACATCGTTGAGTGGACTTAACTTATATGCAACATCACTGGTTGATGAACTCGATTGCTCGATATATAAGTCATCATCAACACCCAATGGTAGTCCGCCAGAGTTAAGTAATGATGCAGGTAATGCGCGATCAGACCATGTCGGATATTTTGCCCCTTGAGGCACAGAAATAACTTCGGTCGCTATACCATCGCCACTATAGGGTCTAGCGGATAAGTAGGTTGAACGACCATCTTCAGCATCAACAACAAACACAAGGCTTTTCGATGATGTAGCAGGAGACCATGATGGCATCCGGCCATACCCTACAACCTCAGCATTCGCCGATGGATTAACCATCTGAACAAAAATAACATCACGTCCTAATTCAACCGCACTAAATGCCAATTCACGACCATCTGGTGACCATGCCGGATAGCTTTCATTTCGGTTTGGTGTATTGGTCAGATTAACTGTTTCGAGTGTATCTAAATTAAAGACATAAATATCTTGATTACCCTCGCGCAGTGACACAAACGCAATCTGACGACCATCTGGCGACCATGCCGGAGAATAATCCGCAGACGGATGATCGGTAATCCGTATAGGGGCTTCTGAACCATTAACAGGCATAGCATAAATATCAAGGTTGTTACCTTGATAACTTTCATAGACGAGCCATAATCCGTCGTTACTCCACTTAGGACTATCTTGATA
>Ga0070729_10002341_pt1 | contig 24891 bp, 27 predicted proteins | sample tdDd472_FD_66725 | JGI IMG/M metagenome (GOLD analysis project Ga0070729, IMG submission 66725) | Marine sediment microbial communities from the Atlantic coast under amendment with organic carbon and nitrate - tdDd47.2 | ecosystem: Environmental > Aquatic > Marine > Coastal > Sediment | place... | reverse complement strand
CTTGAGATCACTGTAGGGCCGTTGGAGACTACAACGTTGATAGGCTGGGTGTGGAAGTTCGGTAACGGATGAAGCTAACCAGTACTAATTGCCCGTGAGGCTTGACCATATAACACCCAAAAGACTTGAATGTCTTTTAGTCGACCAATGACTTGGGTGCACTATGCAGATCTAAGCTATGCTCTAGTCTGATGCTACACGCATCAAAAGTACGTGCCTCGTTTACTAAACGAAGTGCGCCCTAGTACGTCAAAACATTCCAGATTGTTAACCTTTTTCGAGGGTGAACTTTGTTAGTTCTCCTCAACCGGTTTGCCTGGCGACAATAGCGAGTAGGTACCACCCGATCCCATCCCGAACTCGGAAGTGAAAATGCTCTGCGCCGATGGTAGTGTGGGGTTTCCCCATGTGAGAGTAGGACATTGCCAGGCATTTAAATACGAAAGCCCCTGACTAGCGTCAGGGGCTTTTTTATTTTCGTCGCCTATAAATGCATCTAGAAACCGCATCTGGAAACCCCGTATTTGCCTGCGGCAGATATCAGCCTATGATGGTCATTCGGCTAGCCTCTAGAACGAGTGGTTTGATATGCAGGCATCATCAATACGACCACGGTTGCACTCCGTGTCGCTAAGCTTTTTTTTCCTATCTATGTGCTTCTTCTGGAGCGGCGGTATTGCGACTGCTCAGGATAACGTTACAGCGGACACCTCCATTCGCGAAGTTCTTGAAATACAGGAACAAACCGATGAGCTTCTCAAGGAGAAGGCTGCCGCCTCCCTCACTGCTAGCCAGGCAGATACGCCGCTATCCGCTTTGTTGGGACTGTCAGATGCATACCGCCGGGGCGATTTCGAAGCCGCAGCCGAATATATGGATATGCGGTACCTGTCGGATGAGCTGGACGGTTGGACAAACGAAGACCTGATTCAGGCATTGTCGGTTATCTGGCGCCAGCAGAATATTCTGGATATCGCTTCGGTCAGCGATGAGCCCGAGGGCCACCTCGATGATAGCCTGCCCTCGTACCGCGAACTGCTCGGTACGATAAAACTCGAAAAAGAGAATGTTCCGATATACCTGCAACGCGTGCCCGACGGTAACGGCGGCAAGGTCTGGAAAGTCTCTAACGCTACTGTGGCCCGCATCCCCGAAATGTGGGAGGGGGTGGGTTACAGCGATACCGCCGTCTACCTGATGCAAACCTTGCCGCAGTTCGAGTTCATGGGTCTGCAAAACTGGCAGATTATCTTCATTGTAGTGTTCTTCATTCTGGCCTGGCCCGCCGCGATACTTATCAGCGCCGCACTGCTAAAAGTTTGCCTGCTGATTCCCAACGGTTTCCCCCTTGCGATAGAGCGCTTTCTTAAAGGCCCGGTCAGATTCTTCATCTTTGTATTGCTGGCGCTGACTTTGAGCGACCAGCTTGGCTTGTCGTTACGCGCCAGAATTCTGCTCGAGTCCGTGGGTATAGACTATATTGCGATTATTGTGCTTAGCATGGGTGCTTTGTCGCTCTTGCGCGACTATCAGATTCGCAAACTTCAGCGCGTCGGGCTAAATCACTACGCTACTTTGCTCACCCCGCTTACGACGATGGTTAAGATTCTTGTGTTGACCGTCATCGGATTAATCTGGGCAGATTCGGCCGGCTATAATATGTCGACGATTCTGGCCGGTCTGGGTGTCGGCAGTCTTGCCATAGCTTTAGCGGCGCAAAAAACACTGGAGAACGTGTTCGGCGCTATTACTCTGTATATGGCCAGACCTGTGCAGGCGGGTGATTTTTGCCGGTTCGGCGAAGTCGTTGGTACCGTCGAGGAGATAGGCTTGCGCTCTACGGCCATCCGCACTCTGAACCGAAGCCTCGTTCTAATTCCGAATTCGGTATTCGCTTCCGGCGATATTGAGAACTACACGGCACGCGATCGAATTCGTTACTTCCGCTATGTGCGCGTACAGGCGGGTACGTCAGATCAATTGCGTGTCGTTCTGGCAAATATTCGCAAGCTATTGCTGTCGCATCCCCGTATTAGACAGGACAGCGTCAGTGTGCGCTTTGAAGAAATTGAAGATGCGACTGCGCTGCTAAGGGTCGACGGCGGCGTAGAAACGAAAGACTTTCAGGAGTATCTGGCAGTTGCAGAAGATCTTAATTTGCAGTTGATCGATATTCTTGCTGAAGCCGGGCTGGCGCTTGCTGGCCCGACTCGCTCAATTCTTATGCGGGAACAGAGTGATTCTGCAGACACGCAGACGGAGCTGATTGAGCAGACCGTGGACGAATGGCGGAAGCAGGACGGGCTGCCATTCCCGGACTACACAGATGATGAAGCCAAGGCGATGAAAGGAACAGCCAGCTACCCCGGCGTCGGGCCCCTCTCTGAAGAGTAGTGCGGAGACGCAGAATGAGCGGCAAGAAGGACAAGAAAAAGAAGCTTTCGCGAGAGAAATTCGACGATGAGCCTAGGGAAACCGAACAGAGGAACTACAGGCTTGGTGTGCAGCTTGCGTGCCCGTTCAACAAGCATCATGGCATCAGTGTGGATATTCAAACCGCCAAGAACGACGGTGCGGGTGCTGAGTTTGATCTGATTTCAGTTGGCTACCGCTATGCCTGGGGTCATGGTTTCTAATTTTTAAGGATACATGCCAGCGGCACGCTCGGTGCTATGTGGCAAATTCACCCCTTTGGCATATAATCGGAGAAGTAGATTGTTCCGGTATTCAACTCTGTTGGAGAGATACGATTAACATACTAAGAGCGACAGCACTGGTTTCATCTCTGGCCTTGTTAAACCTTATTGCCGCCAACGCGATGGCGAAGGACAAGCCTGAGTGGCGCAGCTGGCCAATGGGTGAGCGTTTGTATGGTTCCATCGGCTACTATCGGCCGAAGTTGTCTACCAAAGCCGCAGTATCCGATGAAGACGGCAATCTCGGCGCACTCATTAGCTTTGAGGACAGTCTGGGGCTTGAGGACAACAAGAGCACGCCGATTTTTTCGGTTGCCTGGCGTATTTCGAAGCGCAATGCGCTGAGCGTAAACTACTTTGAGCTGGACCGCAGTGCACAAACAGACAATTCGACGATTAGTATTTTTATTCCAAACGATGCTCCCCCGCCCGATTCAATTGAGACAGAGTTAACGCTGCCATTATCTTCTTTTTTCAATATTGAATCGGCAGATATCACCTATACCTTTTCTCCGATATTTACCGAGAAGCACAATCTGGGGCTGGGGATTGGCTTGGCTTTGCAGACGCTGGAGTTCGGGTTTCAGCCAACTGTAGATTGCAACATTCCGGAATGCGATGATTTTGGTGAGCCGCGTAAAGCCAAGGCGACGGCACCTTTGCCCACCCTGAAAATGGTTTATCAATACGCGATTACTGATAAGTGGATTATTGACACCAGCCTTGGCTATTTTGCTCTCGAGCTCGAACTGGACAGTAATGAAGATATCGGGGGTTCGATATGGAATGCCGCTGCCTCAGTTCGCTGGAAAACCTGGCAGCATGTCGGCTTTGATCTGGGCTGGAAGTATTTTGACGTCGATGCGGACTATCAGAAACGAAGTCTAAAGGCGGCTGCTGATTACAAGTACAGCGGACTTTTCTTCGGGATCAACGGTTACTGGTAAGTTATAAGCCGCTCCGCTGTAGCTGGCTGTGCGTTACTGTGGCCGGCGATGCCTAGCAGCGGTTCTGTCTGTCATCAGCGCGGTTGTTGCTATGGGCTATAGTCCATAGTCCATAGCTCTTGAGCAGGAACTGCCTTCCTTGCCTGAAACCTATGTCCACAAAATAGATGCACGCGAATCGGCGGGAATTCGTCGTTTTACCTATTGGGCGGCCATCACTATGGCGGCAGCTGTGGGATTTGCCATCATCTTCATCACCACTGTCGATTGGTGGGTTGACTTCATAAGTCATAAATCCGAGCGCGATTTTGTCAGGCCCTACGTAGGCTTCTTCACCGACGACCGGGAACTGTCCGAAGACGAACAGGCCATCCAGAACTGGCTGCAAGGTCTTGCCGACAGGGCAGCTGCAGAGCAGGGGCTGCCCGAAGATGCATTTATTACTGTCCACTATATCCCGTCCGGGCTGGTGAACGCTTTTGCAACACTGGGGGGGCATGTATTTGTGTTTGGCGGGTTGCTGGAGGAGCTGACAAACGAAAATGCCATTGCGATGGTAATTGCCCATGAGGTGGCGCATGTAAACAACCGCGATGTCTTGGAAAGCGTTGGTCGGGGCGTCATGCTGCAGGTTCTGTTCAGTGGCCTCGGCGATGTTCAGAGTTCATCGGATGCACTATCCGAGCTCAGCGGCGAAGCCCTGCTCGGAGTTTACAGTCGTGACCAAGAGCGCGACGCAGATATTGACGCGGCTTTCAGCGTAGTTGCAGTCTACGGTCATGCAGCAGGTGTAACCGACCTGTTCGATCTGTTGCGGCCTGAAGAGGCGAATCCGGAACTCTATGATGAATGGCTGGCTACCCATCCGGGGCATAGCGAGCGTTACGATTATCTGCAGCTCCTGATCACTGAGAACGACTGGCCTGTTAGCGAGCCGGCCGCCTATCCAGCGTTTGTGAATATCTCCCTCGAGGCGGCAGCGCCCGGTGGTCGGAACACAGGAGATGAGCAGCCCTAAAATCTGCCGCAGGGGCAACCATTTCGGCTGCCTTATGTCCTATAGTCATCCTTAGCGCCCAAACGTTACCGGTTTGCTGGTACTCGCGACCCGTCGGGGCTACTATTGCGCAGTTGTGAAGGCCCTGCCACATGGAGATCAGTATGAGCCGCCTTGCTAAACCCTTGTTAATTGCCGTCGTTGTATTGCTTGCGATTATTGTTATCGGCGGCAACTGGGCCTATAAAAATTTCGATGAAACTGCTACGACCGGCTGGTCGTCGGTAGCTAGAAACTGGTGGTATCACTACCTTGATGACCGTGAGGAACGTATTCTTTTAGCGCCTGTTGCCAAAGGTGCTGACTCAGAGTTTGTCGATAAGGAGAACCTGACGCACGACTGGCATACGAAGAAGGCTCCGGCATGGCATGTGGCACTTGAAGACTTTAAGGGCAAGCCGGATTTGCGTTACCTGGAAGTCGGTGCGTATGAAGGCCGTTCGGTAATGTGGATGTTTACCCACGTGTTAACCGACCCGAGTTCTAACGCAACTGTTATAGATATTTTCTATGACATGGGCGTAAAGGGTTATTCACAGGATCTGCGAGACCGTTATGACGCTAATATCGCAACCGTTGATGCGACTGACAGAACGGAAACCATTGTCGAGTTTTCACAAATCGCTTTGCGTGATTTGCCGGTCGATTCTTATGACATCATCTACATCGACGGCTCGCACTTTGCTCCCGACGTTCTGGAAGATGCGGTACTGGCCCAGCGTTTGCTTAAGAAAGGCGGGGTTCTGATTTTTGATGACTACCGCTGGTGGGTTGGTGCACCGAAACTGGGGCGTCCGAAAGCCGCCGTGGATACGTTCGTTGAGTTTTATAATGAGCAGTTCGAGGTTCTGCATAACGGCTTGCAGGTCATCCTCCGCAAGTACGATGAGGATGCCGAAGCAGAAGGTATGGTGATAGCGCCTGACCCTGCGTAACTGTCTTACCGTAACGCACTAAAAAAGCTCCGGCGTAACCGCCGGAGCTTTTTTTATGATTTCTGGACTACTTATTGGGGCTTGATCAAACGACCCTGTTTGTCGGTAAAGTTGCCGCAGATGATAATGATCAGGTCGATGAGCGACCAAATACCGAAACCACCGAATGTCAGGATCATCAGAATTCCGGTGCCAATCTTGCCAACATAAAACCGGTGAATTCCGAATACTCCCAAAAAGAGGCAAAGCAGGATGCAAGGCACAAAGCCCTTATCACTGATTTGTTGAGGTGCCGCTGCAGTTTCTGTCATTAGGTTTCTCCTATCGTGATCTTCTGGCCGGGGTAACAAACTAGCTTCCCGGATCCGTCTTTGAACGAACCGGTGAGCAACATAATCGTAACGATAAACGTATGAATACTATCAATAGCAAACACTGCAAAGCCAAGTAGCAGTTCTCCGTTTACGTAAAGATAGATAGCGAGAATAAAAAGGCCGAAGTCGATCGTGCCTTCGATGTATCGCCCGAGATAGAAATGCTGGAAGCCGACGATGCCGAAAATTGCCGACATACAGACAGCGACGACGTAACTTTTTTCAGAAACCTGTGTGGGTCGGCTCATGAGCGACTAGATTGATTCCCCGGAAAGATAGCGCACAGAGTACCTGTCAGGCAGTTGCGTGGTCAACCAAGCAACCGGTCAGTCCTTGGGTCCGCTAAAGAAGTATTTGAAATTGCGCCACAGAACCTTGCGCAGAATCGGGCTGGAAGAAATCAGCTCGGACAGAGCCAGGCTCCAGACGGCCGGCGTGGTGAGGTTGAGGTTGTGAGAGGCCTTGCGAAATCCTATGGCCAGGCTATCGATTAGTTCTTCCTGCTGCTCGGGCGTATAGCTCGGCAGAATGGGGCCGTAGGCAGCAATCATTTCAAGGCCCGAACGACCGTTGGCAAAACCTTCAGGCGTCAGGTTTCTGCCATGATGCTGATAGCAGTTCAGCGGCTTGGCCAGATACGCCAGGTCGGTTTCATTCATGATCTTGAAGAACGTGTACATGTCGCCGACATAGCGGAAACGCGTATCAATGGCATTCATTCTCTTCACAACATCGGTGCGGTAGAGTACACCGCTGCCGGACAGAATCGTGTTGCCCTTGCCCATGTAGTTGCGGATCTCATCGACACCATTGTTGCGATGATCGTGCGACCAGCGATCGGTATCGAAGCGCCGGTTGTTAAATTCACTCGTTAGCTTGCATTCGGGGTAACCGTGCACCTGCGTGTCGCAATAGACATAGCCGAGCGAGGGGTCCGCATCGAGCATCGGGACCAGTTCTTCGAGCAGCGTCAGCTCTGCCCAGTCGTCGCTTTCGGCAATCCACAGATACTCGCCGGTAGCGATATCGGTGCCTTTCTTCCATTGGATAAAGGGGCTGCCGGAGTTCTTCTTGTTGACGCTGAAATGAGTGACGCGCGGATCATCGGCATATTCGGCCATGATTTCGGCGCAGTTGTCGTCGGAAGCATCATCGAGCAGGATGATTTCCATGTCGGTGAAGGTCTGATTAAAGACGCTGTCGAGCCTGCGCCGCAGAAACTCTTCGTGGTTGTAACTTGGTACAACCGCAGAAACCTTCGGGCGGCTCAAGCTACCAGCCTTTTTTAATACAGTCCGCGATGAACTCGCGATCTTCTTCCGAGACCCACCAGCCATTCGGAATACAGATCATTTCCTCGACAAGTTGGTCTAGATTCGGCAACGGTGCCGCGAATTCGGCAACACAGGAGTGTTTATCGTTACGTTCGTGTACACGGCTTACCATGATGCCGTTGCTTTCCATATGCTTCATGAAGTCGGCGCGGTTTTCGACTTTAATAGTATGAATCCAGCAAGCAGACTCAGCCCAGTCATCGCGCCGCATCAACGTAACACCGTCAACATCTGCCAGCTGCTGGTCAAAGTACGCTGTGTTGGCTTTAAAGCCGTCGATGCATTGCTGTGCATGCGGCAGGTTGTACAGACCAATCGTTGCATTGATGTCGTTCATATGGAACTTGAAGCCCCATTCGGCGATATCGTCTTCGCAGCGGAAGTCATCCTTACCTTCGGCTTCGCGGTCAATGCCGTACCAGCGCAGCAGTTTGGCGCGTTTCTTCTGCGCCTCACCGGGGAGCACGAGGACACCGCCGTCGCCGGTGGTGAAGTGTTTGATCGCCTGAAAGCTGAACGCAGAAAAGTTGCCATGATTGCCCAGCAGTTCGCCTTTGTAGCGGGTGCCGAAGGCATGGGCCGAGTCTTCGATCAGTACCGGAGCAAAACCGACAGCTTCCTTCGCCCGGTTCTGGATCTCCTTAATTCGATCAAGATCATTCGGGTAACCACCCCAATGTACGGCAGCAATAAGTTTAGTGGTTGGCGTAATCTTGCGCTCAAGATCATCCAGGTCCAGATTGCAAGTTTCCGGGTCAACATCCACCCACTTCAGCTTCAGGCCATTTGCCAGCAAGGCCCAGTTGGTAGCGGTGCAGGTGAGTGCTGAGGTGAGCACCTCATCACCGGTTTGAATGCCGGGCCAGTCATCGCCCATAGCGCCCGGTTGTTTAAGCAGATAGGCGCTAAGTTGCAATGCCGAGGTGGCCGAGTTAACCGTGACCAGATTAGGGTTACCGAAAAAGCCGGCGAGTGCTGCTTCGAACTCTTCAACCTTGGGGCCCTGACCGACATAACCGGACAGCAAAACGTCGTTGACGGGTTTGATTACGTCTTCGCTCATGAAGACTTTAAACAAAGGGATAGTGATTTTGGCCATGTCTGAATGTCTTTCTTTTTGCGGCCGGCTGCGGGCCGTTTACTTGGTGTTCTCAATCACGCCGGATTGCAGTAAATATGGGGTATCCGGTGCTTCAAAGAGTACAGGAGAATACCAGAAAAGCCCCTGAAATAGCGGTCCGGAGACAAATTATGCGCACCGCGTTTGCGGTTCTGTCAAATGCGCGGCCACGCTAACCGCCGCAGCGAACCCGCAAGCAAAAGCGAGACGAATTTTCGCCGTGGGTATTGAGCGTTATGTAACCCGGTCGAGGACGCCGGAGATTGCGTCATAAGTACAAATCCGCGTTTGCGCCGTCGCAGGTCGAAGGCTATAGTCTTTCCCGTTCGCAAGTCAGAAAGATCCAGCTATGGTTTCCCGTGCAAGCAATTTTTGGTGGAAGTACTTTTTCTCATCGCCGTTTAGCGCGATCCGCGACACTATGCGGCAGTTTTATGCCGGCATGAATAAGGCTGCCGGGGCCATTAACGTGTTTAATGGTGTGTTGTCTGACAGTGAATTGCAGGAACTGCAGGATTGGGCCGATAGTGTTGAGTGCAACTTTGGTCGTGAGAGCAGAAACTGGGAGGAAGGCCTCACCGTCGATTTCGAAGACGTAAAAATTAGTGAGTTGTATTGTGCGGAGCAAGGTACGTTGCCTCCCCAGCTTGAACCGCTATACCGGCATATCCGCGAGTACACTAATATGCCAGACAATGTGTCTGTTGGCTTCATGGTGTATCGCTGGCAGCGGATGTCCGGAATAGGCACGCATTCCGATGGCCATTGTCCGCGAGCTTTTACTTTCCATCTGTGTAAAGAATGGAAGCAAAACTGGGGCGGCGAGTTTATCTTTTTCGAATCCGAGTCAGATAAGAGTGCGGGTCGTGGTGGTGTGGTTGAGCCCCGTCCGAACAGACTGGTTATCAATAATTCGCACATTCTGCACCGGGTGGCCTATACCTCAACGACCGCTCCGGAGCGCGTTACGATTCAGGGTTTCGAGTACACGAAACAGGCGTGATGCTGCCGGTTAGCCGGAATCATCGGCGTCCGGGTCTATATCCAGCTGTTCTCTGATATGAATCAGGCCGCGCCTGACTTTGGTCTTGACTGTACCCAGTGGCATGTCCAGTTGTGCCGCAATCTCGGAATGGCTGTAACCCTCGTAGATGGATAACTGCAGAATCTGCCGGTGCTTGGGTTCCATCTCGCCAAGCACGCCTTCAACATTCTCTATTTCCGCGCTTTCAGAGGCCGCATCGCCTTTTTCCGCCAGAGCAGCCTCCGGCGTATCGTCAAGATTGCTCAGGCCCGGCGCGCGCCCCTTCTTGCGGAGGCGGTCGATCATGCGCCGACGTGTGATCGTCGATACAAAGGTTACTTCTGTCCCGGCATCAGGGTTAAACCTGTGGGCATTTGTCCAGAGTTCGATGAAAATTTCCTGCACGGCATCTTCGGCATCGGCGTCCATTCCCAGATAGCGTCGCGCCAGCGACCAGATAAGGTCGCCATACTGGTCCATGCACTCACCCACCGCGGCCTGGTCGCCGGCGGCAATGCGTTGCAATATGGAAAGGTCGCTCATCGTCGTAGTCGTTGGGCTTAGTGCCCGGTAAGCTCGTTGCCGATTTTCAAAGCATCTTCGACGGAAGCTGTGTAGGCATCGGCACCGACCGTTTTCGCAAGCTCGGGAGCCTGATCAAACGCATAGCCGCCAACGAGAATGTTGATATTGCGCTCACACCGTTCGCGCACTTCATCAACTGCGGTTTGGATATTCGGGATCTGGATATCCAGGGTTGCCGAAAGCACCAGCAGGTCGGCGTCGAAGTAGCCAATCATGACGGGCAAGTCCTGAATTGGCACATCTGAGCCCAGATAAATCACGCGCCAGCCGGCCAATTGATAGAGGTCAGCGATGGCCCGGATGCCTATGTCGTGAGCATTGTTGGCAACCGATGCGGCAATCATTGTCTTGCCTGCATCCGCAACCGCGTCACTGCGCTGGCTAAGCACAGCCATTGTGCGCTGGGTTGCGGCCGTAACCAGGTGCTCTTCAGCAACTGTGGCATCGCCGATATGCCAGAGCCTGCCGATTTCGCGCTGGGCCGGCAGCAGCACGCGCGCATAAATCGACACCGGGTCCTGTCCATCCTCCAAAGCTTGTAGCAACTCATCGATAGCTTGAGTGGCGTTGCCCTCAAGCACGGACTGCAGATATCTTAGCGCCTGCCGGTCCTCTTTCGAGTTCGGATCGAGTTCGGAGTCTTCGAGCGAGCCCGCTTCATTGTCCAGCGCACTCAAGGCCAGATTTATGTACTCAAGCGGTGCTTCGCGACCGGCTTCCGGCAGGCGCTCGGCCAGAGTGTCACGCAGACACTCAAGGCTTGAAGCAACAACGCTTTGGTCGATGTCTCTTGCTTGCAGTGCTTTACGAAACCATACAGCGCGTTTCGCAAACAGTTCCGGCTCGCCTACATTCAGTGCAGCTGACAGCTCCAATACCCTTTGAGTGATGTGTTGCTTCCAGACATTATGGCTAACGCTGTCTTCCAGGTCATCGGGTTGGCGCTCCTGCATCAGGCTCGCCGCTATGCCGGCGTAACCGGCAGCGCCCTTCTCGAGCAATGCGCCGGCAAACTGGTGATTATCAGTCATGACTAACTCCTAAGATGTCAGCTAATTATAGTGCGGCGGTGCTCAGCTGAGGTTAATCGAAGCGATATAGTCCCGATGCCACTACCGTGCGGTTACGAGGATTGTCTCAGGCAATAAAAAAGGCCCGTTAAGGGCCTTTTTTGGAATTCGGCTTGATTCAACGCAAGCACCGGGTGTTTGTCAGGGCTATTCCTTCCCTTCGCCGGCTTCCTCCGCGGGCTCAGACTCCCCGCTGTCATTGGCATACGCGGTTTGTTCAAGCTGTTTGCGGGGTGCAGATGTATGAATGTGGTGCAGTCGCCATTCGCCTTCATGCAACTCCAGTACTGCTGTTCCGAACCCGGTGATTCCGGTCGGAGTGCCACGGAATTTACCGGATGCGGTGTACTGGTAAATGGCAAAGCCGAGGGTGCCCTGGGTCTCACCGACCATCAGATCAATCTGGTAATCAATATCGGTAAAGTCCTTCATTTCCGCGAGAAAGTGATTGTCGCGGAAGTCTTCCCACTCCCAGTTCGGGTAACCGCTTTCGATAATGTAGAAGTCGCCGGGAATAACCGCACGTTCGGCTTTCTCCAGCGACTTTTGTTCAAATGCTTCACCGTAAAGAGTCAGTAAATCCTGAATCTGCTGTTCTTCAGCGGTAAGTGCGCGGGTATTTTTTATGGGCTCCTTCGGAGGGAGGCCCGTATGGCTGGCACCGCTTGCGAACACAGCCTGAGAAACGAATGCCGCGCATACAGCGATAAGCCAATGGGAGATATTCCTTTTCATCTGTTTAACCTCTGTAGACAGCGATGCCGGCGAGTGAGCGGAACGGCGCAGTAAACCCTGTGTCTATCATCTCGAGCGCATCGTCGCCCTCCAGATCGATGCGGGCAGCTACGCCGGTCCAGACATTGGCGGCAAGCGCATAGCGCTCGTCGACGTCGGCGCAAACCTGTGCCCAACCATATCCCGGCAGCTCTATCGTTTTCAGAACTTTGCCCTGTTCATCAAAGATTTCCAGCCCGTTGGCTGTGGTACAGAGCAAACGCCCGTCGGAAAGATAGTCTGGCGCGATAAACCAGCGCTTGTCTTCACGGTCATACGGGTCGGCATCGGGGAAGCCTGCAAGGTCTTCCATTTGCTCGCCGGTATGCACATTAAGACGCATCAGTCGTCGGGCGGTTTCCGTCGTGTAGGTAATGAACTCGCCGGACGGGTGCAACGTTGAGTGGGTTACACCCTTGAACTTGGTGAACTCGGGCGCATTCTCAGCAGGGTAGTGATTAATGAGTTCGAAGTCGGGCGTAAACTTGTAGACATCGCCATCGCCCAGCCGTCCGTCATCCTGCGTCTGACAGGTTGTGCCCTTCCAGATCGTGTCGCCGATAAAGTATTCGCCGAAAACGAGGCTGCCGTCTTTGCAAAAATTGACGCTGCCGAAACCGCGGCCCGGTTCCCAGTTGTCCAGTTGCGCCCCTTCAGGAGTGACGCGCACAACCTGGTAGTTCTGGCTATCGAACGCCCACAGTGTGCCGTCCGGAGCAAAGCGGCAGCCGACTATCAGATACTTTGTTCCCTTAGTGTAGAGCGTCCCTTTGGGTCGCCAGTGTTTATCAAACTGGAGAATGCGGCCTTCACCGGCATGGTCATCATTGATGTCATTCAGGTAGGTGCAGCCGAGAAAAATATCGCCTTTCTCGAACGGTTTAATAGTTGATGTCTTGTGATCCGGTAGCGCTGCCATATCCGGTGCTCCTTCCGTATTGATGTTGTTCCGGCAGCCCGGTATTCGCTATACGGTGCTGCTGGAAAAGTCTGCGATCTCCCGGCGCTATCTGAAAGCGGCGTGCTGCGGTCCGGGCTGCTTAATGGCTGGAATGATAAGCCTGAAGCGCGGTATAGACTTCAAGGACATCGGCGGGCAGCTCGATAGTATCGGTGGTTAACGCAGACTGGTTGCGCAGGCCTGTGTCAAAAAAGTCGCGCGCTTCTTCGGCCTTGTCGGGAGCGATCCCCAGAGCAACGAGCTTCATGATGACGTCATCAAGATACGCCTGTGGTTCGTCATCAAAATTAACCAGACCGAAGCCGTACTGATCGAGCATTTCCAGCATCCGTACGTTGTAGCGCCGCCATAGCTCCATGCCGTCTTCAATAGGTGTGTTGTCCCTGCTGTTCAGGGATTTCGCAACGCGATACGGATGGCGGAAGGTTCCGATAAAGCGCATTTCGGGTATGGCTTCCTGCCAGAACTGCAGGGCAAACATCGAGCGCGGGTCTTTGAAGCCCCAGTTGCGCCCGCCTGCCGACATCTCCGCAACCAGTGCGTCGCGGGCATCGGTGTGGCCGCCGTGCCACTTCGTTACAGCGACCGGATCGTTCCACGCGCCACCGTTTTCATGCAGTAGCGCGTCATTCAGCTGATTGATCAGCGCATTCTCGCGGTTACCCTTTTTATTGTGCTCATTCTCCGTGAATACTTCGCCCAGCTCGATACCCATGCGTTGCATGATGCCGGTCAGGCAACTGGTACCACTGCGATGCATTCCAACTACACAAAAGCAGGTCATGATTACCGATCCTCAGGTTTCTGGTTGCGCAACATGGTAGCAAGGCCTTCCTGCCAGGGCTGTGCAGTAATTTGCAGCTCGGCTTCGGTGTTTGTCGAGTCCAGAGCACTGTAGCCCGGCCGCAGAGCTGCAGCAGGGAACTCTGCTGAGCCAACGGGTTTGAGCTCGGGTATTTCTTTCAGCAAACCAAGGTCAGTAGCAACCCTGAATATTTCCCTGGCAAAATCGTAACGGCTTACAGCGCCTGAGTCCGCAAAATGGAGCAGGCGGCTGGCGGGTCGGACGGCTAGCAGTCGCCAGATGGCAACAGCGAGATGCGGTGCATAACAAGGCGTGCCGGTCTGGTCTTCGACAATCGAGAGCTGGTCGCGAGCGGCCGCGAGTTCCAGCATTTTCAGGACAAAGTTGGTGCCGTGGTCGGCATAGATCCAGCTGGAGCGAAGAATGTAGGCATCGGCATCATGACTGCGGACAGCTTGTTCACCGCCTAGCTTGCTTGCGCCGTAGCTGTTCAGCGGGTCGCAATCATCACCTGGCATATACGGTGCGCCTTTCTTGCCGTTGAACACGAAGTCGCTGGAAATATGAATCAACGGGATTGAATGCTTGGCCGTATAAGCTGCAATCACACCGGGCGCTTTCGCATTGACTATGCGCGCGCATTCCGCATCGCTCTCTGCCTTTTCAACATCGGTGTAGCTGCCGCAATTCAAGATTGCATCAGGACAAATTTGCTCAAGCGCCGCCGTCAATGAGTCCGGCTGTGCGAGATCAAATTCGTTGCGCGCCGGCGTGATCAGATTGAACTCAGCAGGAGCACAAGCCTGCAGGGCAGAGCCGACTTGTCCGGTGGAGCCTGTTATAAGAACTTTCACGTTCGGTCTCTGGCCGCCCTGTATTTATTGTGAGCCATTCGGCATGGACGGGTCGACGACAAAGTCGTTGTGCTCGGCAAATATTTTGCCCAACTCGTTAGCAGTATGCTTCAACCGGCTTTCAACCGCGCGGTTACCTATGTGCGGAACTTCTCTGTACGGCTTGTTCTGCACAAGGGCATTGAGTACATCGAAGTAGTAACTGCTGGCGACGAAGCGCCGTCGCGCACGACTGGAAAGGCTTTGATATTCGCGCCAGTACAGCTTTTGCGGGCTGTGCAGCGCCCCGTAGTACAAGTCGGCGTACCACATCAGCGGCACGTCCAGTCCGGTGCTGCGCAATTTATATGAGAGCTTGTCGAGACGACCGCGGAAATAATGTTTGCTGCGATGTGAGCGATCTTCGGCAAGACCACCCAAGTGTGTTATGCCGGGCAGGTCGGTGTAGGTGATTTTACCTCCTCGCTCGGTGATCAACAGATTCATGATGATTGCAGTATCGTAGTCGAACATGCGGGCGCCGTACTTTTCGGCAACGGGCTTATGCTCGTCGGGCAGGTCGCTCCAGCGATAGCGCTCGAAACCGACGCCGGTTTCTTTGCGAACGCGATTCACCATCGCGTTGTTGTAAACCATAAAATATGTAGAGCCGATACTTGTGCCATTGCTTAAGGCAACATGAGTGCCCTGCAGGCGCTCGAACTTCGCCGGCAGAATCGTGTCATCGGAAATGCACCACGTGGGCAGGCCGGTGAAAATGCCTGCACTGTCGCTGCTGAGCTCGGCAACGGTATCTAACCAGGGGCCGGATGCATAGATGTCCGAATCAAGGGCGCAGAACCATTCACCTTGTTCTTCAGTCTGCAGTGCGTTCAGGACGGTGGCGTGCTCGATCATGCCGCTTTCGGAGAAACACAGATAATCGAGCCGGTCATGCCTGGCGGCCAGGTTTTTAAGAATGTTGCGCTCAGCCTCGGGGCAGCCATTCGAAATCAACCGGTAGCTGCAGTCGCTCCACTGCAACAGGCTGCCGACAAACGGCGACAGAAGTGCCGCCGTATCGGGTGTGTAAATAATGTTGAACTGAACGTCAGAGGTATTCATGTTTCGGGGCCACGGGTATTACCCGGGGTCGCCGGGAACAGCCGGAAGATTCTGGCTTATAAGTACTGGCATAGCAACTGGAGGGCTACCGCCGCTGCAACCGTTACGCGCTCGCTGCGCGCTGTTTTTCATAATGTTTCTGGGTTATTCGGGTATTAAGGTAGACTCTGTCGACCGGAGGCGAAGCGAATACTATGCGAACACTTTTGGATCATCCGAAAGCCGGACTTATCTTTACCGTTGCAGCTGTGGCCGGCCTGTTGGTTTTCGGTTTTGCTATCGGTGTGTTGATGACCCCGTATACCGAAGTCATCGGTATGGAGAGGTTGGGTGAACTGACCTGTTTGCAGATGGCGGGCACGTCAGAGCGGGCGGTTCAGGTTCTGACTGCATTTAATGCTGAAGAGCTGGGAGCCCTGCGTGGACTATTGATCCCCGGGGACGTCACATTCGCCTGGGGTTACGGGCTGGTGTTCTCAGGGTTGCTGGGGTTGCTAACACTAAGACTTAAAGGCAACTGGCGCTCCATTGGCGGTTGGCTTATGTGGGCGCCGCTGGCAGCTTCGGTGTTCGATGTCCTCGAAGATCTGGGGTTACACAGCATCGTCTCGCAGATGGCGGCCGGAATAACCTACGAAATCAATCCTGCTATTCCTGCAGCAACCATGTTTTTTGCTGCGACCAAGTATCTTTTACTGGCTGTGATTGGCCCTTTATATGGCATTGCAGGCTCGGTTACAGCCTTTGGCGATGACCGGCGATTGCGGTCAGTGGTGCTTTACTTGCTGGTTGTTCTGACTGCATTAAGCATGGTCCAAAAGCCGGCAATGGAAATTCCCGCGTGCTTTGGATAAGACAGGTTGGTAGCTGCACGAGCACCGAATAAATAACTAGAAAAGGGGTGAGACGTTATGAGCAATCGTTTCGACAATATACTGGGTACTATCGGCCAAACGCCGATTGTCAGAATAAACAAGCTTGGTCCGCAGGGCGTCAACCTGTTTGCGAAAGTAGAGGCCTTTAATCCGCTAGGGTCTGTTAAGGACCGGTTGGCATTGGGCGTAATTGAACATGCTGAGAAAACCGGCGCGCTCAAGCCCGGCCAGACAGTGATTGAGGCTACCAGCGGCAATACCGGCATCGGTTTGGCGATGGTATGTGCGCAGAAGGGCTATCCCCTGGTTGTCACTATGGCAGAAAGTTTCAGTCTGGAACGACGCAAGCTGATGCGCTTTTTGGGTGCCAAGGTGGTGCTGACACCCGCCGCCGAGAAAGGCACAGGGATGCTGGCAAAAGCGGTCGAACTGGCTAAGGAACACGATTGGTTTCTGTGCAGACAGTTTGAAAACGAAGCCAACGCCGACATGCATTCGCGGACAACAGCCGTCGAAATCCTCGCTGATTTCGACGATGTCGGTTTGGACTACTGGGTTACCGGTTACGGCACTGGTGGCACCTTGAAGGGTGTGGCCCGGGTGTTGCGTGAACAAAGTCCCGACACGAAAGTCGTCGTATGTGAACCCGATAATGCCCAGTTGTTCGGCAGCGGGGTTACCCAGGAGCGTGATGCCGAAGGGCAGCCGGCAGGCAGCCATCCGGGTTTCCACCCGCATATGATGCAGGGCTGGACTCCGGACTTTATTCCCAAGCTTGCCGAAGATGCCGAGGCAACCAGTCTGATTGACCAGGTTTTGCCGGTCCCCGGCGAACGGGCACTCGAGTGCTCCCGTAATCTGGCCAGGCAGGAAGGTATTTTTGTCGGCATTTCGGCCGGTGCAACTCTTGCCGGCGCTTTGGAAGTCTGCAAATCGGCACCTGAAGGGGCGAATGTCTTGTGCATGCTGCCGGACACCGGTGAGCGTTACTTAAGTACACCCCTGTTTGCTGATGTTCCGGAGGATATGACGTCGGATGAGGCGGAGATTTCTCAATCGACACCGAACTATCAGTTCGGCGCGCCACCACCATCAGGCGATGCCAACGAAAAAAAGTAGTGGTGCCGGCTCAGCCTGACTCTGAGGCGGATAGCTTCATCGATCAGGTCACCGGCGACAGCCAACAACCGGTTGTCATGTTCGCGATGGAGTGGTGTGAGTTCTGTTGGTCGGTGCGTAAATTGTTTGACCGCTGCGCTATTCAATATCAGTCCGTAGACATTGATTCTGCCGACTACATCCCGGGGGAGTTCGGTGACAGAGTGCGGGCAGCACTGACAGCCCGCACCGGAATGATTACGATTCCTCAGGTGTTTGTTGCGGGCGACTTCGTCGGTGGTTGCACTGATGTTTTCGACGAGTTCAAGGCCGGGCGGTTCCAGGAAAGGCTGGCGGCGGCTGGTCAGCCGCTGGCCGGTGAAACCGAGCTTGATCCTTACACACTGTTGCCGGGCTGGTTGCATCCCCGCTGACGCTTCCCTATCTAACTTAGGCCGGAATATGTCGAACGAGCACGAATCAGCCCGGGTGGGTCCCATCCGTCTCGAGCAGGGAATCGGAAAGAGCCACTTCTGGACCTTTATGTATGCATCGTTCATCTGCATCGCCTTGTTGGCGGGCATGAACTTTCTGCAAAGCTATGTTCTGACCGAGCATCTGAATGTGCCGCCGGAGCGCCAAGGTGCGATAACCGGTGATTTGGCATTCTGGACGGAGATCGTCGCCATACTGCTGATCGTGCCGTTCGGAATATTGTCCGACCGGATCGGGCGACGGCCTGTCATGGTTGTCGGTTCGTTATTCATAGCGGGCGGCTACGCGCTGTTTCCATTCGCGACGTCTGTCGCGGAGTTGATTGCCTACCGGATAGTGTTTGCGATTGGCGCGGCAGCGCTGTCAGCGCTGATTGCAGTGGTTGGTAACGACTATACCCGCGAAGTGTCGCGCGGCCGTTTGTTCGGCTTTATGGGGTTCATGAATGGTCTCGGTGTGATCTTCATGAGCGTTGTTATTGCGCGCATTCCTATTGTGCTCACGAACGCCGGCGTCGACCCCGTTCATGCCGGTATTGCAATGTTCATGACGGCTTCAGGTTTGTGTGTACTGTCGACAATGATTTTTGCGCGCGGGCTCAAGGGGGGTACGCCTGCAGATCAGGCTGAACGTTTGCCGATGAAAACGCTGCTGACCAGCGGGCTGCGTGCGGCAGCAAACCCGCGTGTTGCTCTCGCCTATGGCGCCGCTTTTGCCGGCCGATCCGACAATGCGATCAAAGGTTTGTTTGTTTCATTATGGGCTGTGCAAATAGCGCCGGTGGTTGATATCAGCAATGCCGAAGCGCTGGCCGGAGCCGGTCGATTGATGGGCATCATGGGTGCCATCATTCTGGTGTGGACGCCGTTGTTCGGGTTTCTGTTAGACAAGCTGAACAGGGTTGCCGGAATGGCACTGGCGATGGGGCTTGCCGGAGTTGGGTATACCTCGATGTGGCTGGTCGACAACCCGCTGGATTCAGCGGCTATTCCTTTGTTTATTATGCTCGCTATCGGGCAGGGCAGCGCGATTATTGCCTCGGTAACTTTGGTGGGCCAGGAAGCTCCGCCAAAGGAGCGCGGCACTGTCGTCGCGACCAGTGGCATGTTTGGTGCTGTCGGAATTCTGTTTGCCGCAGCAGTTGGTGGCCGACTGTTCGATGCTTTCGGCCCTGCGATGCCCTTCGTCATGGTCGGTCTGATTCAGATTCTGCTATGCGTCTGTGCGATACTTATCCTGATTTTGCAGCGTCGTGATTAGTCTGCCTGACGCTATGTTTAACGACATTCTTTCTGATTAATTCTGGGCCGCTATGAAACTCGACTACTGTGTCGTTAAAGAAGGTAATTTCGGCGACGATCTGAACCCCTGGATGTGGCCTCGCCTGATTGGCGAGTGCCTCGACCCCGATGACGGTACATTGTTTGTCGGTATTGGCACTTTGCTGGATCAGTGGCGGGTGGAGAATCGCGAGTTGGGTCAGGCTCGCAAAGTTGTCGTGTTTGGCGCCGGCTGCGGCTCCGACACACCACCGATACTGAATGACAAATGGCATATCTATTGTGTGCGCGGTCCGCGCACAGCCGAACTCATGGGTTTGGCGCCGGAGATGGCTGTCGTCGACAGCGCCTACCTGATACGAACTTTCGATCCGCTGCCCGCATCCGGTGAGTACCCGTTTGCGTTTATGCCCCACCATCGCAGCGAAGACTATGTCGATTGGCAGGCAGTATGTGATCAAGCCGGAATCAAGTTTATTTCCCCGCGCTTAAGTGTTGATCAGGTGCTTGCAGATATGGGCGGCACTAAAGTGCTGCTGACAGAGGCTATGCATGGTGCAATCGTCGCTGACGCTTTGCGAGTGCCGTGGGTGCCGGTAACCTTCAGTCCTAAGTTTGCGTTTGCCAAATGGCAGGACTTCACGCGCTCTATTGATGTCGAGCCCGACTATGGGACTCTGACCGGGGCATGCCAGTTTGGTGCACGCCTTGGTAAACGGATTGAGGGCCGGGTGAAGCAGGGTCTGTCGGCATTCGGTTTGGGTAAGCATAAATGGCAAGATGCTCCCCCGGTCGTCAAGGGTATTGGTAATGCTGCCCTGGATATCCTCGCTGAGGATATCCAGGGCATTGTTGAGCAATCACACCCTGTGCTTAGTAGTGATACGAGGGCAGAAGAACTTACGGAGGAGCTGCAGGCACGACTGGAGTTGTTGCGTAGCGATTTCCACAAGGGCTTATTGGTGGCCTCTTAGATGTACGCGTTCTTGCATATTCCGAAAACCGGCGGGTCAACGTTTAAGGAGTTGTTTCGCACCTCATTTGGTCCGCGCCATTGCGACATGATTGCGCCGCGCGGTAGGTTGCCTATTACCCGGCGCTATGTAGGCAAGCATCGGTGGTTATACCCTTTTGGGTTAAAAAGTATTTGTTCGCATGAGCTGATTAATGCATACCGCGAACTGGGCGATATGCCGGATGTTCGGTTTGTTGCATTGATCCGTGACCCTGTAAGGCGCAGCGCTTCCCATTATCAACATGACTATGGCAATTTTGCTGCCGGACGGACGGACGCCTGCCCGCCGTTTGACGAATGGATTGAACTGCCGGAAAACCGCAATCGTCAGCTCAAGTTTCTGACCGGTGAAGAAGATCTCGTGTTGGCAAAAAAAATGCTGGCGGAAAAGACGTTTTTTGTCGGAGTTACCGAGCAGCTGAGAGATTCGATAGAGCAATTCTCTGTTCTTGCCCCTGAGCCGTTTAACCCGACTATTCCTGACAAAAATGTCTCGCAGGACAACACCGTTAAGAACAGGTTGTTGGAAGATGGCAACGCAGTTGCCAAAATGGAGGAGGCAAACAATCTGGATCTGCAGCTATACCGCTTTGTTGTTGACGAAGTGCTGCCGGCACAAACCAAGCGTTTTGAAGCGCTGGTGGCTGCAGGTAAAACGGTGCGTACCGTGCCGGATAAGCGCCGGCTCGGCAGATTTTACACGAACCTTGTTTATCGTCCCAGCTGGAAGCTGGTGCGATTGCTCGGCTGGAATGGCGCATAGAGCCGTATGCTGGAACTGGGTTTAAAAATATTTATCAGCTACCTGATCGGTTCGGTTAACGGTGCCTTGCTGCTTGGCTACCTGCGTGGAGTCGATATTCGCAAGCAGGGTAGCGGCAATGCCGGCGGCACCAATGCTTTGCGTACGCAGGGTAAAAAGTTTGCTGTTCTGGTTATGGCAATTGATATCGGTAAAGGTGTGTTGCCTGTGCTGTTGTTGCCGGGTCTCGCTATTCCCGGGGTCGGGATTGACCCGCATGTATCCAGAGAATGGCTGGTTTATTCGTGCGGCCTGGCCGTCGTGGTTGGCCACTGTTATCCAGTTTGGTTCGGATTTGCAGGTGGTAAGGGTGCGGCCACCGCAGTCGGTGTCGTTGCGGTAACCGCTCCGGTGCTGCTTCTCCCCGCACTACTGATCTGGGGTTTAACGCTGAAGCTATTCGGTTATGTCGGTATGGCGACGATAGCTGCGGGCTTCGCGATGCCGCTGTACGTCTTGATCACCGGGATGCCGCAGCAATGGCCGTTGCTGGTATTTGCCGGACTGCTGGCGCTTTTTGTGTTGTACACACACCGGTCGAATATCAAAAAGCTGCAGTCCGGTGAGTCCAAACAGGACGTTCGCCCGTGGATCGGGTCGCAGCGGGATTAGCCTGATTATGGGCAGCGCCGATCATTCCAGTCAGAAACTACTCGAGCTGCTCGGCGATGGTGAGTTGCACTCCGGGGCGGCAATAGCGGCGGCGTTGGGCGTGTCGCGCACAGCCGTCTGGAAGCAGCTTGAGCGTCTGCGCGATCTCGGGCTAGAGATTCATGGCGAAGCCGGTCAGGGTTATCGGATTGACCAACCGTATACGGCATTGGACGCCGCACGTATCCGGGGGTGCTTGCCAACCGGCGCAAGCGGCTATCTGGCTTCACTGGAAACTCTGTGGGAGGTTGATTCAACGAACTCCAGAGTACTTGAACTGTTGCGTGAGCAACCGGCACCGGGTGCGACAGTTTGTCTGGCGGAGTATCAAACGGCAGGCCGCGGCCGTCGCGGGCGCCGTTGGATGTCGCCGCCCGGTTGCGGTATCTGGCTATCGGTGGGCTGGACATGGGAGGTGCCACCCCGCGAATTGCCGACACTGAGTCTTGCGACCGGTGCCGTGGTAGCCGAGTACCTCGATAAAGCCGGCGCAACAGGTGTTGAACTGAAGTGGCCGAACGATCTGCTGCTTGAAGGTGGCAAGCTGGGCGGCATATTAATAGATGTGCAAGGAGACTCGGCCGGCCCCCTGACTGCAGTGGTCGGGTTGGGTTTGAATCTGTCGGTGCCCGCGATAACCACTGCGGCGGTGGCCGCAGATTCCAGAGCATTGCCTGTAGGCTTGCGAGGCTCGGGTGTTACTGCAGACCGGAATGAATTGGCTGCAGGACTATGTGGCGCCCTGATTGATATGTTGCAGGACTATGAGAACACAGGCTTCGCACCGTATCGTGGCGTTTGGTCGGCGCGGGATGCGATGCAGGGCAAGCAGGTTATTGTCAGCGGCGGGCAAACGGCCGAAGGTATTGCACTAGGTGTCAGTGAAGAAGGCTACCTGGTTGTTGCAACAGCTGAGGGTGAGGTTCAGATCGGAGCCGGCGACGTGAGTCTGAGAGCCGGATAGAACGCGATGAATGTATTGCTGGATATAGGTAACACACGGATCAAATGGGCTCTGGGCAACGATGGTGCGCTGGAGTCCGGTGGTGAGTTTACGCACGCGGGTGCTGCTGATAGTGACTGGTCGGCATGGGCGGATGCATTACCCGACGGCATAACAGCAGTGTATGCGGCGAGTGTTGCAGGTGATGCGGTTGCCAGTCGGCTAAACCGCGTGCTCGCCGAACGCTATCAGCTCGATGTGGCGTATGCCGTCAGCGAAGCAACCCGTGGCGGGCTGACTAACGGCTATGTTGATGTCCGGCAGTTAGGTGTGGACCGCTGGATGGCAATAGTCGGGGCATGCACAAATGCAGAGTTGCCCGTGTGTGTTGTAGATGCGGGCACCGCAGTCACGATCGACCGGGTAGCGGCAGACGGACAGCACGAAGGTGGATTGATTATTCCCGGCTTAAGTCTGATGCAGCAGGCGCTGTTCGCAGACACCGGCGATATAGAGCGGTTCGCGGCAATGCCCGACGGCGATGCCGCCGGTGAGTTAGGCAAGGGTACAGCGGCGGCGGTGCGCATAGGGGCATTGCATGCAGTCGCCGGGGCGGTGCGCGAAACGCTGTCCGGTAAACCCGTGCGACTGATTGTGACGGGCGGCGATGCCCGCTATTTGCTGCCGCTGCTTGATGATTTGTCGCCCGAGCATCGGCCACGGTTAGTGCTGGAAGGCTTGTTAGTGGTTGCCGGTGCGCAATGAAGAACCTGCTGCTTCTGTTGCTCCTGATCAACCTGCTCGTTTGGGGCTGGTACACGTGGGTTGAAACCGGGCCGGCGTCGAAGCCGGCGCGTGTCGTAGTGAAGCCTGCCGGGCAAACAACCGGACAGGAGCCGGAGAGCAAACCGCAAGATGCTGAAAATGCGGGCAAGCCGCTGCAACTGCCGGCGAACGACGCCGCGGGCAATAAAGAAGAGTCTGTTGCAGTAGCAGAGCTTGTTCTGCCCGAACCCGAGCCGCCACAAGCCGTGTGCAAACGTATAGGGCCGCTGACTGACAAAGCGAAGGCGGACAAACTGGCGGCAGCATTGCGCGAGGATGGCTTCGAAGTTACGGAGCAGCAGACCGAACAAGAAGACTGGGTAGGGCATTGGGTTAAGCTGGCGGGCTTCACAAATAAACAGGAAGCGCGCGCCGCCGCGAACCGACTGAAACAGGCGGGCATCACCGACCTGTACACAATGGAAAACCAAGGCCGTTGGGAAGTATCGCTGGGTATCTTCAAGAGTAAGGAAAGCGCCGACAGGATCCAGGCGGAAGCCAAGGCGGCAGGAGAACCGGCGATCATGGTCGACCGGACGCGCCAAACGCAGGTCTACAACCTGACGGTGAAAACAGATACGGCAATGCTGGCCGTGCTGCAGAGCAGGGCGGCAAATGCTGCGGAAGTGGTCTGTCCGTGAATAAGGCGCTTGTGATTGCAGCGACGCTTTCATAGAATGCCGCGCCTCAGGGCAGATTGCCCGCCCGGTATGCCGGAATAGCTCAACTGGTAGAGCAACCGCCTTGTAAGCGGTAGGTTGGGGGTTCGATTCCCTCTTCCGGCACCATTTCTTCCGCCTGCGTTGTTGTCGGGCTGCTCGCGTATTGGCAATACGCTTCGCACCCCTCCGCCTAGCAGGCAAAAGAAACCTCCGTCCTGTGGCGGTTCTTGCGGCCTCAACCACCACAAAAATGTCGTCACTAGCTCATCGGGCTGCCTCTTTGCGTCGCTGCCGCCCGGCTCTGGCAAGGAAAAACGACGGGTTTTGTCAGCTTATCCTTATAAATCAACGGTTAAGCGTGAAGTAGGTGTTGTCGGGCCGATGATCGGGCCCGTCAGCTCGGGAATTGCAGTGCGGCATTCACCGGAGGCGCAAAAAATAAGTACTTTCGGGCGCTCCTACTGTTGACATGCGGGGGTCAAATCACGAGAATGCCCTGCTCGCACCTCGGAGGGGTACCCAAGCGGTCAACGGGGGCAGACTGTAAATCTGCTGGCTATGCCTTCGTAGGTTCGAATCCTGCCCCCTCCACCATTTGCTTTTTT
>Ga0070729_10002340_pt1 | contig 24892 bp, 17 predicted proteins | sample tdDd472_FD_66725 | JGI IMG/M metagenome (GOLD analysis project Ga0070729, IMG submission 66725) | Marine sediment microbial communities from the Atlantic coast under amendment with organic carbon and nitrate - tdDd47.2 | ecosystem: Environmental > Aquatic > Marine > Coastal > Sediment | place... | reverse complement strand
TTCCGTAACCTCTGTGACGAGTCCGCGAACCATTGTGCCTTCCTGGAAGGGGCGATGCCAAGTCGGATCGAAATAGGAGGCAAGGAGTTCTTCCTGGTCGCCTTCGTTGCCCTTAAACACACTGGGTGCATCCTGAGGCCGATATCCATAAGTCTTGTCGACATCTTGAAGTCCCTCGACCATGGCGGCTTCAGCCTTTCGTTGCCATTCAAGGTCCAACGTCGTGAAGACATCCCAACGCGAGGTTCGAACCTGCTCTTCCCCGTATTTTTCAAACAGGTAGGCACGGACCTTATCGACAAACCAGCCTCCACCGGTTTCTTTTTTTCGACCTTTATGGTTGACGAGCTCCAGATTGGCCTGGGCAGCTTCATCCATCTGGGCCTTATCGATGTAGCCCTGTTGGCGCATGCGATTGAGGACATGGATACGTCGCTCTTTGCATTTCTCTGGATACTTATAAGGATTGAAGCGCGTTGGCGCCTGTGGAATTCCCGCCAAGGTTGCACATTCTTCAAGACTGAGAGCCCCAACAGGTTTATCGAAATAGTAGCGTGCGGCAGCTTCGATGCCAAACTGGTTGTTGCCTAGAGCGATCTCGTTGGCGTACATGGCGAAAATTTCTTCCTTGGTGAACAGCATCTCCACTTGTACGGCAAGTAACTGCTCCTTGAATTTCCGATAAAAACTATTGCGTTTGTCTTTGGTGATGTTCTTGACAAGTTGCTGAGTCAGCGTACTGGCTCCTCGAAGTTCAGACGTCAGTACAAAGTCCTTGAGGGCGCTAAGAATCCCGAGTGGGGACACACCGATATGTTCAAAAAAGTCTTTGTCCTCAGTGGCGACCAAAGCATAGACAAATTCTTCGGGAATATCCTTGAATTCGAGCAGGATACGTTTCTCAGAAGAGATGATATCGATCAGACGCCCGTTGCGGTCATAGACACGTGTAAACAGCTTGGGTTGGTATTCCTTGAGTACGACCAAATCATCAAAGGTTCGCCCTTTCAGGATGACAAAGAGGCCGAATCCCAAGCCACAAACCGTACCAAACAGGATTGCCAGAACAACCCATTTAATCGTCTTCTTCATGCATCCTCCCAAAAGCCGCGAAACTGATTCTGCCTCGAATCCCGGCATTCGTCAACATGTGATGTAAGCACTAAGGCGACGACAACAGAAATCGTTACCCATGTCATCAATCGGTGACATCGTCTTGGCCAGCGCGAGGCTTGCCTTCGAGTCATTGAGCTTAGGACGAACCTCTTACAGAATAGACGGAAGTCATTGAAAGACACGTTTAAACACTCGGGTCCAACCACATGGATGTGGTTATTAGAAATAGGACCATTCCCGGCAATTGGAGAGCATCTTATCTAGCTAGTTGGAGATGCCATGTTTGTTTTGGAATTGGTTCAATCCGCACAAACCCGCAGGATCTCCTTAAAAGTAGTGACCCCATCCATCATCTTGCGAATCGCCGATTCCTTCAGGGTCTGCATGCCTTTTTGCTTGAGGATCTTTTTGAGGGTCACATGATCGGCGGAATCGGCAATGAGCTTTCTGACTGTATCGTCAACTTCCATCAATTCAAAAATGCCAACGCGTCCGCGCAGTCCCGTGTATCGACAGTGATGACAGCCTTTGCCCTGTTTGGCTTTAAGGGGATTTCCCGATTTGGTGCGAATATTAAGGACCTGTAATTGCGCATGGGTCAAAAAGGAAGTGGTTTCACATTTGGAACACACTTTACGCACGAGTCGTTGGGCCAGAACGGAGAGAAGTGTTGTAGCGAGTAGATAGGGTTCGGCCTCAAGATCAAAGAGCCGGCCAACCGCACTGGGCGCGTCGTTGGTGTGAATAGTGGAAAAGAGAAGGTGTCCTGTCATGGCCGCCTGGATGGCATAGGCAGCGGTTTCTTTGTCCCGAATTTCACCCACCATGATCACATCTGGATCCTGACGAAGAATCGTGCGAAGTGCACCGGAGAAATCCAATCCCAACAAAGGGTTCACCGTGACCTGGTTAAACGGTTCATAGACCATTTCAACCGGGTCTTCAATGGTTGTCACGTTTACTTCTCGTGAAGCAATGGATCGCAACGCGCTGTAAAGGGTGGTTGTCTTACCACTGCCCGTTGGTCCAGAAACCAAAATCATGCCGTTGGGCTCACTGATCACCCGCTCAAAGGTCTTACATGTTTCTTCCGGAAATCCGAGTTGTCCGAGGTCGGAGAGAATAACCTGAGGATCAAAAATTCGCAAGACGAGCTTTTCACCGAAGGCGACCGGAAGAATGGAACAACGAAGTTCGACTTCTTTGTCCTTAAGCTTTGTCTTAATTCGACCATCCTGGGGCTTGCGACGCTCGGCGATATCCATACGCGAAAGTAATTTGAAGCGAGAGACGACTGCGGCGTGAACACGTGGCGACATGGACTGGATATCGTGCAGCACACCATCGATGCGGAATCGAATCACACTTTCTTCGCGTTTTGGCTCAATGTGAATATCACTGGCACGCTGATCGTAGGCGTAGTGCAGTAGGTACTCGACCGCCTTGACGACGTGGGAGTCGGAAGCCTCGAGCTCTCGCTCGGTTTTCATTTTGACGAGTTGTTCGAGATTCCCCAGGTTGACCAGAGGGTCAAGAATCGTCTCTGCTTTGCGAACCGACGCACGCAAACCATAGAACTCCGTCAATATTCGGGTGATGTCCGTCTTGGTAGCAACCACCGCAACAATGTTTTTCCCCGTATTTCGTCGCAACGAATCCAAGAGCACTTGATCAAATGGATCGATCATGGCACAGGTCAGGTCGTCTCCTTCTTCCTTGATAGGCACAACGTGATGTTTGCGGGCGAACGGGCGTGAGATGTACTTGGTCAAAACTTCCATATTGACCTTGAGCGGATCGATAACGACAAAGGGAACATTCGCTTTTTCGGCGATGTATCGGGTCATTGTTTCTTCATCGAGACCTTTTTCGCCTTCGCTGAATACCTCCAGGGAAAGCAAAAGGTCGATGGGGTGAATGGAACCAGGGTTTGCCAATTTCCCGGCGTATTTGTCGCGGGTCTGCTTGAAGAGTTGCTGACGTAGCTTTGATTCCTGAGAGAGGATGTGTTTTTTCTCGGCCTCGTCGATGACATGCCGCTCTCGCAGTGTCTCGAGTAACATTTCAAATGCGAGTGCCATGGGATTTCCTCCTGGAGCCGTGAGTCTTGGGGTTGGATCGCGACATTCAGCAATTTCAATCGGCTGTCACAACCTCATCCAAGGTGAAAGGTAAGACGCACAAAAGCCAAAAAAGATGAATCCATCCTATACTTATCTCCCATTTTGTCAAATAGAACGCGTGAATAGCTTTCCTGGCTCGAATCCTTTCGCCTTCCAAACTGTTCCGTCACATGGTGGACCCTTTTGGGACCTTGAGCCATTCTCTAGAAATGTGAATTCGTGGTTTTAGGAGTTTTAGTGCTTTTTCTTGGAGAAAGGTTTCGAGTCGGGTCGGGGTTTGACCTCTTTGTGGAAGGTGTTTGCCAGCCCCGTGATGAAATTGCGCAGGATCTGGTTACCGCACGTTTTGTATTTGGGGTGACCTGGATGCCGAAATAATGCCGAGAGTTCGGCTTTAGACAATCTGAAATTGGCGCTATCCAAGATATCGAGAACCCCTGTATCATCGAGCTTCAGTGCGATTTTCAATTTTCTTAGAATTTGATTATTTGTGAGTGGTACGGGCGTTTGAGGTCTCTCATTTCTGGGTTTTCCCCTGCGAAACACGATGTAACCATCCAAAAACGTCTCAAGCACGGCATCCCGGCAACGTTCGTAGCCCGGATCCTCTTCTTTTTTCAGCATACTGGCCCAGAGATTCGCATCGAGATCCTGGTCCATGAGTTTGAAGATATGTTTCGCACCCGAATCACTAATATTGAGTGCATAGCGTAAACGACGCAAGATATCGTTATTATTCATTCATTTCCTCGTGTTTCTTGCTGAGGGCCTGCTCAAGTTCGTCAATGGACACTTCTGCTGTTCCCAGTTTCGCCACCACCACACCGGCAGCCGCATTAGCTAAGTAGGCGGCCAGACGCGGGTGCGCTCCTGCAGCGCGGGCCAACGTGTAAGTCGCGATCACCGTATCGCCCGCCCCGCTGACATCGTAGACCTCACGAGCCTGGGTGGGAATTTCGTAGTAGGATTTCGGATCTTCAAAAAGAGCCATTCCTCGCTCACCGCGCGTGATCAGCAGGCGTTCACAACTCAAGACATCGAAAATGCGGCCTGCCGCGGCGACAAGGCTTTCGGAATCGGAGATCTTAACCCCCGACATGCGCTCTGCTTCGTTTTGGTTGGGAGTCAGAATGTCGACGTCATGATAGTTATCGAAATTTCGGTCCTTGGGGTCCACGCTAATCATTGGACGGTTCGGTAAACGAGTGAGATGCCGAATCAGATCGCCATCGACGACCCCTTTGCCGTAGTCGCTGATGATGACCGCATCGACTTGACTCAATTTGGTGATGACCTGTTGGAGGATTTGGGCCCGTATGTCGGATTCAAGTTCCGCTGCCTTCTCGCGATCCACGCGAACGACCTGCTGTTGATGGGCGATAATCCGTGTTTTCTGGATCGTAGGGTGACTGACAGAAGCAACGAGCCCAGAGACATCTACGCCTCTTTTCAGCAGAAGTGACTTGAGTTCCTCTCCATTTCCGTCCACGCCAATCAAGCCGACGATACTGGCGACACTTCCCAGAGCGGCCAGATTAGACAGCACATTCGCCGCCCCACCGAGATGCACGGATTCACGTTCAACTTTTACAACCGGCACCGGGGCTTCGGGCGAAATGCGTTCCACACAGCCCCAGATAAATCGGTCAAGTATCAAGTCACCAATGACAAGAACCCTACCAGAACCGAGACGATCAAGAAATTTCAACGCCTCAGTCTTCATCATCGTCCTCCGCGGCGACAGCGCCGTCCTCCTCTTCTTCCTCTTTCTTGTTTTTTCGAGTAACAAAATAGGCCGCTCCAACACCGAGCAGGTAGAGCAGAATCATGGGGCCGGCCAGACAGGTCTGCATATATATATCGGGTGTCGGCGTAATAATGGCCGCCAAAGTGAAAATTCCCACAATGGCCCATTTGAATTTGGCCATCAGGAACCCAGGTGTCACCAATCCGATCTTGGCCAGGAAGAAAATAACTAACGGCATTTCAAAGCTGGCGCCCATCCCAATCACAAAGGCAAAAAGAAGGGATAAATAGCTGGTGCGGGTATAGGCATTGAATCCCATATCATTCCACCCAATCAGATATTCCAGGGCGAAAGGATAGACATATACAAAGCTGAAAAGGCAGCCAGAAATAAAGAACAAGGCCATAAACGTAAGAAATGGAATGGCAAAGAATTTTTCTTTACGCGTTAGACCAGGAGCCACAAACGCCCAGATATGGTAGAAGAAGATACCACTTGAAAAAATGATACTGACCCAGAATGCCGCTTTCAGGTTGGCGAAGAACGGTTCTTTGATATCGACGGCTGCAAATACGTGTGGTGTTTCGCTGATTTTGATTAAGGGTTCAGCAAGAACGGCAAAAATCGGTTTGATATAGAGGAAACACCCAACAAACACCAGGAACCAGAGCCCAAGGCTCTTGATCATGCGCCCCCTGAGTTCTTCGATATGTTCGAAGAAGCTCATTTGATTTGGGTTTTTGGCTCCCTCTTCCTGCGTCGATTCAACAGGTTCGACCGACTCGAACTCTTGGTCCATAGTCTAGTTGATTTCCTCGTTTTTGGATTGAGCCGGCTTGGTGGTTTCTGCTTCTTTTTCCAGGTCTACCACAACCGCCTCAACGTCGACTACCTTCTCAGCGGGGGGCTGAATAGCCTTGGCTTGGGGCTGGTTGGGTGGTCGTTGGACCGTTTCTGTTTTGGAAATATCGTTGATGCTGTCCACCAAGCCTGAAGTCCCCTTTTTGAACTCTCTAATGCCTTTACCAAGTGCCTTACCGATTTCCGGTAATTTGGTTGGACCAAAGAGCAACAGTATGACCGCGAAGATCATCAGTATTTCGGGAAGGCCTAGGGAGCCCAAAAGTAAAAGCGGCATCGTGTCACTCCAGATCATGCTTTTTAGTCCACACTGAGCAGACTCACAGCCAAATATCATATACCTATTATGCGTCTTGCAAAAGTCCCATTTTCATATGGAGCGGGCCCAGAGTGGACGGGTGCTGGCAATTCATGGTCCATACATGGAACCTCACTTGGCCACAGATAAAGCCTCAGGTGAGGCGATTCAGCACCCATTCTGATTGAGCACCTCGAGCTTCTTCACCTTTCAAGAATCAGCTTCAATTTGTTGGTTATTACTTTTTGAACCACTAATGAACACCAATAGACACGAATGATGGAGAATTCTGTGCTGGCCTAGTGAAATCCCCTTTCTGTGATGGAACATGGAGCCTACCACTAACCTGTCATCCTTCAGATTCTGGTAAAATTCAGGCAGGTTGATTTTAGTTGTCATAACATATTGATATATTTCAGAACATTGATTTGAAAGGTAATTGGCCACCCGAAGATGGCCTTTGTGGTTCAATTCTGGTATCTGTTATGGGCGAACATGTTTTCTGGGGGCGGCTTTCGAATGTTTTTGCCCATCACCAATTTTTTTGCCGCATCGGTGACTGCGCCAATTTTCATGGCATAGCTGGTTTTACGAGCAATGTCTTCATCCGTGACAATGTGCACATCCAACAGTCCCTGGGTGTGAACGCCGGTCTTCATGTAGTTGAAGTAGCTAAGGCTCTGACTCCAACCGTCCAACCATGTCAAAAGCTGTTGTTTCTGTTCCTCGCTGCCAATGAAATGGATCAATACATCGATATCGCTATCCGGCCGCGCGGTGCCATTCTTCGTACTACCGATCACATAGAGTTTCTTCACACCGAAGTAGTCGGGATCCAGCAGTGAGGCAATATGTTGCAGACTGCGAAGACGCCACTGCCAATGCATATCGGTTTTTTTGCTGAAGGTCGCCTCATGGGGTTTGATCTTCACCTCGGGCAAAGCGCCACCAACCAATTCAGCCGGTTGGTCCGAGAATGTGGCTATCGCTTTGCGATTGTTCGAGTTCATGAATACGTTCAACGCCTGACCATCGCCAATGGCTGTCAGATCGATGACTTTAATCACATCGGCGAGTTCCGGCTCTTCGGGAACCAGTTTGGCGAAAATATTGACCGAATCCTGCAGAAAAGCCTCGTTAAACAACACCCCGTCATCATCAGGATACAGTGGCAAGTAGCGAATATTGCTTTCGACGAGGTCCAGAAAGAAATGAGTTCCAAAGCTGACGTCGGGCACGTAATTCTTTTTCTTTCGGGCGATTTCGATCAACATGGCGGACCGATTGATCTCCGAATAAGTCACAGGCACACCAAGCTTAATATCGCCTTTACTTCCCCAGCGCCCTGGTCCCATCAAAATGAATTGGCGTTTGGGTAGGACTTTATTAATGCGTCCAACGCAGTGGCCCACTTTCTGCATTTTCTCACGGGATTCAAGCTGGCCGTACTTTTTGGGGTCGACATAGACAATATGTGTGATATCTGGGATATAACCGTTAGGAATGTATTTATTGGCAGTGAACAAGATACGCTCATTGGGTACACCCGAAGGCAGCGGGACCGGATCGGATTCCTGACCATGACTCTGTGGTCGACACTGCAGGAGGTAGAGCTGCTTTCCGTTGTGGGCGAACTCAATATCGACAGGAACCGCATAGGCATCCTCCAACTCCTTGAGGATGGTATGAATCTGTTCAATAAATTCTGAATTGGAGACCAACCCGTCAAATGTCACCACAGATTGCTCATTGGCATAATCAACGCCAAAGGGACGCGGCACTTTGAACAATCCATCTTTAACGATTGAAACAATTTGATTAATCTTCGGGAAATCCTGTCCACACTCACGGATGAGATCGTCCACGGAGCGCGTCTCAAACTTTCGGGTCTTCAAGTTAATGAGATCAATCTTTTTAGGCGAATAGCGCAGAATCTCATCAGGTGTGACGTTTACCCTTAAATTTGGCTGAGCCGGTGCGATGAGTGCGGGATAGTCGTCGTTGACACGATCGACTGCACGTGTGCCAAGGCCTGGAACGATGCGAATGAGGCCATCCTTACGCTTCAGGCGGCTGGACCAGCGGAATTCGTTGGTAGAAAAAGCAACCCCTGCGAAAGCTGGGAAGAAGTAATCACCCACTTTTTTACCGACAACCTCCTGGATCATGATTCCCATTTCCTCGTGGTAATCCAGAAGTTGGCGCTCGTAGCGGTATTCAATAGGGTCCGGCCCAAACGTGGAGGCATAAATCTCGGCAATAGCATCCATCAGCGCGATAAGACGTTTTTCTTTGGAACCCTGGTTGGCGATGAACAGACTTTTGTACTTGCCGGCAAATGCAGTACCCATGCGGTCTTCCAGGAGACTGGAACTTCGTATCACCAAGGGAACGCATCCAAAATCGTCTAACGCGGAGCTTAACTGTCGCACCAATTCCGGTGGAAATGGCGAGTTCTTAAATACATGCACAAGGTAAGGATACTCCTGGCGAACAATCCCGATGTCTTTATATTTCTGCTCGTAGGTGTCTTCCAGGTTATTGTGTTTGATGAAACTCAGCATGCCATCGGAGGTGATGTACCAGGTCTTCGGGGTTCGAATATCCTCCAGGAACTGGTGCTTCTTGGCCGAGTTCTGCAATATTTTCTTGGCAATGAACAGGCCGGCACTCTTTCCACCGAGTTTGCCATGACTGCCTGGTGGCGAGATGATGTTGTGAATCAACTCATGAAAATTCTTGATTTCAATATACTGCTTGGCAATGTCGATCAAACTGGTCTGATCGGTAAAAAGCCGACGGATCAAAGAGACCCTAAAGGCCTTTTCACGGAGGGGAGAAAGCACGGAGCCTTGATTAGCCAAATAATAGTAGCGTTCGATGGCACCGCATAAATCGTAGAGCGTTGAACCTGTGTTTTCAAAAATATTTGCCATGAAACCCGAATTTTCCTCGTTGATCCAGGTTTTCAGATAGGTGAGGATTTCTTCCTCACTCAAATGCTTTTCGGCCAATTCAAACACGGAGGCCGTACTCAATTGAATTTCTGCCGAATCCATGACCTGAAAGGGGAAATTACTGTCGGCCAGAAGCTCATCGTTGGCGTTATAGTTTGCGAAAAGATCGATGGCGTTTTTGATTCCGCGCAGGCAGAGATAATTGATCATCTTGCGCGTAATTCGAACCGTAAGAGCCGAATCGGTTTTCCTTATCAGGTCGAGAATTTTGAACCATTCACTCTTGGGGCGTTGGGCGTCTTCGTCCTCAGATTCAAACACCGTTTTTAGCTGCTGGTGCAGCGAATACATGCCGAGCTGATTGGCGATGGTATCGATCAGGCTACGCTCCTGTGTCAGAAAAGGGCCCTCATCGGCATTCGGGCGCTCTTCGAGATAGTAGACATCAATTTTTCCTGCAACCTTTTCTTGTACTTTTATTGGGCTATCCAGAACCCATTGAGATTCGACAAACTCCTCAACCTGATAAATGCGATTCCCATAGATGAGCTGCACGCGACATACCTCGGAAAATTGCATCCCCGATGGGATGATCTCAACGATGCCCTGACACAGATCATCGAAACTGATTTCTGGATCGTTCATCAGTTTTTGGATCTCATAGAGACAGTTGAACTCCTTGGCTCGTTCCGTCAACTCACGGATAATTTTATCCAGGCTTTGGTCGTTCTTTCTGGTTTTGAGTCTCATAGGTTCTCCTGTCTATCAATTTAGGTATCTTGTGTATCGATCGTGCCCCAGCCTTTGAAGCCGTCCACTTTAACCATCAAGGCTCGCTTGAGGCGCACATGTTTCACGAACTCGGTTTCATGAACACAGTTTTGTTGGTCGAGCCACTCCCAGTTTATTGGAAATTCACCGTTATGGGGCACCGAGAAATAGCTGACTTGGAAGCTGGTTAAATTATGGAAGAAATGGGACCCCTGACTCATATCCACGTTCATTTGGGGTAATGTTGCCTCAACGATGCATTTAGCGCCGGATATCTGACTCCAATTGACCGGAATCCCCAGCCATGGTTCGGTACTCCCCCAGCGACCGAACCCGATAAGGAGATAGGGTGTATCCTCTCCTAAAAGGCCCTTGTTGATTTCGTTGAGTTGCATGGCGATCTTTGGATTGTTGCGTGCCTCAAAACATCCTGGCTTGACGAAAACAATGTCGCGAAGATCATTGCGTAGCCCATTTCCCATCACATCGCGACTCGCCATCAACAACTGGGGTGCTTTCAGCTCATCTTCGCCCATATCCATCTTTTCCAAGGATACGACCATGGGCCGTACCTGTAAAAACCCAAATCGCGCTTTAGTTCCCGGCTTGGGCGCTTTGGGAAAGGTCATGGCAAACTCGATCTCAACCGGCGATTGGAGCTTTTCTTCACAAGTTCGAATCAAGTCCTTTAGCAAAGCATTCAGCGGGACGGTGTTCATAGTTAGAAGCGGCGCAAAATCAAGAAGCCTGGGACCGTCTGGTCCGACACCCAGGGTGATGCGACCGGATTGAGGATCCATGGTCGATGCGACATGACGGAGTGTGTCATCCTCCTCGGCCTCCGAATGATGACGGTGAACTAAAAATTCCGTCTCTCGGATTGGGTCGTATGAGGGTGGTTCTCCACAATTGACCGACCAAAAATGTTTCTGCGTTAATTTCATCATCTCGCCAGGAGAGCCAAATGGAGGCGGAATGCGAGGATGAGACGGACAATAGTTCCATGTGCAGCCTCCGTCGACAATGGTTTTCCCCAACCCAAAGGCAAGATTGACGATACCCTGTTCCGGCTTGGCGCGACCAGAAGGGTAAAAATTAAAAGATCGAGCCACACCAGACACCTCGGGGTAGAAACACGATCCGCGCTGTTCACCGATAACTTCCTGAATCACAATCGCCATGCGTTCAGACCGTATATCATGTTTGGTTGCCTGCATATAGGCCTTGGCTTCGGCGAAGAATGTGGACGCATACACCAATTTGATCGCCTCGGTCAGTTTGCGGAACCGACGATCCACATCTGGTTGATTGTTTGGAATCATCTTAGTGGCATAAATGCCCGCAAAAGGCTCGTATTTGGCATCTTCTAACAGGCTTGAAGAACGAACTGCCAGAGGTCTTCGAATAGAAGAAATGAATTGACGTAATTCACCCACTACGGAAAAAGGTAAGTCCGCTTTTTGAAACGCATTGGCTATTCGAGCATCACTTGCTTCGGAGTAGGCAAGATCCCAAAGTGAATTCTGGGTCATAAACTGCTCAAATATGCCCGTCTTGACCACGACCATACTGGGAATGTTGATCTCAATGCTGGAGAAGGTGTCGTTTTTTTCGTAATCTTTCAGCAGATCTTGAACAGCAAATAGTGATGACGCTTTTCCACCGCGCTGCCCGGGCCCAATTTCGGCCAGAAACCACCCTTCTTCGTTGTAGCGCCCTTTGAATCCGGTAGTACCAGTCATGTCATCATCCCCTTTCGGCTTGAATAGCCGTAGGTAAAAAGAGCCGTGAACGTCATTACGGGATACAGAAAACTAGGTGACGAATCTGGATTATACCACGATCCCAAGAGCCAACCTGGGGCCAGGGGGAGAGAAAAAAATGGCGCACACAAATGCATGCGCCATAGGAAAGGATTGTGTTATACCCAGCCACGATCCTGGCAGGCTTGGGCTACGCGATCCACTGCGATAACATAGGCAGCATCTCGCATGTAGAGTTTGTTCTTCTGCGAATATTCGTGAACGGCATAGAATGCAGCTGTCATCTTCTGATCCAGCTTGCTGAGCACTTCACTCTTCTCCCAGAAATAGTTCATATTGCTCTGTACTTGCTCGAAGTAGCTGCAAATAACGCCACCTGCATTTGCGAGGAAATCGGGGATCATGTAGATGCCACGTTCTTCGATAATGCGGTCGGCTTCAGGAGTCGTAGGACCATTTGCACCTTCAGCAATGATGCGAACCTGTTTGGAAATGCGATCAACATTATCAGCTGTGATCTGATTTTCCAATGCGGCGGGAACGAGGATATCGACATCCTGTTCAATCCATGCATCGCCAGGAAGTACTTCGTATCCGAGCTCGCGAGCCTTCTGCTTCTGAATACCACCATACTGGTCAGTGATTCCAACAAGTTGCTTCAGATCAACGCCTTCAGCTTTGCGGAATGCGTAGCTGGTCTGATCTTCCTGGTCCCAAGATGATACGGTTGTCACCTTTCCACCCATTTGTTGATACAGTTCGATGGCGTATTGGGAAACGTTTCCGAAGCCCTGGACGCTGGCTGTTGATTTTTCGATAGGAATATTCATTTCCTTCATGGCTTCGCGAACTGCGATCATGGTTCCGTATCCAGTCGCCTCAGTTCGGCCTAGAGAACCACCCATGCCCACAGGTTTGCCCGTGATGAAGCCAGGTTGTTTCTTACCGGTAAGCACTTCAAACTCATCCAGCATCCACAGCATGTGCTGGGGGTTTGTCATGACATCGGGGGCGGGAACGTCCGATTTTGGACCAACAATTTTGCTGACCTGGCGAACCCAGCCGCGACATATTTGTTCTTGTTCGTTCTTGCTCAAATTATGGGGATCACAAATCACACCACCTTTACCGCCACCCAGGGGAATGTCGGCAACAGCTGTTTTCCAGGTCATCCACATGGAAAGTGCGCGCACGGTATCAATGGTTTCCTGGGGGTGGAAACGAATGCCGCCCTTGGCTGGACCGCGAGCATCGTTGTGCATGGAGCGGAATCCACGAAATACTTTTTTGGTGCCATCATCCATCCGGATGGGAATACTGAACTGAAGTTCACGCAAAGGGTTGCGAAGCAGATCTCTGGTTGCCTGATCGAGTTCCAAAAGATCGGCGGCCTTATCAAATTGACGTTGGGCCATTTCAAAAGCGTTAAATGATTTCGATGACATCATGTCCTCCTATCGACAAATCACAGACACCTCATTCTAAAATCTTAAGAATTAGAAAAAAGTAAAACTTAGGCCACGTTTTTGAAAAGTTTTTTACGCCCTGAAAAACAGAAAACAAACCAAAACTTAACTGAAGGATTTAATAGACTTAGGACTCAGTTTTTTGAGTTTGTCACGGCTGAGCATACAGAACCTTTACGCAGTTTTACCCCTTTTTTTACGCTTATTTTGGGAGCATTTTTATCAAAAGACGAATTCTGATTCCACTATCATGCAATTCATGGGAAATTAGGCAAATCTTAAGGTCTGATTTCCCTTTTTTGCTCGATTTGGGCAGCATAGATGGGAGCGTTATAATAAACCTAAAGAGCGATCAGTCAGGGAGGCCGGGAAATGGACGGACAACACCCACCATTCCATTTGAGATTGTTCAAGGATAGCGATGAAGCATCCATCGTCAGACATGCTAATAATCCGGAAGTAGCACGGTTTCTGAGGGATATTTTCCCCTCTCCCTATACCCTAGAAGATGCAAAGTGGTGGATTCAATTGGGGAGCAAAGTCGAGGGAACCCTCAATCGGGCTATTGATGTTCAAGGTGAATGCGTCGGATCCATTGGAGCCCGGTTCTGCGACAATGAACATCGCTTTAGCGCCGAAATAGGCTATTGGCTGGGAGAGACATTTTGGGGTCAAGGCATCATGAGTTCAGCCGTCCGCCAATTCACCCAGTTTCTTTTTGAGAACTATGAGCTGAAGCGCATTTTCGCCCCGGTCGCGCACCCAAACCTTCCGTCTATTGCCGTGTTGAAAAAATGTGGTTATCGACTCGAAGGCGTGTTCAAGCAACATATGTTTCTCAAAGGAGCGCTATTCGACGAGCACATATTTGCCATCTACCCTCAGGATTGCGAGTCAAGTTAACGACCAAAGCTCGCTTGCCGGACCTCAGAAGTCCAGTAGAATGTGCTCCTGCTTCCTTCTCAATCGTGAGCCGAGGCAAATGACTTGGAAGGTCATTGAGAAACTTCGTCTGGCCGCATTTTCTCGGTTCATTTTCTGTCGGCCTGGTGAGTAAAGCCTCCAGTATGAGCCGCCAAAGATCATGGGAAATTCAATAAGGAGCCTAATTGCACTGAACTCTCTTGCATTGGAAATATTCGTAAGCTTTTCTATAAGTAATACTTGAAGAACACACAAGGGTGGTCAGGTTGCCAACAATGCGATGAGCACGAAGTACTTATCGAGTTGCCAATTGCCACATTGCGGTTCAAAAGGCTTATAATTATCCTTTTGACCCAAACCCCAGAGAGAGGCGCACCGTGACCGTAAAACCCATTCTCCTTTGTATCCTGTTTTCCTTCAGTTTTGTTATTTTCGCTCAACCCGTGGGCTACTATGATTCCATCGATTTAAGCTCCCCAGAAGCACTGAGGGCCTCACTTCACGAAATAATCGACGACCATCAGCGATTCCCCTATACCGATTCCGAAACCGACACATGGGATATCCTCGAACTCGCCGATGCGGACCTGCAGACGGCAGGGCGAATAATTGACCTCTACCACAACGTCTCCTTCCCTCTTTACAGTGGTGGCACAAGCGATTATAACCGCGAGCATACCTGGCCGCGTAGCTATGGGTTTCCAGATGATCACGAATTGAATTATCCCTTCACGGACTGCCACCACCTATACCTCTGTGACCCTTCCTACAACGAAGCACGCCAGAATAAGCCCTATGGTGATTGCGATGCAAATTGTGATGAATATCCTACAGAAGAAACAAATGGCCTCGGTGGTGGAGTAGGTGAATTCCCAGGTCATTCGAATTGGACGAGCGGGGAGTACACGCGCGGAACTTGGCAAGTATGGGACGAGCGCAAAGGGGATATTGCTAGGGCGATGTTCTATATGGCCATCCGCTACGAAGGCGGTAGCCACGGTGTGACAGGAGCCTCCGAACCCGACTTGGAACTGACGGACGACATCGACCTGATTCTTGACCACCACACCGGCGAAAACGAGAACATGGCCTACATGGGACGACTCAGTACACTCTTGGAGTGGAATCGCCAGGATCCACCTAGCCAACGCGAACGCGACCGAAACGATGTCATTGCGAATTTCCAGGGAAACCGAAACCCATTTGTGGATCATCCCGAATGGGTGGACATGATTTTCGGCAATACACTCTCAGAGGACTACGTCTACCAAATTCCCCACATCGCTGGTGCAGCATGGCAAACCAAGATAGTTATTTTCAACCCTACGGATCAACCCCTAACCTTCCAACTCGATCAATGGGATGCTTCAGGTGGGGCCGTTCTCTACAATCACCAGGATACGGTGGAGCCATTTTCAAGTATCGTCGTGTCCAATGAGTTGCTCGCGAGCCAAGGCATCGCTCGTATTACCAGTGAATCTTCAGGTCTTTTGGTGAAAATGGCATATCGTTTCGGCGATTCACAAAGCTTGACTGAATTTTTCGTTTCCCCTAATACCTATGCGACAGACTGGCTCCTCCCAAACACACAAACTTCTTGGTTTGAATGGTTTGGATTTGCTTTAGCCAATTTTCAAAGTTCATCAATTCAGTTGACTTTGCGTGCATTTAGGGAAGGGCTGGAGGTGGGATCTGCTCAGGTGATCAATCTAGAACCGATGACCAAACGCGTTGCACTCTCACCCGACATCTGGCAAGGCACAAATTACAGTGATATCGATATGGTCGTTATCCAATCCTCCCATCCCATACCGGCTCCCGTTTCGATTACTGGTAGAAACGACCAGACTCGTCATGTATTTTTCAACGGTCAGGCGATACCCTGATCATCAAGGGTAAATTCTACAAAAACACTCTTTACGGATCAGCTAATCGGCGTTATTCTGCAGTGTCGATCAATTCATCATGAAGAGAGGAGAATGGACATGGAAACCAAGCTCAAAGGAAAACATTTTATTACGACCCAGGATTGGACGGTTCAGGAGCTCGACACCGTATTTGAATTAGCCCGCCAGCTAAAGCTCGAATTTGCAACCGGCCGTTTCAATACCTGGAATCAAGGAAAATCGCTTGGGATGATATTCTTCGATGCTTCAACTCGCACTCGAACGTCATTTGAGGCTGCCATGACCCAGCTTGGTGGCCACAGTATCTTCTTTGATCCGTCGTCAATGCAAATCAGCCACGGGGAGGCCGCAATCGACACTGCGCGGGTGCTCTCGAGTTACCTGCAGGCCATCGCGGTGCGAATTTGTAAACACAACGTCGGTAATGCTTACTTGAAGGATCTGATGCGTGGCAGCTCGGTTCCCATTGTCAATATGCAGTGTGATAAATACCATCCAAATCAAATAATGGCTGATTACCTGACGATTACAGAGCGCTTTGGACGCAACACGAAAGGCCTAAAAATTGGTGTTTCCTGGACTTCGGCCCCGAAATATGTGCGTCCGATATCGGTCCCACAATCTCTCATCCTGCTAATGACACGTTACGGAATGGATGTAACTCTGGCCTATCCGCCCGAATTCAAATTGCTACCCGAAATCGAGGACCAAGCTAAACAGAATGCGCAACAGTCGGGAGGTTCATTCGCGATTTCTCACGACATGGAAGATGCTTTCCGCGATGCTGACATAGTAGTTCCTAAGTCCTGGGGCCCACTGGTCCACACCCTGGATGAGCCTGAAGGCAAATCGCTAATCGCCAAATACGACGACTGGATCTGCGATTCCCGACGCATGGAATTGACTCGGGATCGATCCATCTACATGCATCCCTTGCCTGCTGATCGAGGTTTCGAAGTCACGGATGAAGTCATTGATGGGCCTCACTCAGTGGTATACCAGGAAGCTGAAAACCGACTCCATGTACAAAAGGCACTACTTTCGCTTATAATGTAGGCCATGCCAGAACCAACTCAAACCGTCCTCGCCATTGTTGAAGAACCGGAACTTCAGATTCGACTGAGGTCATGGGCCCAGCATTGGTCTCTCGAACCGCCTGTCTTTGCCCCGAGTGCCATGGAAGGCATCGCATTTTATGAGAGCTTCCAACCCGATCTGGTCTTGATAGAAGGACAACCGTTCGATATGCCGATCAACCTTCTGGTTCCCGCACTAAAACAACTCGAGGGAACCACGCCGATATGGATCCTAGGCAGGGAACCTCGCGATCCATCTCAGTTGCCACAGGGCCTGCACGGACGACTTCCAGAAGACTTCAATTTGGTTGACCCTAATACATTGAAAACACCCATGCCCGGATTCTTGAACGAAGATATCGATCAGACCCTCTCAAACGCTGAAGATGCCATCATGATAGGTGGAGTTCCAATCCCAAAAATAGAAGAAGAGGAAGGCCTCCAACTGCTGGAGGCTGATCAACTGCCCCCAGATCGGGTGTTCAATGGGGAAGGAAATTTCAAGATCATTGGCAACTTAGTGGGCATGAAGCGTATCCAGATAAAGGGTGACCTCCAGATAATTGGAACAGTTAAGGACAGTCACATTCAATGTGAAGGTGATTTAAAGATTAGCGAAGGCATTCGAGGAACGGGAAATGGTGTATTCTGCAGAGGTACTCTAGAAACGGGGTTTTTAGATCACGCCCTGGTAGTGTGTGGTGCCAATTTATTCCTTAAAGGGACCTGTGTGGAATCCATCGTCAACGTAACCGGGCGCATGGTAGGAATAGGCGCCCACTCGGCTGTTATCGGAGGGCGAATCCGAGTAGGACAGCACCTAAATGTCAACGAGATCGGTTCACCGGATGGAACTGACACGCTTATCGAAATGGCACCTGCAATTTTAAAAAAGGCCTTTAAACCACCGCAAATCAAATTTGATTTACCTAACCAATCAAGAGAACCCTTCCTACAACCGCCAAAACTCGAAGAATTGGCAGATATTGCGGTGGAAACCATTTTTCCGGGTTTGACCATTCGAATTGGGACTCAGGAAGACTTGATTGTCAGCAAGCACGATGGTGGCCTGCGGATTTTTCTGTCCGAAGGTATCCTGATCGAGAAACGAGCGAAACAAACGCTCCACCTTCCACCACAAGATTGAGGCTTCAAAAAGGCAACATATGCATAGCCATAGCCGTGTGGCGAGGAGAGAAAACCTGGGATTTAGGCCCTGACTTTGACTTCTTCGCACGACGATGAGACAATCTTCTTCCCAAAAGGGACAACGTGAGTGGTTACACCACACAATTTTTCCTCTGCAATTCCCGGAATGCACAAAAGACCATGCATTCCTTGATGGCGCTTTGGATCAGGTAACCTCGCACGCCGACAAAAAAACACTCTGGAGATACCACCATGAAGCATGTTCTCTATTTGCTTTCTGCCCTTTTCCTATTCCAAGCTACGGCCTGTTTTGGCGAACAGCCTGATCCTACCGGCAAGGAAGCTCCCGCAATAAAAGCCGTCAACCAGGAAGCTCAAATGGTTGATTTTTCTGAACTCTATAAAAAAGGCAAAGTTCTTGTCTACTTCTACCCGAAAGCTAACACGCCCGGCTGCACAGCGCAATCCTGCAGCCTGCGAGATGCCTATGCCGAATTGACTGAAAAAGGTGTCATTGTCCTCGGCGTTTCAACTGATTCACCTGAGGATCAAAAAACGTTTCAAAAGGATCACAATCTCCCCTTCGACCTGATAGCTGACGAAGATGAGAAGGTGACCAAGGCATTTGGTGTACCTACTAAAATGGGCTTCGCCAAAAGACAGGCGTTCCTCATTGTAGACGGCAAGATTGCCTGGTTCGACGGTAGTGCCTCAACCAAGGAACAGGCTGCAGACGTTCTGGCACAACTCGAGAAACTTCAATAAAACTATGTTAAGGACCACTCGCTAGGGTGGTCCACCGGCCTCGTCATTAGGTCAAGGATTGATCGGCAGACAAAAGAGAGGAGCGGCTGTTAAAAAATGATGAGCATTTTCTTCAATGTATTTAACTTTCGTTTGAAAGGGCACAGACGCGATTTGATGCGTTAAAATCCTGCTCGTTTCTAAATAGAATAGGCTATGATGACCTCGGAGAAACTAATGACTGAGCACCCTTACCTGACGCTGGCCCTTAAATCCAAAGCCAAATTGCGCTGGTTGATTCGAGCCCTGAAACTCAGCCGCTATGACAATATCCATGCACTATACGATCGTATAGAAGAAAAAATTCAAAAAGCCATCAAACGCAAGGGTGAACTTTCCTCGCAGGAAATTGAGCTAATCATTGAAAATATCCTCTGGGCGAAGCTGTTTAGAAGACTACAGGCCTGGAAACTCAAACCCTTTAAGTACAATCACCAAGGCACCAATCTTGACCATAAGCATATGGCACCTCCCCTGTTCGACTCTCTTTGCTCCATTTTCAAGGAACACCACTACCGCTTTCGAACGAACCCAGCCATTTTATTACCCGGATTCGTACCCGAAGGGAACGAGGCCTTTTATCTTTTACGCCATTCTTTTCTCAAATACGGTTCTGCCTATTACATCAATTTCCCTCGAGACCATTACAACAACGAAACCGTGTTTCAGCAACTCTATGATTTAGTCCTTCACATAAATCAAAGGAAACTTCAGACAGCAGGACGCAAACAGAAACCTCTTCTAGTTGGGACTAGCTTCGGGTGTGCGGTTATTCGTAACTTTTTAAAATGGCTCGAAAACCATAAGCTTGACCACACTATCGATATCGCAGGTGTTGTTTTCCTGAGCCCGGTCCTTTGCATGGAAGATGTGTGCTTGCCAGGCGACGCGAAACAACCAACTCTTGTCGCACGTGCCATTGCGCCTTTGCTTGACTTGGACGAAAACGATCATGATGGTGTGACTAAAGCAATGGTTCGCGCTAAGGGCATTTTTACCAAGATGTTTAAAGCCGGCCAGAAACAGCTGGACGCCTCCCTGAAGAGTCGAATCCCCATCTTGGCGGTCGAAGAAGAAGTCATCGACTTTTTCAACATTGAAGAACGTAAGCTGATCGGATATTTCAAACGCTATCTATGCCTAAGAAACTCCAGTCCGCCAGATGGCACCCTCGTCTCTGAATTACCTACCCTCACGCTGGTGGCAGAGGGTGAAAAGGATGTACTTACCCCAACAAGTCCAACCCTAGACCTACTCGAAAAGCCTGCTCTCTTTAAGACCATGTTCCCGGACGGCGAGGTCGTCCAGGTCAAAAGCGATGATCCATCCCGGCGCGTAACGCATAGCGATCTGATCTTTAATGCCGACTGCTATCGCCGGCACCTCGATCCATGGTTGGAGCAGAGGTTTAAACGGGCATGATTTCTCGTCAATTGCTGCTGGCATTTGCCAGAAACCGCCTCAAAAAAAAAAGAATCACCCCACAGCAGACGCTCAAATGGCTGCTGAAAGAGGCGAACGATACCGACTTCGGACTCAGGTTTGATTTTTCCACCATCCTGAAATCAAAGGATCCTTACCATCACTTCGCCCAAACGGTCCCCATTTCAGATTACACCCTTTGGCTGGACTTTCTCGGGCAGGATTACGCCTTCGACCAAGACGAACCCGTTCCACTGGACAAGAAAGCCTGGCCAGGAACGATACGAAACTTTTGTCTCTCTTCAGGTACCACCACGGGGAAAACCAAGTACATTCCCTATTCCGATTTGATGGCTAAACGAAACCGCCAGGCTGCTGTGGATTTGCTATGTCGCCTCATCCTTAACGCTCCCTCCTATCATCCGCTTTGGCAAAAAACCCTTTATATGAGTGGGAGCACGAAACTCAAACCCAACGCCAAAGGTGCTCTGGCCGGTGACATGAGCGGTCTAACGAAATACCTTGCGCCCAAGTTCCTATCCTGGCTCACCTATCCCCCAGAACACATTTCGTCAACAGAACCCTGGGCGGAGCGACTACCGCTATTAGCCGAGTTTGCCATAAAGTATCGAAAACAAATAGGGGTTCTTTCTGGGATCCCTGTCTGGCAATTGAGCTTCTTACAGGAAGTTCAATCCCAGTCAGGAGATTTACCTGGAAATCTGTTCCCAAATATGGCCTACCTGATTCATGGGGGCATGCCACTGGGCCCCTATCGTGAACCACTCAGGGAATTGCTGGGCGACCAAGTCCAATTCGTAGATGTATATGCCGCATCGGAGACTGGGATCAGCGCCGTGGGCTTCGAGCATGAACCCGGTTTAGAGCTCTGGCCTCAGTTCGGAGTCTTCTATGAATTCGAGGACAAGGACGCCAACGTTCACCCCATTTGGGATGTCGAACCCCAGGCGGAATATACGTTACTTGTCAGTTCCTGTTCGGGGCTTTGGCGCTATCGCATTGGGGATCGGGTTCGCGTCCTCAGTACCGACCCAATTCGAATTGATACGGTATTCCGTGCCCAGACCACTACCGCTTTCGATGAGAAAGTGACTGAGGAACAGGTTCTCCTTGCCGTGCAGAAAACATGTTCGGACATCGCTGATTTCAGCCTCGGCCCCGATTTGAAAGCAAATGCACACGCGTGGTTCCTCCTCACGGAACAAGATCTCCCCGCTAATCTCGCAGGTGAGCTCGATAAGGCTCTACGTTCCCTCAACCAGGATTACGATGACTACCGCGAGGATGGCAGAATCCGAGAACCAAGCGTCACGATCTGTCGCGATCGCACGGCTTTCCTCAAGCAATTAGGCCGGGAAGAGGGCGGACAGCGCAAGTTTCCACGACTACTCTCCCCAGAAGAAGTACAGCGCCTCATCGAGCCCTCCTAAGCCTTAGACTCCCCTTTTCTCATTCTTTCATAATTTTTCTTGACTACATCATCCCCTACTCGTATACTCTGTCGCAAATTGAGACTTATTCTCAGTTTCAGTAGACAAGGAGGGGAGACATGCATTATATTGGCCGTGCTGTCATGTTGTTGCTCACATTGAACGGATGGGCAATTGATACTACCGAGGCATTTGATTTGGGATTTAGCGATATCGAATTTTATTCAGGTCAAACTCAAGTGGGAGCTAATCGACCACTGTTCAGTGAAACGACCTTTGGTTATGGCGTTTCGGAGCGCTTGAGCTTTTCGATCGGTCACAGTTACGACCAGGAATCGAGCGAAGATGTCCTCTCATCGGCCATCTTCTTCAATGCGCTGGATCGAGACTGGTTCCATTTCGATTTAATGGGCGCGGTAGACGAGACCGGTACAACTGCAATCATGGCAGAAACGAATCTGGACTTCCAGGGCTGGGGATTCCAATTGGGCGTGGAGACCGTATTTGAAGAGGTGCCAAGCCTCGATGCAAAAACGAGTGTGCCCCCTTCAATTGAAGACGATTCTACTGTTTCCACGACGCTGACTCCGCTAATATACGTTCAGGCTGGCTCGCGAGTCCAGTTACTGGCCGCGGCCAACATTGAACTTCCGTCCGCCCCAACTGAATCCTGGGATCAGACCTGTCTCTGTCTTGGTGTTAACGTTCTCATCAAAGACAATCTGGAACTAATCACAGACATCACCCACACTGCCTACGCCGAGATGGGCCACAACGGTTGGGGAGCCAGCATCGGCTTCATCACAACCTTATAATCGAGGTAACCCTATAATGCGCATCAATTTGAGACAAATGAAAGTGAATCAAAGCGGGACCGTCGTCGCCATCAAAGCCAGAGGCGAGCTGGGACGACGAATTCGCGATATGGGTCTCGTTCCTGGCACGGAAATAAAAGTACAGGGAAAAGCACCTTTGAATGACCCGGTCGCACTTCGAATTATGGGTTTCACACTTAGCCTTCGCAACAGCGAAGCCGACCATATTGATGTAGAGGTTAATGAAAGATGACACCGCATATCGCCATTGCTGGCAATCCAAACTCGGGAAAAACGACTTTATTTAACTCACTTACGGGTGCCCGCCAACATGTGGGGAACTATCCCGGAGTTACTGTTGAAAAGAAACACGGCATCATCGAAATCGAAATGGACAAATTCCAGGTCGTTGATTTACCTGGAACCTACTCCCTAACCTCTTTTTCCGTTGAGGAAAAAGTCGCGCGGGATTTTATTATCCAGGAAAAACCAACAGCCGTAATTGACGTTGTCGATGCATCAAACCTGGAACGCAACCTCTATTTGACCGTTCAACTGCTTGAAATGGGAGTTCCCATGGTAATTGCGTTGAACATGGTCGACGTGGCAGAAAAGCGAAAAATCAAGATTGACACAGACCAGCTTTCGAAGTTTCTTGGAGTCTCAATCATTCCTACTGTGGCCAGGAAGGCCGAAGGTCGCGAGAAACTGTTAAAGGCTGTCAAAGAATTGCGTGAAGAGGGGCTGGAACCAACACCTCTACGTATCAGCTATGGTCCCGATGTCGATCCTGTCCTGCAAAAAATGGAAACCATGTTGGCGACCCATGCAAGTCTGGATCTTGAAGGGCTACCCGCGCGATGGATTGCTGTTAAATTTCTCGAAAACGACACCGTGATCCACCAGGAACTGCATCGCCAGGACGCCGATTGCTACAAGGCAATGAACCAGCTTCTGAAGGACCTTGCGCAGCACTTGAACACGACCTTGGATACCTACCCTGAAGCCATCATCGCCGACTATCGCTACGGTTTCCTGAAGGCCCTGCTCAAAAAAGGCGTTATTCATTTTGAGCTGGACAAGAATCGATTGTTCCTGTCCGATCAAATTGACAAGGTGCTGACCCATCGCGTCATCGGCCCCACTATCATGATGGCAGTAATGTATGGACTCTATCAGTTCGTTTTCACCTACAGCGAAGCGCCTATCGGCTGGTTTGAGGCATTCTTTGGCTGGCTTTCGGACTCAGTTGGAGGACTTTTTAGCCCTGGCCTCATTCAATCCTTATTAACCTCTGGCATTATTGATGGAGTCGGAGGCGTTCTGGGATTCGTTCCAATTATCATCTTCATGTTCTTCGGCATCGCCTTTTTAGAGGATTCGGGCTACCTTGCTCGCGTCGCTTTCATGTTAGACCGCATTTTTCGAATATTCGGCCTTCACGGCAGTGCGGTTATGCCATTCATCGTTTCCGGAGGTATCGCCGGAGGTTGCGCGGTTCCAGGCGTCATGGCGACGCGAACGTTGAAATCGCGAAAAGAACGTATTGCGACCTTGCTCACAGTTCCTTTTATGAATTGCGGCGCTAAATTACCAGTCTTTGCTTTGCTCATCGCGGCATTTTTCCCAAAAGACAAAGCCAATATGATGTTTCTTCTGACCGTGATTTCCTGGCTGGGAGCACTTATTGTTGCAAAAATCCTTCGCCTGACCGTAGTCAAAGGAGAAGCAACTCCATTTGTAATGGAACTACCTCCATACCGATTGCCAACATTTAAGGGCCTTGTCATACACACCTGGGAAAGAACCTGGCAATACATCAAGAAAGCAGGCACCGTGATCCTAGCGATTTCAGTCCTTTTCTGGGCGGCGATGACCTTTCCCGGCCTGGATGAACAAGAGCAATTAAATTTTGAAACCCAACGTTCGGAAGTTCTAGCATCTCACCTTGGTGATGCATCGAGTCAGTCGATTCCTCCTCGTGAGGAATGGAACGATGAACTCAAGGAAACAATCGCTCAAATCGACCGCCATGAAGCCGAAATGGCCCTGCATCACTCCTACGCGGGACGTGCGGGCAATTTACTGGAACCCGTAAGCATGTATGCCGGACTCGACTGGCGCACAAACATCGCCCTTCTCGGTGGAATCGCTGCCAAAGAAGTCATCGTTTCAACACTGGGAACAGCCTATTCCCTGGGCGAGATTGACGCCGAAGAGTCACAGTCCCTATCGGAAACCC